>Ga0126335_1002679_pt1 | contig 10785 bp, 9 predicted proteins | sample OlaspJWI45metaG_FD_108409 | JGI IMG/M metagenome (GOLD analysis project Ga0126335, IMG submission 108409) | Marine gutless worms symbiont microbial communities from Oahu, Hawaii - Olavius sp. 1 OAHU.JWI-45 metaG | ecosystem: Host-associated > Annelida > Digestive system > Unclassified | place... | reverse complement strand
GGTATTCGCTTTCTAGCTCCTGTTAATAATTCTTATCATAATGTTCTACTTTTCAGCATTGATTGTAATAAAAGCCAGGATAAAGAAAAACAGACAACTTTCCTACAATCGTGCAGACTATACTGCCATGCGGGAATTTGTTAATTCGAGATTGTCTCACATGGATTTGTCTGGTAAGTCAGCAAGTAGGCCTACATTGTGGTCCCACTTGAATGAAGTTATGCAAAATGCCATGGATTTGTTCCACAAAGATCAATTACGAATATGCACAGAAAACTATTGTGGATGACAGGTAAAGTCTTGGGAAGTATAAAGAAAAAAAACACAAACTTTGAAAGAAACGGAGGGAGAGTAGGCCTACTGATGGTAATATCGAAGTAGAGTACAAAATCAAGCAAATAAAGCAAGTAAGGCGGTAAGATCAACCAAGAGGGACTTTAAAAGAAAAAGAAAAATTGCGAAGAACATCAAAAATGATTATGAGACTTTTTTTAAATGTGCACGGCCCAAGACAACAGTTAGGCCTAAATCATCAGTTGGACCATTGATGGATGATAATGATGTACTCATTAATGATGACTAGGAGATGGGGCAGATGTTAAACACATTCTTTAATTGCATCAGTGTTTACCACTGAATGTCAAGATGATCTTCCTAGAAGTAAAACTATTTTTCATGGAGATGAAAAAGATAAACTAAGTACGTAGGCCTAGCTATCATATTAGTCCTTGTATGGTCAAAGCCAGATCACTCAAGTTGAAAATGAATAAGGCACCTGGAGTTGATTTAGTAGGAACACGAATGTTAACGGAACTCTAGTAGAGGAGATTTCGTATACTGTTGCAAAATTATTTAATAAATTTCTTTTAAGTGGAAAAGTAGTTGCAGATTGAAAATTGGCCAATGTTGCGCCAATTTTTTGCACACCAGTTATAGTTTAACAGTGATCGAACATTTGGAAAGATATAAACTAATAAAAGGTCTGCAGCATGGTTTTGTAAGAAACAAGTCTTGTCTTACCAGTCTGTTAGTTTTTATGGAAGAGATTACTAATTATATTGACAGCTGTTACCCAGTAAATGTTATAGATTTGGATTTCCAAAAAGCTTTTGACAAAGTCCCACATAGACGATTCTTAATAAAGTTGGATGCACATGGAATTGTTGGTAATATAGGCCTATTAATGTAGATTAAAATTAATTGTCAAACAAAAAGCAACGAGTTATATACTCAATGGATGTTTTTCAGAGTATACACGTGTCATGAGTGGAGTACCGCAAGGATCAACAACAATGTTATGAATGATGTGAAACTGACATGTGTCTTAAATGAAAAAGACTTGGGGGTGATCGTAAGTGATGATCGGAAGAACAGGAAGCAATGTATGTGAGGCAGTGAAGCAAGAAAACAGGTAGTAACGCATGTCGCCTTCGCGTAGCACCTGGCACTTTACATACTTAACATTAATTTTTTATTCTCAACATGCTTGTTACAGTTCTTTTGCAAATAGATTTGTTTACTTTTATAGTGAATTATAGAGATAGTATTGAATAATTGAATAATTAAGTCACATTTTAGCAAACTGTTGTCTGTATAGTATTTTTCTTACGAACTAAATTACTCTGCGTACAACAGACAAGCTGTTAGATGCCGAAATGGCAGCGTTCCCTGTAATTTCACAGGTAGGCGTTAACCTGGAGGCTGGAACCAAGGAGTACGGGAACCCGTACTGCAATAACCGGGGCTCCTATACTGTCGTACCACATCGCACCATAGCATTAAATTTACTCAAAACTGATGCCTATTACTCACTAACACTGTTTAGTTAGACTAAATGACTGAAGTTACGTTTATTACGTATCTGGAAGTTTAATCTCACCTATCACCCAATCTGTTGTAAACATTCACCGCACAGAATAGTTAACACAACACTGGTAATGTAACCAGTCGGTACAAGTTACAATTAGGGATGTTAAAAGTACAGAATTTTTTTTCTTGATACAAGAAATTTTCTCCCGGGACTCGACGAGAATTCTCGACCACGTGATGATGATGTCACACCCTGCTGAGTAGACATCAATATCAAATTATCGATGAGGCTTAGGCTACTCGTGAGGTCGTGCGTGGTGCCGTCATGTAAATTTGCGGCGAGCAGATTGAACATCAAACGCCACTATGCACAGCTGCAACTATGGATGTTAAATTCGTTTATTTCTTAAATTCGACCTTCGTTTGTAAAAATTCAAATTAAATTCGAACTTTGTTTATGTGCCAGACAGGCAGACTCGTGTGACAAAAAGTAAAGCGTTCACACACAGTAGTTACATATCGTATTATAAACACCAATGTGACTCTGTTTCATTGACCAATGATATATGATGTCCAGCAGGTGGGTCAGCATGAGATGTGACCTTTCTCAGAAACTGCCCTTCCTCAAATTGACAATGTTCTGGCAGTCTAGAACTGGGCATTACCAGTAGCTGCTGTCGATAGCCTGCGTGTACACTTTCTGCACTGGCATATCATAGCGTTAGCTAGCAGTCTGTGCACAAGCGTGAAGGTGATTGTGGCATGTGGTGTCTTTGTGGCAGTTACTAAATTGCGACAAGAAAGGTTGAGCTGTGCAGCGGTGGCCATATTGTCATCTGGTCAGTTGGAAAAGGACGCTGGACAGGTCAGCGTTCTCAACTAGTGATCGGAGTCCATTTTGAGTGCATTTAATGCTATGGTGGGATGTGGTGCAAAAGTATAGCAGCCCTCAATAATCAACCCTTGCAGTACAGCAGCCAAAAACGTAACCAATAACCCAAACGCTAACGCTGACCTTAACCCAAGGTTGGTGCTAGCGCCAAATTTGTGATTTTTCCATAAGTGCTTGAAAACTTTTGCTGATTTATCCTAAAGAGCAAAAGTACTAGGGGTAAATTGGTGAGGGACCCTACTGAGTACAGTATAAACCAGCATTTCGCTAAGAAGCGAAAAATAGCTCTGTATTACTATATTCAGAGTTTCAGTCACAGATAAGCCTGATAAAGGAACAGTTAATCTCTCATTGATTATGCATTTGCATGACAAAATATACACTCATACGTATTTGCTAGTTTAGATCGCATGCAACATTCTATCATTGTCATGATTATTGTCAATACTGAATTGCCGTCACTGTTGAAGCGTAGGCTTTTACTGCCATTAAAGAGCGCATAGGCCTACTACTAGTGTTTCCTCCATTTCAAAAACGTGCAGCAAAACTAATAAGCGGCAGCACGCACAAATGCAAATGGCCAACACCACCACAGAAAACTTTTTATAATGTCTGTGAACTAGTACAGAGTGTCATTCGTGTTGGTGTCTAATGAACAAACAAATAAAAGTGGCAAATGTTTCTGCAGAACCAGGAAAAAAACACGAAAAAATCATTAAGCAATTTGATGAATTGCATTTGTAAGATTATTACTTGTTTGTCGACCATATAGGCACGCCAGTTTATCGCTAGCAATTTTTGTGCCCTTACAGAACAATTGCCGATTTACCGCTAGAATCATCGCTGACCCAAACCCTGTCTAGCAGCCAAAAGATAACTGTGATTGTGAAGACCGTCCTTGGAATGACCTGTAGTGTGTTGAGTGGGATATTAAACGTCTTCTCATTCACTCCCTAAGTTCCAACTCCTAACCCATACTCTCAACTTACCCTAATGCTAAACATAATATGTGGCTGGTCAATTTATGCATATGTTCGTAATTTGCACGTATTCACACTCTTCACATTTATAGTTGCTATTTAACATACATTAACACAGATTCAATGAATAAATTAGATGTTACACATTTTACACATTATTGTCTGCAGAATGGCTGCCACACTCGTGAATGTTCAGGTCTGCACATGCGCACGTGATACAACGACAAATATTGAATGTTCCCATAATGGAACATGGGATCTTCCCGTGTGGGATGGGATCCCGCACCGGAAGAATCTAAAATTGCAGTATGGGTTCCATACTCTAGACACTTATATATAGTTTATGGGAACTGTTCGCAAGTATTTCTGAAATGTAGGGAGTTAAGTGTGTGTGGTGTTGGTTTTCATTGCCAACTTTCCCTTTTATGTCATGCATTCCAGATGGTTGGCTTTGGGACTAAAGCTAATATAATTTCTATAAAATGTAGGCTGATGAAGTTCGTTGACCTTAAATGGCAATTTCACAGTTCTGCTCACATTAATATCACTACAAGTGTCAAAATGTTTGTTTTTGTAGGCAGGAACTTCAAGCTTGCCAGCTGCAGTGGCAACTGAATGGTCTATTCCAGTATGTATTGACTGCTGTGACATATATGTGACACAGTATCTGAATATTTTCTCATATAAACTGTTAATAATATTAACTTTTTATGTTGATATGCCATTCGAATGTGTTTCTCGGGTACAAAGTGAAAGTTAGGTATCTACGATGCTGTCATTTAGCTAAGTATTTTGACACAGTGGTACAACAGTGTTTGGTGATTCGTTTTCATGATCTAACAGAGAATTCATGTTGACCATGTACTATAATTGTGATTGATCGAAGTTTTGTGAAGTTCTGACATAGGTTTCAACGACAGTATATTATGCTGAAAGATTACAAGTAATAGTGTATTATTTATTTTATACTAGCCATTCTGCCTCTCCCAGTCTGGAATTACATAGACAGCCACATTTTGCTTTTCGTCCGTGCAAGGCCCTTGCTATCAAAACATACACAGGGCCTACATAGGCCTACATAAAGACTTACATGTGAACAAAATCCAGCCGGGCACTGCATGTAGTCTTCAGCCCCATCCCCAATTCCCCATCTCTAGCCTGGCCCCAATCCCCCATGCTACCTGCTGCCCGTACTGCTGGGCCGTCAGCGCCAATGCCTCCCAGGCCCAGGCCTGTCACCTGTGCCTATACATGTAGCAGGAAGTCCCCCATCATGGAGAGTGTGACCGTTCGATTAGACAGCGAGTTTGGTCACGTGGTGTGCCACCTGTAGGCAGGCTGGCCCACCCAGCCTAGGCTCTGCAGGCGTCGTTAGCTTGTGTCACACATGCTGTTGCTTGCCAGCATGCCTATAGCCTACCGGGCCCTGAATGCAAAAGATACCAATTTTCTGGCCCCTTCTCCCATCCCCGCTACCCCGAATTTTTTGTGCCCAAAACCATCCCTGGAACGCCCTGGAGCTACCCTGAAAATTTGTGTTACTTTGTTGGTATTGTTAAGCACACAAGCATTACAGAAGCAAAAAGTGTTACAAATATAAATACAGCTTTCTAATAATATCATAATATTGAACTAATGTACAGTGTATTGTTTGACTGCAGACTGCAGAGAAGGCAAAATATGACCTGATATTTGATGGTTTACAGCCAGTGAATGGAATGCTGACTGGTGACAAAGTGAAGCCGGTAATCAAATACTAGTTTAGTACTGAGTTAAGCTACGAATTCTAATGAATTCATATATCTGATGAATTCATAATTCTAATGTGAGCCATAGCATTTTCTTCTTATTAGGCTGACAGTTAGCCCTACCCCCTCCTTCCAATGCAGAAGTGCTCAGGCCCGTTGAATTTGGCTCCTGTGCAGTTAGGCAGTTAAAGTGCATTGTAGTATAGTTGTGTTATTAAATAAATAGTATTGCAATGCATGTGTGATAGAACATTACATTGTCAACAGTGTTTACTGCATACTCAGCTTTGTTGTGTTTTGTGAGTGTGACAATGTGACGTTTTTCTTGTATTATTGCCGATGTTACAAGATTCACACAGTGAACTCTGCACATATAGAGGCTACGTTTCATGGACTTTGATTTCATTGTCTTGTCTAGGATAAAGACATTATGTGTAATTGTGTATCAAAAGTATTACATAATGTCCTAGTGAGTTGCAATAAGAGGCTGTTATGCAGTTGTTGTATGGAGTACATGTATGCCATACCAGTATTGCAGCACATATGTACCACACAGGTGTTGCTGAACTCCAACTTGCCGGTGGATGTGCTTGGTCGTGTGTGGGACCTCAGTGACATTGATGGAGACGGACTTCTTGATCGAGATGAATTTACTGTGGTCTGCTGTTTCTTGCTTGTTTTTACCGTTTCCGTTATTTGCCAGTTAATTATTATCTTTTGTCACAGAAACCTAGTTTTTGCTGCCCGATGCAGTGCATTGGCACAGCATTTGCTATGGCGATGTCGCTCTCTGTCTGTCTGCCTGTGTGTCTGTTACATTGATGTATTGTGCCCTAACGACTGAGTCGATGATTGTGCGACCTTCACCAGATTGTAGCCCAGCTATTCTAGTTTTCCCGTACAAAATATTAACCCGACAGTGAGAGAGGATCCGCTCAATATTTGCCGTAGCATTTCTGTAATCAGTATTTCTAAATAGTGATGATAATGCGAGTAATGATTTCTTATGAACAGTGTAAAACGTGCTGAATTGCTGAATATGTGTATTAATCTGTTACTCATAGTTTTTGAATTAGCTAAATTGAGTATCAGTATTTGTTTATATCTTTATACAAATCATCTGTCAAAGTTTGACAATTGTACTTGTGTTGAAAGGCAATGCATTTAGTTTACCGGGCATTGGAGCGAAATCCAGTGCCAACAACGCTGCCTCCGGACATGGTTCCACCATCAAAGCGGAAGCATGGAGCAAGTCTAGCTGGAGGTGTTGGAGTAATGTCGAGCACTGTGATACCTGGTACAGCAGCTGCCGGTGGATCAGTTGTTCCTGGGGCTGCAGTTCCATTGGTGCCCAGCATACCAGCTGTGCCCATGTCTACTGCTGGACGGACAAGCCCAACGACAGTAAGTCACAGAGATTATTGTGATGATGTTAACCAGTTTTGTTGATACAGTGTTGGTTCTTTTTGTCAATAGCATAGACAGTTACTCACACTAAAGGCAATATTTATTCAGTTTCGTAAAAATGTAATCGTCACAGTGTATGTTCTAAAAACTGTGAACAGTCTTCTTTCTCCCACAGTCGCCTGCTTTTCTGGGCCAGCCCTGTCACATGACTCAGTCTCGTCAACAGCAGGTAATATTCTAGGAGCAGTTCACCAGTAGGTAGATTCAGTAGTTCTCACAGTGAGACCAGTGTCAGTGTATCAGTTCAAGCAGGTTGTGACAATTAGTTCTGGTTGAACTTTGGTTTTATGGTATTTCTTACTACTTCCTTTATTACAGTTGCATCTACTGCAGCAAAATAATAAAGATTCAGTATATTTTCAAGTCTGAAATGAATGTTTACATAGTCGGAATTTTGATCACTGTTTGTTTAGATGACTGGCGGCAAGTGGGTTGTTACGGCAGCGGAGAAAGCACAGTATGATGAGATGTTTGTGAGAGCTGACACTGATAGGGATGGTTTTGTTAATGGTGCCGAGATCAAAGATATCTTTCTTCAGTCTGGTTTGCCGCAGATGGTGCTCGCACATATATGGTGGGTTTAATTGTGCCGAAGGTTGAAAATTTTAACTTTTCTTGTGTATTGTTGCACAATATTGACATATAGAATTAAGTTTTGTATTTTTCTTGCATTTACAGTATTATTATTTATTATACAATATCAATTTTATTTGAAAATGTACTTTGTCACGTCAGTCTTTTACCATGACGTCGATTCTCTTTTGTTTTGTACACCTTGTATGTGTAGTGTGCTTCTTATTGACTCCTGAGTTCTCTCTTTTGTAACTTTTAACCATGACTTGACAATAAGTAGTTTTAGGTGATGCAGTTTTATGTGTTTGTTTACTGTAGTGCAATATTTTTGATGTGATTACCAAAATTCACCTGGGGAACAGGTCATTGATTGTTTGCTGTTACCGATCTATGTATGTTGCTTTTTTGTTTCTGTTGTTGATGCATGCTTTGCAGATCTGTTGAAGGTAGGGCTGTACTGAATAGGGGCTCTTTACTATGCAGCCAGATACAAATATTTAGAACTATTATTCGGCCAAATATGAATAGTTGCTTTGAATTTCGACGCATGTCATTGTCATTCATCATCGTTAACGTTTACATCATTATACTAGATGTTCATTCATATTCAGCATCAGCAAGTTATTAGTTTGAAATACATATGTACTCATTTAAAATTTAAAATACATATGTACTCACAAAATCATTAAACTCGCTAAAAACTAATTCAGAGTTAAGCGAAAAGGTGGTCGGTTTTATACTCGCTATGTACTGTCTAGCAGTGGAGATGGCTGCTGCTACTGACCAGTCACTGTCGTGGCTAATCGGTGTTACTGTAATGCAAATGAATGACCATTTATATTCAGTCTACTTTTAGCAGTATTATTCGGCCGAATACAAGTACACTATTTGGCCCAAAGAAAATACGAATAGAATATTCGGTACAGCCCTAGTTGAAGACAATATTTGTTTGATTAAGCCATGGTCTGTTTGTTTATTTCTGAAGCATGTTGTTTTGAACATGGTGTTCTAGGAGCCTTTGTGACACGAAGGCCGCTGGCAAACTGAACAGTGACCAGTTTGCACTGGCAATGCATCTCGTCCAGCAGAAACTGAAAGGAATTGACCCACCTGCTGTACTGTCTCCTGATATGATTCCACCGTCGTTACGATCTTTCACATTTCCGGTGAATCACGTGTAACGTTTTCTGTTACATACGTATGAATCTCTGTACAGTTCATGCAGTGTCTGCGAAACCTGCCTGCACATATGGAACTTTACCATATTAGCTGACTTGAATGCAGCCAACTGCAGACTCTGACAGTGATCAGTGTCAAAATTTTTGGCCGGTTTTTGATCATTGTTCGTGATGAAATAATGTGCAACTGGCTGGAGACTCACAAAATAAATGAAACCGTAGCTAATATTGTTAATACTACCATGTCATACTTTGTGTTTCTAAATCACAATATAAGCCGTTATATTGATCAGTGATTTTGGTATTACCTCGTTCAGTAGGTCCATGTTAAATTTTTGGCACAAAGACTAAGCATAGAAACTGATCCTGTTACCCTTAATTTTTTCTAAGAAAAGTGACGTTATATGCACTACAAACTGTCATAGTAATCAAGAAGTATTTGTTCTTCTATAGTAATTGTGTGCATTGGTGATGGACAACAGCATAAAACTTGAGCAATATTTTGATTGTGTGGCTGCTTCAGAAATTGTTGATGAAATGCGTTGTACTTTAGAGGAGCAAAGACCACTTGCATTAACCTCTTATTGCTAATGTCAGTGTTTATAGCAAATCAACAATTAGCCTTTTTGATGTTGTACGTTGTAAGGATGGATCTGCTGCGGCCGCAGTGGTGTCATCAGACACATCGACTATGAAGGAACTTGACTTACTCAGCAACGACATAGAAGAACTGAAGAGGTATAGCACAGCGGTTATACTTAATGCATTTTTGCTTGTCTAATAATTTACATATGTCACAGAATGCTGATCCAAGTTAAAATGCTTTGCTTTTGTTTCTCAGTAAGTGATTGTTTATGTAAGCAGTATATGGGAGCATAGGGGACAGTCTTGGCCTTTCATACATGTACTTATGATTGAGAGGTCATGGGTTTAACTTCCAGTTGGGCACTGCTGCATGGCAACCTTGGGCAAATTGTTCACACTCCTAACAAATGTTGTAATTTGGTACTGGTGTAAAGGGAGAAAGGAATTGGTAAGATTATGGTAAGATGTGGACTGTGGACTACCATCTACAGCACTGTGTTTATGCATACAGTTGATTTTAGATAATGCAATATATATGAGAGCTTTGATAACAATATTAGTCTCAGGTGGCATGTCACATTCTTGCTGTGGTTAAACATTGACTCAAAACAGAATTTCACTTGTGCAACATGACTCTTTTGATGTGAAGCACTCTTGAGGCAGCTTATATTGCTTACAGAGCTAGATATGTTGTCTACTTTTCTTACTTGCTTACTTTACAGATGCTGTGCGGTAGAGCACTTAGTGTTTTACTCTGTCTGCTTGAGTTGTTGAGTTTAGGTTTTTGTAGATGAAACTTTGTGATGTATTTTTGTGCACAGGGAAAAGATGAAGTTGGAGCAGGAGAAGGCACAGAAAGAGGCCGACATAAAGATAAAGAACACGGAAGTGCTTGCACTGCAGAAAGAATTGGATGCTGTCAGCAACACTGTGAAACAGTTGGAGACACAGAAGGCCGAGGCCCAAAAACGTCTCGATGAGCTTGATGACAAAGTCAGTATCAGAGCAACCGATAACATTGAAATTTAATTTGGCAAATTTGTGATTATAGATGGGGAAAATGTCTACATTAATTGATCGGAGGAATTTAAAACATTTTGTTTTAAGTGTTTGTTTCAGTTAGAGTGCATTTTTAATGTTTTGCTTTTTTGTTTCGAGTGCGTGTTATTTTGTTTATTTTGGTTATAGTTGTTGGCACTGGTGTAGTTGATGTTGTGGAAAGATGTTTCTCCGAGATGGTTTGCGACGTGTGAAATGGGATGTAAATCTATAATTACTCAGGTTTTAGATACAATATTGGAGTTTGGTCTTGTTTGTGTTTAGCAGTTGGTTTTGTACCTTTAGTAAAATTGAAAATTATTTGCATTTAATGTAGCTGTGCAATTTTGTTGTGTTTTCAGAAGTTAAAGCTAGAAAATTCATTAAAAGAATGTAAAGAGAAATATGCAGAAGAGCAGAATCAGGTATATGCAGTGCTTTGAAATCTGTGTGAGGAAGGAATTAGTTGAGCAATTTATCGATGCCAGTTGTAATTTTTATTGTGTTCTATTTCT
>Ga0126335_1002678_pt1 | contig 10786 bp, 4 predicted proteins | sample OlaspJWI45metaG_FD_108409 | JGI IMG/M metagenome (GOLD analysis project Ga0126335, IMG submission 108409) | Marine gutless worms symbiont microbial communities from Oahu, Hawaii - Olavius sp. 1 OAHU.JWI-45 metaG | ecosystem: Host-associated > Annelida > Digestive system > Unclassified | place... | reverse complement strand
GTTTGGCGCGTCGCAGCAGCGAGTCGAGACGCGCGTGGTCGGAAGCCGAACACATTCCTGACCAAGCTGGCGACGCATACTGGATCCGCGAGACGGTTGTGGCACGAAATAGGCGGTTTGTTAAACATAGGCAGAATGGCGAATAAACTTGAAGCTCCAGCTGACGATATCTATAGTATTAAGGGGTTGTCTGTCTATGTTAATTGAACCAAGTGAACCAGCTCAAGTGTGACAGTGAGTTGGGACGATAGCTGCTTATCACTGCGACTAGCACAAATACTAAGGTCTGTCTGGTGCAATGTGCAGGGAATAACGTTGAGACTGAACGACGAGAATCAGTGTATAGTAGCGCGCATCATGCACGGCGGCATGATACATCGACAAGGTCAGTCGTCTCATTCGTTTTATAGGACTTCAGTAAAGCGTCGTTTCCACCTACGCGTCGCGCGTTGCGCGTTGCGCTGCGATGAACGCACGTGCAGCACAGCGTAGGTGAACACGCCCTCTAAGTCTAGTGGTGTTTCATCAAATTACGAATTACCGTACACACACCGTCAACTTTTTGCTTCATGATTGTATGTAAGTGAGTACAATCTTCCAATGGATCAGTTGTAAGTTTTATTCCGTTGATTCCCGGAGCGTAAAACATTGTAACAGTAGGCCTACTTGATAGGCCTACTCCGCTTTTATCAATTATCATACTATGTTAAAACCGTTGTGTTATTATATACTGAAATGTACATGTGCAGCTGAAGTTATATTATGCTTTGGTCTAATCGCTATTTCGAGGTTGTTGGTTGGACATTGCATGCGATTGACGGGGTGCTGCACGGATGTGATAAAAAGTTGTCCGACAGCCAGCTTTTTGAGCACGCCTATTCTTAATCTGTCTGGTACGATGCTAGGTGCGCTACATGTTGGCGATGAGATTGTGGAAATTTGCGGAATCAGTGTTCAAGGTCGTACGGTCGACTTTCTTCAAAAAATGCTGGTGAGCACAATACTGTTCTACTGAGACTGCGTATATGAGATATGAGATATATGCGTACAGTATATGATATGAGAGGCTGATGTTCTACCGGCCTTTGTCTGTGGTGAATCGATTGTAGATCAGTCTACGGTTCATTGTTCAACTGGATAAAATAGTCCGGTTTATTTTGCGTCACTCTGTATATTGAGTTTGATTTGAGCATTTAAACAAATGTGTCGCCGTCCCAGTTGTCGTAAGATTGATTTCTGTTTTGACAGAGAGACGCACGAGGCACTGTTCTGTTGAAGATTGTTCCAAGCTTTCATAGCGCACCTGCCAAGTGTGAGGCAAGCTCGACAAATGATTGTATTTGTATTCATTATAGTTTACTCACTCTTGCCAAATTTTGTAACGCTTTTCAGCTGTAGGATGTAAATGTTTTCGCCAGTCGTCAACTGTAATATCTCAGTAATCTTAACAAACAAACAGTGGTTCTTCATACATTTGTTAGCATCATCTTTATCAAGAGGTTCATCTTAGACGTGATATAGGCTAGCTGTTTCTAATACAACAAATATGTCACAAGTTACTGTATAACATATTTGTTTGTATTAAGCAAAAACCTAGATAAAGCATGCATACGTCTTGAAATACCGATCTATGTCAAATGCTTAGTTACTAACTTCCTTCGTCAACTCAGGTTTTTGCCGCCTGACGCAGTACGTTGGCGCGGGATTTGCTACGCCGACGTGGCTGTCTATGTGTCTGTCACGTTGATGTATTGTGCCCAAACGAGTCGATCATCATGCGACTTTCACCAGATTGTAGCCCGGCCATTCTAGTTTTCCGATACTAAATATGAACCCGATAACTCGAGGGGATCCCCCTCACTGGGGGCGTCAAATGGGAGAGGGGTAGGTAAAAGTCGGAAAATCCGGCCAATAAATCACAATCATTCACCAGAGGGTAGCTCATGGAAAGCTGTGCTTCGTAGCATTTTGTATCAAGGAGATCTTAACATCGGCGTGCACAAGGGTTGGGCGGTTTGTCAGCGATAGCTGAGCTTTTTGTTTTTCGCAGTTTAAACAATGCAGTGACTGGAGTTTCTGTAAAAAATCGGACATGAATATTTTGCTAGAGATGTTCGTTTTCTGATTTCGTTAAATTTGAAAAAAAAACATTTTATTTATTCGTTAGACGAATATGTGACAGAGGATAGCATGCCGATTGACGTGACCAAGTGTCATAACACGTCGTTTATACACTTAGTTTGCAAACTGCTCGAACGCTTATACGTAAGGCCTATAGCCTATAGCCCACAGCAGAAAGATACGCTAGTCAAAATGCAGAGGCTACGGCTGCTGCGTGGTGATGCATAGTTTACAGTTTATCCGTCGTTCATTTAAACGCAAATTAGGTTGCCGCCGCCAAACTCGAGGCCCTCAAGTGAGTTGTCTTTCGGCGTCTGCAGCTGAACTGAAGCGTTCAGTCAGAAGAAGCAAACGTCCAATAAAAACGAACAACGTGAGTGCAATGTCGGATCTAGAGAAGGCAACCACACCGCTTGACATGCTGAAACTACGTTGTTATTCACATCACAAGATCCCCTTCCAAGTTCTCGTGTTTTGGAGGCGCCACTTAGACCAGGACGCATGTGGCTGCAAGCCGGTTTTATAGTAAGTAAGTAAGTAAGTAAGTAAAACTGTATTATAGTGCGCCATAAAGCCGACCTAGCCAGCTTAATCTGCCGCACTCGTAGTGATCAAACCGTTGTCCTAAAACAAAAATCCAGGGTAGAGCTAGGGTTGAAGTCCAAAAGTGCAGCTGATTTGTTGCTCTGCATTCAATGAGCCTTGCGACATCGCCTGTTTTGTTCTGTCGCCGAGAGAGAGCTAATCTAGCTAATGTCTCTACTTTCCGGCGCCCAGTTGATCAATTAGGCTACTGTGCGTGTGGGCATCGACAGTAGTTAATCAGTGCAGCGTCACAATATTGATTTACGATGCTACAGCCATATATACTGTTTATTCGCTACTGTGTGAGTTTTATACAGTGCATCAGATCTGCTTTTTACCTGAAAGTTTTGGTTGTCCCACTCCGTGCATCAGCAGTTGACACGAATGTACACTATACTATTGCGACTGATGATCCTGTAATGTGGCGTGTCTGTAAATCTCCGTAAATCTGACTGCCTGTCACGTGCCTGCACCCTGTAAAAGCGGCTGAACGAATTGAGATCCTGTTTGGGTGCAGTGTCCAAGAAACATTGTATTATATGGGTGGTCCCCATCCCCCTACAGCGAAATGGATGGGAGGAGATTCGATGGGACCATCGCCAAAGTACTTTAACCATTTGTTGCTGTAGCTGATGACAATATCGGTTAAACAGGAGTGTGTTTAATCTGGCTTCGTCCCCAAGCTTGTCTATACTCTATAGTCCCGACAAAACGAATTCTTTCTGGGACAAACGTCAATATTGTACTCAAATCCGTATGTGCACTATTATTATTTTGTTGAGCAATCATACCACTGGCTAATGGACATGGATCATATGCAGATATTCGTACGAGCGCTGTTCGACTATGACCCGCATGAGGACGACCTGATCCCGTGCGTGCAGGCCGGCATCTGTTTCCACGTTGGCGACATTCTGCAGGTGATCAGCAAGGACGACCACAACTGGTGGCAGGCGCGACACTGGGACGCACCTGTTGGTGAACCGGCCGGACTCATTCCGTCGCCTAAACTACAGGAGTGGCGGACAACGTGCGCCGCCGTCGAGAAGAACCGTCGAAACAAAGCCGGTATAATCAGCTGATTAAACCACAAATGATTACTGGTGGCAATAATAACAATTGCAAGAGGCCGAAGTAAGTAATTTGGCGAAGGCCGCATCGAATGCGAGCAGTGTTCTTATACTTTACCATGGGCAAATTTTCCTTCTCACCTCCCCTTCTCCGTAGAGGGATCGGGACCCCCATCTAATACAGTGTGTCTTGGGTCTCCAATAATACCTAGATCTGTTCAGCCATATACGCTACGGGATCATCGGTCGCAATAGGCCGCAAGATGCCTGTTGTGCGTTCGATGCGGCCTAGTAATACATCACATTGCTAGTACGCTGCATATGTTCGTTATTGTAGAGGTTACTGTTAAGCCTAGCTACTGCAGCAATGACACGATCGCAAAACTGAGTAAGAAAAGGAAGATTTCGCACAGACAGAGCTAGGTCTCTTGCGTGGAGCTCAACCCAGAGACTGCTATGAGTGAGCGGAGTTTAATGTCCCACTCGACACAAAACAGGTCACTTTCCTGAAGTCGCGTCTTTCCCGGCAGTCGATTGAGCTGGTAGTTTGGTACTTACGGCAGACAACAGCAACGGACCTACAACGACTAACGAGGAACTGCCATGTGGATAAAATTATCGTTCCTATCTGTGTAACCGGTTGATTGCGTCGTTTCTACGCTGCGCTGCGCTGTGCGTCGCTCGCACTCGCGCACACTCGTTCATAGGTTGAAGCTGTCATATTAAAATGACCGACAGTTTTCTATCTTTTGCTTCCGCGCAAGGCAACGCATCGCGCAGCACAGGATAGTGGTGGGAAATGAAGCCTATGAGTGTGCTCTGGTTAGGTTACAGCGTATATGTGTGTGGTCAGTGTACTGTTCGTGGTTTGGACGAAAGAGAAAAGCGAACAAGTGTGGCGGCGGCGGTGCTGACAGTCAGGACGTGACGGTTTACGAGGAGGTCGTGCGTCTGCCCGCATTCACTCGCAAGACGCTCGTCTTGCTAGGTTCTACACGCTCACAGTAACTTACACTCGCTAGCTACATGGATAATGTGTATAAAACTGAATAAAGCCGAAAACTATAACAATGGCTAATATAGTTTGGCCAAGGCCGTGCATCGAATTCCGTCTCATTCCCCTTCTCCATTGGGGGATTGTTAGTAATCGAATCGTTAACTTGTGGAATAACTTTGCTGCTAGTAGGCTATAATATATTTTACAAGTTTCCCCAAGTTTGACGAGTCACTTAGTAACGATTATTGTACTGTAAACTAAATTTTATGTAAATTGTAAATTGTCATTTCTGGTGCAAGATTTTGTACATATTGTTGATGCAACTTGCAAGTGTCCTTTGGCCCTTTGTTGCGTTAATAAATTGAAATGAAATTGACATCTTATACAATGTGCCTTGGACCTCTAGAGTATCTACCCAAAACAGGACCGCGATCCGTTCAGCCGTTTCTGCAATCTGCACAGGGGCGTGGCAGAATGACAGACAAACACAACTCGCCAACTACTTTTGTGATATGATATTTGTTCTTTCTGGCAAGTTATGCTGTTCACACTTCGTAGTCAGTATTACCTTATTCTAGAAAATCGGTCAATAGCTTTGGTATAGTATATGCCAGTCGGTGTTTGCTTTTAAAGAAGCGACGTCTTTGATGGCGAAAGTGGCAGACAAAAATAACCTCCGTCCTCCGCCATATGAAGTGACTGACTGTCATACTGTATAGTTGGTTCTAATTATATTCGAGTTATTTCAAATAAATTTTTTTAGAATTAAAGAAATAACCTAATCGGCTTTGGTTATTTCGGTATTTTCTTGACGTTATGACGCTATTTTTGATGATCTTAAGATTTCTTCGACGGCATGACCGGGCATGATGGCATGTGGGCGATACAGGTGCTCACGGAGTTGGTCGGAGGCATATCAAGAACACGCTGATGTCTATACATCCGAAACGATTCGCTTATCCTATACCACGTAAGCTTGTATCAGATGCATTTGCTGATACCTGAGCTGCGCTTTTCGTGAGTGAGTAGAGGCTTAACGTTCCACTCGACACATTCTAATGTAATCTAGTGTATTACAGGTCATTTCAGGGACGATTTTTACAGGCCAGATGACCCAACCAAAAGCGCCATAGCACTGAAGGAAGCCAGTTGGCCACTGAGATAAAGGCAAAGGTAAAGGTAAAAAGCGTATAGCAGTTTGTGAACTTACCTACGGGAAATCACATACCATATGGGATCACACAGTGTTACCTGCCACCCATACTTGCATCTGCATACTTACAGATTATTATCCGAAGCCGGTATAAGCTTAAATCCTACAAGAACCACTCCACCGTGTTACAATATGAACTGTATAGGCAACCGCATCTTGGCTAGTCACAGCGTAAGGGTCCCAGTGTGACAAAAACCCAACCTGCTGGACCTAGGCTTATATAAGCTGCCTTGAACATCGTGCAACAGGAGTATTGCGCAGTAGTATAGTAACTGGAGCAGCTGTGTTAATATTCCCCCTTTCACTTCAGACCATCATTAATCAAATGAGGCCACGGAGGTTGAAGGGTGCCTGGTTTAGTCGCCTTTTACGACATCCAGCCAGGAAACGGAGTGGGTCTATTCTAAGCCCCGGAACCCACACGTCTACGCTTTTCGAAAACTCTTTGAAAACCTGACATTTCCCTGTTTGCTGTTCAGTATGCATGCTGTACCATGGAATAATGCATGTTTAACGCATGGGTCGGGTAATCGACACCTTTTTTTCCTGAATTTACTGACCGTGTCGTGTACATATTGCTGCCTAATATAGACTATTGTATTTAAAAAGCAGCCCATGGGTTGTGAAGTTCAGCTGGCCCGGCCGCTGACGCGAATGACATTAAAGTGAATGCAAACCCTCTAAATTATGTCAAGGTAATCTAGTTCTTAACGTGCATGTGATCAGGTTCACGAGGTCTGTACATGCGAGATTGCAAGTCTCTGTGTCTTTTGCGGTTATAATTTGCGCCACTCTCCTGGTTAACACGCACCAAGAGACAAACTAGCAGCTCTCGAACGGCTTGTAGGCTGTAGCTTTTCGTGAGCTCAGTTCAGCAGTAGCCAGCTTAGCTAAATCCTGATCGTAAAGCGAATAAGAGTCTAGACAACACTAGTCGTCATTAGTTAGCGTACGTGAGTCATGGGACACCTGTGGTTGCTGCTGCAGACACGACGAGGCCTGCGCGACGCGACGAAGAAAATGGTCGTAACTACATCTTCGTGACACACGAGCAGATGATGGCTGACATCGCGGCAGGAAACTACCTCGAGTATGGCACGCACGAAGACGCCATGTACGGCACCAAAATAGACACAATACGGCAGATTCACGCCGCAGGACTAATGGCCGTCATTGACGTTGAACCGCAGGTATAGAAGTCCATCTATTTACCTGGCTTGTATTACACCTGTGCTGACACAAGAGCAATGTCGGTGCCAACTTTCCTTTCTTAGTGGTTTTACAAAAAGGTTGGATGTGAAGCCAGTATTGTCTCTGTAGTCTATAGGGCCTCCAGTCCCTACACAACAACAGAAACCTTTTATAGTAACAAACGCCAGTACATGATACATAGTTGAGAACCTTGGCCTGAAATTGTAGCACCACAGTATCCCCTTCTATAGGTTTTCTGTCCTAAAACCACCACTGCTCCATGCAAATTAAATGAGTTTTTGTTCTGATGACAGTTTTAGTCCATTTACATTGAATGGGAAAAATAAATATAGAAACAGTATTTGACGTTGCTGACAGGTTGTGAATTGAAGCACTTGATAATGAGTGACTTTTTATGTTGTGTGGCTCAGAAATAGCCTATTAGTGTTTTACATGAAACAGCTGTCGATCGAGTTAGTGATCAAAGTTTTTAATGACTTTTATGGTTCGTGATGTTAAAGTTGCTTGGAACGAACAAAGATGTAAGTACATTATATTATTACGAGCTGTGTGCGACTGATGTCGTTGTGTACAAAGTTTGTTTTTTACTGTTCTTTTGTTGTAATCAGTCAACAGTTCAATCTGCAGTGTAGATTAGCTATCAGTATACATTAACAAAGCACTGAATGGATTTTGAGTTGCTAGATGTTTGCTTGTGAATTTAACAGCAGCAGAAACTGTTAAAACACCGCTTATTTGCTGTTTCAGTTTTATCGTACATTTTCTCGTTTTAAAATTATTTTTATATGTCGTGCGACTCATTGCATGCAAATGTGTTATCATGCCGCAACAGTTCTGTCTATCCGTCAAACTATCATTAGGCATATACTGATAGTGTTATAATGATTTTCATTTGGTTTACGTTACGTCATGTTATAAATGTCTTTGGATTTTACGGAAATTAAGAGTATACTTATCGAAGTCTTAACTTACCGGTACTCCAAACTTCGCATTTAGTGGTTTACTGACTCCAACTGACTAACTGACAGACTGACTGTCCTCCTAATACACTACCAACAAGCAGCCTTCCCTAAAGACTGTCTTAAACCAATCATCAAACAGACTTTACATAGCAACCAATGAACAACGATTGACGTCAAACACTCTGCCTATAGCCAATCACAATACAACACAACGCTTATTTACATCCCATCTAGGCTACCGCTAATCTCCATATTAGGCCTAACTATCACTGTTACAGTACAGTTGACAGTGGGTCATGTTTTGTGACCCACTACCAGCCTATGACACATGCACTGATCCACATTACCCACAGGCGCCGACCCATTGACAACTCTGATATTGAGCGCTCGACTTCGTTTCGCCTACATCACGTGATCGACGTGCGTGTCGCGGACATGTAGCCTAATAAGTTGATGGATCGATCATGGACATTATTTTCAGACACGGTTTCACAAACACCATATGAAAACACCAGATAGATTTTATAGGGAAATATTTGACGGCAACTATACTGTTTTGACCGTCCGTTTTAAACCTATAGGCCTATGCTTCGTTCGCTCGGATCTATCTTACCATTCCTATATGAAAACGCCAGTATTTTACCACGTAAACAAAAAATTGGTGTGGTTGATTGCAGGCGCTGAAGGTGCTACGCACAGCTGAGTTTACGCCTTACGTTGTTTTCATCGCCGCACCAAACTTGCCCTGTTTTACCGAGGTATTTAACTGTTTTATACAATAAAATGTACATGTGTACAAACTTGTAACTACAAAGAAGGATAGTTTGGTGTGGAGGGAAAATGACTGGACCAGCTGTACACAGGCCCACCCCTTTTCCCGGTTCCTTGGGCCTCTTTAGAAATTTTAACTGGGCCGCTAGTCCAGTCACTTTTCTTGTTGTATACTAGTGAGTTACTGTTGGCAACGCGTCTATGTACAGGACGAGAGCCTAGAACGACTGATGCACGACAGTGAAGCGCTCGAACTGAACTACGGCCACTACTTCGACCTGAAGATCATCAACAACGACATCGACGATACAATACGCATTTTACAGAAGAACATCGACGATGTCTGCACGCTGCCGCAGTGGGTTCCAATCAACTGGGTCTACTGAACGACCTCAGCTGCCGCCGCCTGATGCATTCCTACCGTCTGTGCTTTGTACGAGCAAAACCCGATAAGACACGCGCTGCATAGCTGAAGGGACAGTCAGCTTCGTCTACGACAGAGAACTGAAACCCGGTGCAGATCTGAAGAAGTCTAGAAAACGTTTAATTTAGCCTACAATGACCAACGGCTGCCAAAAATTTGGGAAGAGGTTCCAGAAAAGGTAACGTAAACAATAGGCCTACGTAAAGTTTAGCTAGAAAGTTTAAACTCCAGTACGGACTGTTTTATTTTGCAGTGTCCGAGAGAGGTCATATGGGGATGGCAGATGATGATAAACCTACTAATGAGAACTAAACAATCCTAGAAACATTGCTTGTGACAAAACAAGCAGTGACTCGTGAGGTGTGTGAACTATGGCAGCTGGAAGCTGATTTTACAAATGCATATAATAAGCGTTTAGTTAAAAAAATCTTAGTGGACGACTGGAATATTTTCGAACGTGGACGCGCATTCTTTAACTACTGCATCGGATGATCGGCTTACTAAGCCTATAGCGCGACAGCGCAGTGCCGACTGTTGAATGACATCATGATGTGCTTTATAAACAGAATCTTGTAGACTGGACAGAGCTTTAATGTGGCTGTCGATTCTCGAACTGTTGAGTGTTGACGTAATGTGCGAGCAATGTTAGAGTGAACTATTACGATGCGACACGATATGCAGATTTTTAGCCTAGGGCAAAAGTGAGTTCAGCTTAAAAATCATACGCATAGGCCTATATAGCTGCATATATAGCATGTTTAAGCTAATTCTGTCACAAGACATTAAAATAAAATCATGGAAAAAAAACAAACCGACAAGGCCGATGAGTAGAAAAGTCCAACAGTCCATGAAGTCGGTCATGTGGGTGAATAAAACTGAGTAGGCGATAGCTAACTCAGGCCTAATACGAGCGACGAGTGAAACAATTAGGCTTACAACATTGTGCGCATTTCAGGCGGCCTCGAGAGGCAACCCAGCGCTAATTGCCGCATTTTGTAGTTTTAGTTAAAGCCCTCAATTTTGATACCGACAATAGTGTAACGATTGTCGGTATCAAACTGGCGAAATCGCTGCTGTTTTAACTTTAGAATGCTATACCAAACCAAAGGTTAAGAACAAAGAGCATGGATGTTCCAACGGCAACAGGTTAGATCGCCAAAGCCAGAAAATGGCGTAATTCGATTTGGCAAGCCCAAAATGCGTCTGCCGCACCAGCCGATCACGCACGGACAGACGGACGGACGGATAGCGTGTACCAGAATGCATGTTGCGTCTGTCATCTGTCTATAGGCGCGCAGACGCATAAAAATCGTGTATAAACATTACAGACTATTTTATTCACTGTAATTTTGAGGCTGCATCGAAGCATGAGACGCAGACTATTGTTATCGATTGTGCGGTGTCTGTCTGTCATTCTGTCTGTTAGTCTGT
>Ga0126335_1002676_pt1 | contig 10787 bp, 5 predicted proteins | sample OlaspJWI45metaG_FD_108409 | JGI IMG/M metagenome (GOLD analysis project Ga0126335, IMG submission 108409) | Marine gutless worms symbiont microbial communities from Oahu, Hawaii - Olavius sp. 1 OAHU.JWI-45 metaG | ecosystem: Host-associated > Annelida > Digestive system > Unclassified | place... | reverse complement strand
CAACCACACCGTGTTGCATGTAGTACTGGTAGGGTCGATGTCTGACGCGAAGCCCGGACTGCTGGGACGGTCTTCATCTTGGTTGTCATAGGAACTGAAGCTGGCTGATGACATCGGAGGCTGAATACTCGACGGAGACAGGTCGCCGCCCCAACTGCTGCTGTCAGCCTGCGGTAAAAACCAATACCGACGATACAACCGTTACAACGACGGTGCGGACAACCACCATCGAACCATATTTGTACTTGCACCATGGCACGAGCATCGTTGAGCCACGGTACAACCATGGTTTCCTTCCTTGTCAGTTAAACCGAGTAGCTGCAGTAGAAATGGCACAACCATGTCGTACCACAACCTACTAACGTGCCAAGTTTCAAACGTTTTGCAATTGTGGATTGGGAGAATTAGAAATCACTTATGTAAATGAGAAGCATGAGCATGCAACTAATGGAAAATGTGAGTAAAGGTTTCGGAACAACAGTGTGCATGCGATATACTTTTGAAAGCTGCCTTGCAGTTTCACTGGTTGCGCTTTCCTTGCATTTTTCAATTTCATGCATTTCCATCCTTTGCATATTCCGACTCCGCACTTTTCATTATCTGTATTTTCCATTACTTACATTTTCATTTTAATCGCCTTTATGTAAACGTAACAGCGTTATTAATTATTAGTTATTATTAGGCCGCATCGAGTGCATGCGATACGGACTACTGCAATCGATGATCCCGTAGCATGGGCGTCTGTCAGTCCGTAAGTCTGTCAGTTAGTGTCTGTCAGTCTCTCGGGCGGGCTACTGTTCTAACTCATACGCCAGATGGCACCACCTCGATGCGGCCATTACTGCATTACTGTAGCCACTTAAATTAGTTACTACTAGCTTAATTAAGTTGCCAAGAGCATCAACTCTGTTAAAAAATAGTCAAATAGAAACGACGTATATAATGATATATTTAGTGAGGTTCGTCCAACCTTGTTCACAGTCGGTATGGGAGAAAGCAAAGCGGCAGTGTTGGTCACAGCCAACTGTTTAGGTCGCTGTCTCCTGGACCCTGATGCCCGCTGCTGCCGCATCCTTGCCGAAGACTCATCATCGTCATCATCACCGGCATCTGAAGCCGTATGACGCACTAAGCCGGCGCCTATCTTACTCACTTCACCTCCGGCCATGACGAGTGATGCCATTTTCTTGTGTTTCGCCTCGGACTTGCGCTGCAGGTTGAGTGCGACGCGGTAGATGCCCGAGTAGAGAACGCACATCACTATCAGCGTCGTCCAGAAATAACCCACCTGTCATCGGCAAGAACAAGAGTGATTTGGGGAATCGGAGCAAATATTCAAAACTTTGCTATGCGTTGTTCGCGCTGTGCATGCGTTACTGGCATCGCAATCGCATCCGCATCCGCATCGCACCGCGCAGCGCAGCGACAACTATCTGTGCGCTGCGCGATGCGTGATGATAAGTGGCGAGTAAAAGTACTTATCACGCATCGCGATTCGCGAAACGGCGCTTAACTTTATTCTTCTGTCGTGACATTTTCAGACACGCTCGTCGTCTTTGTAGAGCTACTTTTTACTTCAATACTCTGCTCAAAAGCTTGCAGTTAGATCTGAGATTCCTGGTGGGTTATCTTGAAAAACTATAGGCCTACCGCCACTCGGGTTATTATGCGACTACGCACCTACAAACGAAAGCCGCATCGAGGAGTCTGTGCTGTCCGTCTGCATGTGCAGTCGTCCGTCAGTCAGTCTGTGACGGTCTGCGCGGTCGCATAGTGGATCTGGCAAAGGTTTTCTAGTATTTATCAAGCGGTTATTACTTTATTCCCATGCTGAAAATCAACGTGTGCTGTGTTGTGATAGGCTCCTCGCCTCCCCTTGCTATTTTTATCGTAATGTCCAGTGAGGTCGTTGATTTTCATATCTGCATATGTATTCGTACTAGTTACTGATTGTACCTGTGTCCGCATAGGCTGCACGCCGCAGCTGCGCTGCCTTAGCCTGCCGCCGACCCACTTTTACGGCCGTGTTAACCTGGTTTCAGTTTCACCCGTTTGCTACCGAATGACGAGAAGTCACGTGACCGCCGCTGTGTTCAAAATGGGGGCATGATTTCTCGACACTTTCAAGTCAGACGTTATTGAATAAAAGTCGACAGTGCTGTAAATCTTGGAGAGACGCCGAGCTCGGAGTTCGTGCAGTGTGTACTGTGAGTGATACGACTGACGAAGACCGTTGAGTCGATCTGCTGTGCTGTTCGCCACACTGTGACACTGCCGAGAGCTGTCTGACGAACGATACGCTCGCCACATTCAGTTCCAGTTCTGATTGCTAAGACGACTGACGCCGGCCGTCACCGACCGTCCGATGCCTGTCCTACAACGGCAGCAGTCCGTTCCGTCGGTGTCGTTTACTACGCAGTTGTCACAACGCGTCTGCTGCTCAGCGCTTGCTGCTAGCCGCTAGCTACATCTTTTTGGTGACATTCTCGCTTTTATATTATGTTACAGACTCCTTTTTCCCTACTGTACCTCTTAGTATTTCCCCAGACACTGTATTGAGCCATAATTACCGTATTACACCTGTTATTAAAGTTATATTCTAGTTTCAAAGCTGTCTGTTGATAATTTCAAGATTTCCACACAGGCTAACAGCCCAGTAGGCCATATGGGGAGAGGGTGATCCGTAACAGCTGTAAGGTGTCTTGGTTTCGGGAACGGCCCGGAATGCCTAACGGCCCGCCGGAATGTCGAATGCCGGAATGCTGAACGCACAGGTCCGGAATGCCGAACACAGCAATTGTAGTAAGCCAGACATAAGTTAACCGGCAAATTAATTTAGCCTTGTGTTTTTCTTCCGTCACTGAGTTTCAACCTATACCCACGTCTTGCTTGCAATAATATTAATTATGGTCACTTTGATAATTCTGATTCGTCTTTCGTCTGTATTCAAAAATTCAAAAGGTTTGAGTGACTCTTTTAAATCTTTGAATACAGACGAAAGACGAATTCATCGTCTAAACGTATAAGTTTGAGTTTACCGACGTTCTGTAGTATGGTCGCCGAAGAACTGTCCCTAAGCAGTGAGCTTCAGTCTTTATTCTTGTCGCTAGTTGTTAGTCCACACATTCGTAACCGTAACCGGCCTTAATTGTCCTAAACTACGTATGTAGTTCGTGTGGACAGGAAAACGTGCAAAGTACGATGCCATCCAGAAACAGATGGCTCATCGCGACGGCACTCTCACATCTGCACAGTTGTTGCGTCGTGCACGCCACATCATGTACGCGTTTCATTGAATTTTCCGGTGGCTGTTTTACAGAAGTAGGAAGTGGGCTAGTTTTTGGCTGAAGATGAACGTTTTAACTGCTGTGTTGTCATGATGGCTATTTGCTTTGCATTTCTGGATGTTTTGATACTCATATACTGATTGAAATGCTATGTTGTTTGTGCAAGAAAAATGTATAATAACGACATACAACGTTTCAAGGTTATTATATCATGTTCGTCATTCCGGCAATTCGGCATTCCGGCCTTTACCCTTGGTTTCTCTGGCCAAAAGGAAGCTGTAGCGCCGATCGCTAGCCACTACAGCCTTACGTCTGTAGTTCACTGAGCAGAAATGGTGCTGACTTGTAGAAGACAGTTGAAGATGGCATCGTCCATGTACTGTACATAGCACTGGCCCGGCTTGACCGTGCGTATACCGACGAAATACTGCCAACCAATGATAGACGTGAAAAACACCAGGATTGGTACGATCCATGTCCCTGCGATCATCGCCAGCACCTAGAAACGTTCACCGTTAATCAACGTTTAGAAGATAAATCTACAAACTAGATCGAGGTCGACGAGAAGCCGTCGATGGGTATGCTTCCGCCGGTACCCACAATCTATTGCTGCGTATGTTACCCGCGGACGAGGGGGTTTTACGATCGGGAAAAGGGACGAAACTCTTTGGAATCCCTCATCACATGCTTTCAATAAAACATCTGCTGCAGTCCCTCCCTTAGGGGTAGGTATGGCTGTGGGGTAATTTCTTGAATTTCCCCAAATTTTGGCTTTTGGGATAAATTCCAAAGCGTAGGGGACATTCCAAAATGCAGTTTATAAATTTCTTGGAAGCTGAGTCCTGTGCTTCAAGAAAAACACCTTCGTTGTTCCCCCACCAGTAAGACCCAGGTTACAGTGGCTCCTGGTATATTATCACTGACAGACAGAAGGACAGACAGACATCACAACTGGGTTGCATATTGCTTCCTTTGCTTATATAGGCGGGCGGAAGCAAAAAAACGTATCAGTTTACAATGTTTGCAAACTCGCAAAAATGCCACTGAGATGCGAAGTAATATTATCTTTTGAGATATTTGTTGTTTTAGTTGTGCGAGTTCTTTTTATGTGAATGGGGTCAAATTTGACAGGGCGTAGAGGACCTTCCAAAAAATTTTACGTTTTCATTCTTGCAATAACGTTGTCAAAATTTTTTGTATTGAAATAATTATTAATACACATATATCTGAATAAATTTGAAACACAGTAGTATTAAATCATCACTTTATACTGTAGGTTGCATCGAATGCATGAGATGCAGTCTATTGTTACCGCTGAGTGCGGTGTCTGTTCGTCAGTCTGTCTATCACGCGGAGTCATTCGGTGCAGCCTTTGCCAAATGACTTTGGCCTCTTGTTCCCATCAATCCGGAATCATTGGCAACATTTAAAAGAAAGCTAAAAACTGACTTGTCTAAACAATCATGTTAATCTCAACTGAACTGATGTCTGAGCCTGCGATTCGATGCCTGCATCGACTACTGCTGCTGCTGCTGCTGCTGCTACTACTACTACTACTACTACTACTACCATCAATCTCTCGAAGGACATTCTGCAATGCCTTATGAAACGCCCACACATAGCGCGTTATAAATGTTGCTATCACATGATTCTGATTTTCAACTTTATCGCTCCTGTAATTGTGGTTTTTACTGTTTTACCGTTCTTAAGCGCTGGTCATTTTTTATGTAAGCCGCGTAACGTATTATGAACTATGAATTGCTATCTACATGTACCCGACGTTCAGTGCGCCAGTTGCGATACTTGGCCGGTATCTTGACTGAACAGAACCGGTCGATGGTGATGCAGAAGACGGTATAGATAGAACACAGGCAGACGGTGTAGTCAAGAGACAGCCAGAGATCGCAGAGCATCGGCCCCAGTGGCCAGTACTGGCCCATGAGTAGATAGACAGTGTAGAACGGCATTGAGATGGCTCCTATGAGCAGATCGCTGGCTGCTAGTGAAGCGATGAAGTAGTTGGTTGGTTGACGAATGTTACGCTCTATGATAAATGATAGGATCACGATCAGGTTGCCACCCACGGTGACGATGCTGGTGATCGCAGCAAACAGACCGAGTATGACGATTTGCCACACCTGCCACACAACGACGGCAACAATAGAACTCATATGTTGAAGGCTAATCAGTTTCTTTCATGCCGAGAATGCTTGAATCACGGGCATCATTTGTGTAAAACGGCTCAATTCAACTCGTCCCCAATTTCTCAAGCGAACTCGTTCCCGAGAGTTAGGAAAAGGGTTGGGATTACTGCAGGGTTCCTGTTCCTTAGTGGGTACTATGGCACTAGCTAGGTTTTGAGTGTAGCCACGGTCAGCGCTGAGGCCGGCTTTAAGGCTAGGCCCAGCTATAGTACGCAATAGAAAAAAAGAGACAAGATTTAGGATTAGCATTAGGATTAGGGTTTGGGCTCAGGTTAGTGTTGGGGTTAAGTTTGGCTTGAGGCTGAGGTGACTGTAAACTATACAAACAAGAGAGTGACAAATGTGTCCAGAATAATTTTGTTATTATTTTGCTGACATATGGACAGACTAGAGGCAAACCGACTACTGACTGCTCGCAGCAGTTTCAGCGTCTTACACATTAGGTCACTACATAGAATGTATCGTCACCAATGGGACGAAATGATAACTGGCCTGTGCGAGGAATGCCCAAAGTGGCAGAACTGTACTTCCGATTCGGAATCATAAAACCCGATTTTATATTCGCGTTTAATAGTAACCATAGTCTGTCTCGCTTAACACGGGGACGGACAGGCTGACCACACGTACCGTTACTATAACTGGTCTCCATTCTGCGGTCTGCTAATAACTTCAACGTAACGTAACGCGAGACAGACCGTATAGAGGTTGCCGGACCATGGTGCGTCCTCGGTGGGCAGAACTATTGTCCCGTTGAGCAGGTCGACAAAGTCGCTGGCGACAGTAGTGGCGTTGTCGGTCACGTGGTCTGATGACATCATAACAGGTGCATAATTAAGTCTAAAGCGGCCACCTCAGAATGAAACGTCAGTGACCGGGAGACTTCAGTGATGAGCTTGGTGTCGACGTATATACCTATGTACGCGCATTCAACTGCTTTGTAGAGTGAAGGTAAACGTAAACGTACTACAGAGGCGGATTTAGGCATGTTCAGCATGTTCGGCCGAACAGGGGCCCCCATAAAAGGGGGCCCCCACAAAGAACATTTTTTTCATTTTTTGCAACATGGTAACAAGCCAGACATATTGAAATAATGATTAAGGAATAAAGGAAACGATTTGTGTGGTGCTCTGGCGTCATAGACTGTCATAGTGTCCAATGTTCCCTGGTGATTGACACACAGCCTTGCTTAGGCTACACCCGCTACAGCTTACTTACTTGCACATCGATGATGACTACTGTGCGTGTCGGGTGAAGGCAGTCGGGGGGGGGGAGTTACGGGGTATTCATATATTAGGGGCCCCACATTTTTTCTGAACAGGGGCCCCGCTTGGAGTAAATCCGGCCCTGAACGTACAAAAGTGTTGACATGATATGACACCTCCGAGTACGTCATCTCGTAACCGCCCACGTATGGCAAGCGTGATATGCTCGTTCAACAGAAATATTTGATCTAAGACTACAAATTATAACTGTAACTGCGACAAGTCTGCGACACGTCTCAAGATATGGTGCCAAAGCAGTGGTTGTAGTCTGCTATTTCAAAGCAGACGTAAAGTAGTTTTATCTGGAAGATGGCGACACCGCCGATGAACGCCAAAACGACACTTTGACACATACGTGTGATACTCGATGTGTTTTGTGACGTGACCGGGCCGTAATGATGCTCGGTCCAACCCGGCACGTAGAACACTCATATATCTCACGAGTCTATCGCACTACTGTATTATACGTGATACTACCGCCGGTCATTGCAGCGTCTCCAGCCCAGCAATGTAGTGCGACCACACGGGCCGGCCCTACTGGCCAACAACTCCTATGCAAAAAGCAGCCGACCACAAGATGGCAGCGAACATAAATTCACATACTCCATAACAACGCTTTTAGTATGGTATTTTGGACGCGAGTTTTCCGTACTGAATTACGATTCTCTGCAAAAAGCAGACATTTTTATTCAGATACAGCAATATTGAAAATTAGTAATTGTTGTCAAACGATCTGTGATTGGTCCTTGAGAGTTCCAGGGTCGTGGCTTGCCAGAGGCTGACGGTGGCGCCATCTTGAGACAGACTGGTTTTGATGTCGTTGATCTCTATGGAGAAAGTGGCCAGTCATGCATCTACAGGGTGGCTCAAAAAACTGCACGTTTCCATGTGCTTGATGTTAAATTGATATAGCTTTGTGAAATCTCAATCGAATTTTATAATTTTTGGCAGACCTACACCTGAATAGATTCCCAACAAAACAATGCATGTACTGTCCACAGCATCTATTGCGCGTTCCTACACTACCTGATAGAAATAATATTGTCCGTTTTCTGTGCAGTCTCAAGATGAAATTTGCTCATGAATTTTGTTGGCAAACAACTAAATAGTATCAAGTCACACAAAATTGTACTGATCAGTTTACAAGCAATGTTCAATATGTCCTTCTCTCAGCCAAACATTATAAAATTCAGTTGAAATTTCACAAAGCTATATTAATTTAACATCAAGCAAATGGAAATGTGCAGATTTTTTGGGCCACCCTGTAAACAATTAAATATTCTTATGTCTATGAGTGCGACCACAGGTGGTCATGCGTTCAGTTGGATACTTGGGGTTGCGGTTTGGCTGCGACACTCTGTCAAAGTAAAACTTGTATAATTGTTTTATTTATTTATTTATTTGCATTTGTATATTTCATTCCGACTGTCCAGTAGTGCAACACTTCCGCGATAATGCGACGATCACGGGAGGCACTATACGTACGGCATCGCAACAAGATTTCCTCTGAAATCGCGCATGTATAAACGGGGTATAACACTTCCGGAGTTCAAACGGTTACTGAAAACGCATTTGTTTAGCTGACGACTGCAACGCATAGTGACTGTTCGCTCTCAAGCTCAGTTAGAACGCCGCACTAACTTACTTAATTTTTACTTACTTACCAAGCGTTATATTTTATATCCGTTATTCTTTCCAACGTGGTCATCCGTCTAACCGTAAGTCACGTGCACTCCAGGTTCGCGAAAGTGCCGCACGAGGTCGCCCCCAGCTCGTAGATGAGAGTCGTGCGATAACTGTCGCACTTCCTTGTAACTTCCGGTGAACGCGACACGTTTATGACGTCACGCGCGTACCCATCTGACCACCAAGAGTGACAAACGTCGACAACCAACGACGAGATATCTGACTTTCAATAACCTGATTTACAAAAAAAAGTCTTAGGAAAATGACGGAAATGACTCTTTCTGAATTTATCTGAAGTTTATCGTAATTTATAAGCTTAGGATTTCTTAAGTTTTCACAAGTTTTTTCTCAACCATTCAGCATGTGCGACTTGTAATGATCGTCGTAAATTGTTTCCTGAATTTCGCAAACAAGTTCACTGCATGAATCATAGGCATCTCGACCACAGGCCGACCAAATGAATGAAATCCGGACTATTGCGATCGATGATGCCGGGCGTCTGTCAGTCTGTTTCACTGTCACGCGGCTTCGCTGTGCAAACATGGCTTAACGGATCGAGGTCCTGCTTGAAGTAAAGACTTTTCGGGCTCAAGAAACATTGTATTAGACGGAAGTCCCGATTTCCCCTATGTATTCGATGCGGCCTTCGCCAACTTACTTTGGGCACTTGTATTATTTAGTCACCAGAGCCTTTGTGTCACGTGAACTTGGCGACGATAAATTAAGTATTTAAACCTGGAATTATAGCGGGGATTGCAGAGCAGTCTGCAGGAGTCTGCGAGAGTTCTCGTATTAGAGCAATGTTCGGAAGACGTGTTAGTTGAAACATCTGAGACTTAACGCTTTACGCATCGGCCGATAGATGGTGCACGTGAGTCATCGATTTCGATCATTAACCCTATACAGTGGATAAATATGATCATAAAATGTTTAAAAAAAACTAGTGTATTAAATACTAGGTTGCCTTTTAATCAAAGGCCCCTACGTTTTTAAGCTTTTTACTGCCGTATCTTGACCTTGACCTTGACCTTGACCCAATAACTTTGATATACGAACTCAGCTCTATTGTCTGGAGATGCATCAGATGCTAAAATAAACAGTATAGGCCAAAGATTTCGAAAGTTATCGCGACTCATATATACAATCTTAGAAACTCACAGTAATACATACATTTCACAGACAATGTTACAATGTATGGTGAGTCTCGTTAACAAGCAATACAGAGCTCTAAGTGCTAACGGCTAAGTCTAATAATAATAATATTAGAACTTATAACTATGCGTGCATCATAGGTTCTACACCGTGTATCAAAAAACCGGGCCCCTACGATTTTTTGGCACAACGTTGCCAAAACAAACCGACGCCTGCAGCAATATATGCCGCGCCGCTAAGAGGGTGGTCAATTATTATTAAATCTCTCTTCAAAGCATGAATCTACCTCGACTCTATCTGTTCTGAAAACGGTGTTTTTGTCTATTGCTCAGTGCAAATGAAAACTATGAGCTTACTGGTGCTGATGACCTAGAAAGGGTTAAACAATGTCTTTGGTACAAAGATGGAGATCGTACGGACATCTTCCATCTGCATGTGGGAGGGCGGAGTGCAGGTATTCATCGTATCGTGTGATTGATCATGACATTCGGCGTAAAAGCACGACCGACCGAGTCACTGCATTAAGCGGGGACTGACCCATCCAGCACTGTCCGTGTGTTTCGCGTTCTCTTACCTTCTCCACTCGCTGCTCAAAATGTCTGCCGCATCTCGGTCACGGCCGCTCGCTGGCTTGATGGTTTTGCAATTTGACAAGCGAAGTAACCGTAAATTGTAGTTAGTAATAAGTTGAAAGATTCCCAGAAACCCGACCACGGTTCATGGACACGTAGAGAAATAAGTGCCAGTTGTCTGAAAATGTAAACCGTGTCAGTTTTTTGACGCATCGTGTATATATGACACAGTTTGTCACTTGATGGCCGTTTGACAGGCTGATCTACGAAGCAGCGAGTGGCGCGGCCACTGCGCACCGCCCGTAAACCTAATTCCAACGTCGAAAATGTTTCGATAACGATGGCGAGGGCACGCGGGGGCAGCGTAGGGCGTCGTAGGTCGGCTGAGGTCCAGGTCGAGTCCTGGACGAGTCCCCGACTTATCCTGGACGAGTCCGGGTTGAGCCTAGGATAATTCTGGATCAGAGTCGTCAGCGTGCGAAGGCGGCGAGTGCCTGGTGCAGTAAAATGGCGCCCGCTGATGTCTTTGATTGGTTTTATTGATTCACATGTTATGTGTGCAGATATGTTTGTCACGAACACCTTCGCCGCCCGGACAACGCAATTCCTTGTGTACACTCTTGT
>Ga0126335_1002675_pt1 | contig 10787 bp, 5 predicted proteins | sample OlaspJWI45metaG_FD_108409 | JGI IMG/M metagenome (GOLD analysis project Ga0126335, IMG submission 108409) | Marine gutless worms symbiont microbial communities from Oahu, Hawaii - Olavius sp. 1 OAHU.JWI-45 metaG | ecosystem: Host-associated > Annelida > Digestive system > Unclassified | place... | reverse complement strand
TGGTTTCCGCTTGGTCCATGGTATACTCCTTTCTTTAATTGTGCCCGGAATTGAGCAACTAAAGAAGCTATATACCAATTTGAATTTTTTTTCCGCCGCGTAGCGGCTTCGTCCAACAAGGCGATTTGCCGATAAGATCGTCCGTAATATCAAAAATAAAGCCTTTGTTACCAGAGCCCTGGAAGCGGTTCGGGTCTCTTATTACCATGTGGCCATCCAAATACTAAAAAATCGGCGCCAGGTGACACCCTGCTATGGCGGTCTTTCAAACATACACCTGAATTACAATGGTGATATCTGGCCCTGCTGCATCCTGGGGTCGGAAAAAAACCTGGGCAACGTGCGCGCTTGGAAATACGACATTTCCGCATTGTTATCTTCGGACCAGGCCAGAAAATCAAAGCAATACATTGCCGCCAAAAACTGCGCCTGTCCGCTGGCCAACCAGTGGTTGATCAATGTTCTGCTGACACCCCGGCATATGTTAAGAGCCCTTTACACCTACCTGGTGCGCTTTCCATTGAGTAAAAAACCATCGGTGGAAAAGACGACCCAACCGGTCGATCCTAAAGCCGTCAGGGTCCATATCACCGGCACTTCAGCGCGCAAAGCCATTGTCTTGAGCAGGGCCGGCACCATACCCTCACCCCGGAGCGCAGATCTTCCGGAATTCAACCAAAACAACAGCACACAGAGGTCGATGCGACTGATCAATGTCGCCTCCCCGGCCGAAAAATTACCCGCACATCGTGTTGAAAATGTGCGACGGCTTACCGAATCGACCTATGTTTTGAGGGTGGCGCGCAAAGAGGTCGAATTTACACCCGGCCAGTACTTTAGCATTAACCCAAAGGGCAATTTCGAAGCCCGCGAATACACGATCTATTCATCCAGCGATGATGATTTTCTGGAGTTTCTGATTACCGAAGTTGACGGCGGGGCGGTGTCTCCGGAGCTGAAAAAATGTGTCGCAGGGGACATCCTGGAATTGGAAGGACCCATGGGGTATTTTCACCTCGATAAGGCATCGTATCGCAAATCCGGCCACTGCTTCATTGCCACCGGTACAGGCATCGCGCCCTACCATTCATTTGTAGGCAGCTTTCAGGATCTTGATTATTCCCTGGTGCACGGCGTCCGATTCGCCGGCGATTGCTACGATGTCCAGCACTATGATCCGGATCGCTACATCCAGTGTGTCAGCAGAGAGCAAGCCGGAAATTTCCAGGGGCGGGTAACCGATTTCATCCGTCAGCATCCGGTCGATCCGGACATGCTGTTCTATCTTTGCGGAAACTGCGAAATGCTGTTTGAAGCCTACGATATCCTGGTCGAGCAGGGCGTTGCCCGGCATAACATCATGACCGAAGTATTCTATTAAAGCGTTTGCTCCGATAGAGAAAGCCAGTGGATTTCTCCCTTTCCAAATAAGATTGCGAAGCTATTTTATGATTGCATCATCTTGCGCAGCACATACGGCAAAATACCACCATGTTTAAAGTAATCGACTTCGATTTCCGAGTCCAGCCGCGTGCCGACTGCAAAGCTGACCTGGCTGCCGTCCGCCCTCACGGCCGTCACCTGCAGATCCTGGCGGGGTGCGATATCTTCGATTCCGCTGATATGATAGATTTCCGACCCATCCAGGCCGAGGCTCTGGGCGCTGTCGCCGGCTTTAAAAACCAGTGGAAGCACCCCCATACCCACCAGGTTGCTGCGGTGGATCCGTTCAAACGACTGGGCCATAACCGCTTTGACGCCCAGCAGGTTGGAGCCTTTGGCCGCCCAGTCCCTCGATGAGCCGGTGCCGTATTCCTTTCCGCCCAGCGCCACCAGCGGGGTGTTCTCATCTTTGTAGGCCATGGCGGCATCATAGATATACTTTTCGTCTTTCCCGGGAAACTTCACGGTAAAGCTGCCCTCTCTGTCGCCCACGAGCCGGTTCTTGAGCCGGATATTTCCAAAAGTCCCGCGCATCATGACTTCATGGTTTCCGCGCCGGGACCCGTAGGAATTAAAATCGGCCGGTTCCACCCCTTTGCTTATCAAATATTGACCGGCGGGATATTCCCTGGGGATCGCACCGGCCGGTGAAATGTGATCGGTGGTAATCGTATCTCCGACCAGCACCAATGCCCGTGCGTCTCGAACATCGCCGGTCTTGTCCAAATTTAGACTGAAATTTTCAAAATACGGTGGATTCTTGATATAGGTGGATTTTTCGTCCCAGGCGTAGGTAACACTCTCCACATCCGGAAGTTTCTGCCAGAACTCATCTCCGTCGAATATCCGGCCGTATTCAATTTCGAAAAATTCCCGTTTGACGTGGGCGGGAACCAGTTGCTCGATTTCTTCGTTTTTTGGCCAGATGTCATCCAGGTAGACCGGCGCCCCGTTGGGATCGAGCCCTAACGGTTCATAGGTCAGGTCGACATCGATGCGGCCGGCCAGGGCAAAGGCCACCACCAGCATGGGCGAAGCCAGAAAATTGGACTTGATTTTCTGGTGGATCCGGGCTTCAAAGTTCCGGTTTCCCGAAAGCACGGCCGCAACGTTGAGATCATTTTCATCGATGGCCTTTTCAATGGCCGGGTGCAGCGGACCGCTGTTACCGATGCAGGTGGTGCAGCCGAATCCGGCCAGGTGAAAACCAAGGCCTTCAAGATAGGGCATCAAGCCGGCATCCTCCAGATACTGGATAACGACCTTGGAGCCCGGTGCCAGGGAAGTCTTGACATAAGGCGGTATCTTCAAGCCACGCCGGATGGCATTGCGAGCCAGCAGGGCGGCGCCGATCAGAACCGACGGATTGGACGTGTTCGTACAGGATGTAATGGCAGCGATCACGATACTGCCGTTTCCAATCCTGACCGGCATATCGTTGAGTTCGATGTCGCAGCTGTACTCGCTAAGCGGCAGGCATTTGCGGGATCGGCTGGTCTGGGTGCCGGATTCCTCATGAAACTGGGAGATGTGCCGCAGTTCTTCATCACGCTCGTAATCACAGCCCAGAATGTCGGCAAATTTCTTTTTCAGATCCGTCAGCACGATGCGATCCTGGGGTCGGGCCGGGCCCGAAACGCACGGCTGCACCCCGGCCAGGTCGAGTTCCAATACATCCGTGTATTCAGGTTCCTGGTCACCGGTGTAAAAAAGGCCGTTCGCTTTGGTGTAGGCCGCCACCAGTTCACCCTGCTCTGCCCGGTTGGTCATATTGAAGTATTCGATGGTTTTTTCATCCACCGGAAAAAATCCCATGGTGGCGCCATACTCGGGGGACATATTGGAAATGGTGGCCCGATCCGGAACGGTGAGATCTTTGAGACCCGGACCGAAAAACTCCACAAATTTTTCCACCACGCCGTAGTTTCTAAGCATTTCGGTTACCGTCAGCACGAGGTCTGTAGCGGTAACACCCGGTTTGAGCCGGCCGGATAATTTAACCCCGATCACCTCGGGTATGGACATGTAGTAAGGCTGGCCCAGCATAACGGCCTCGGCTTCGATACCGCCCACGCCCCAACCCATCACCCCGATGGCATCGATCATGGTGGTATGGGAATCCAGCCCGACCAGGGTGTCCGGGAACGCGATCGTCTTTCCGTCGACGCCAACCGCAATAACCGTTTTGCCCAGATACTCGAGATTCACCTGGTGGCAGATTCCGGAGCGGGGCGGGACGACCTTGAAATTGTTGAAACTCTTCTGGGCCCACTTCAACAGGGCGTATCGCTCGCCGTTCCTGGCATACTCTTTGGCAACGTTCTGCACCACGGCGTTGTCGGTGCCGTAATAGTCCACCTGGACGGAGTGGTCCACGACCAGGTCGACCGGAACCAGCGGGTTGACCCGGCGGGGATCGCCGCCCATTTTTTCGACCGCATCCCGCATGGCTGCCAGGTCCACGACCGCCGGTACACCGGTAAAATCCTGCATCAGCACCCGGGCCGGATGATAGGGGATCTCGACCGGCTCATCGTAGGATTTCTGCCACCCGGCAATATGCAGCAGATCCTCTTGCCGGACGACACGCCCGTCCATCTTGCGCATCAGGTTTTCCACCAGGATGCGAATAGAAAAAGGGAGACGCTTGATGTCGGCAACACCGTTTTCTTCCAGAAGTAAAATGTCGTAGTAGTCGAATTGTCGCCCATTGACCTGCAACTGGCGACTGTAAGATTCTTTGTCCATAACTCCCTCCTTCGGATATTGGGTCTGAATATAGCGGGTTGAATACGCTTTGATTGATCACTTATAAATAAAAAAGATAACCACTGGATGTCTGTTGTCAGTGGTCCGTGGTCCGTTGTAAATTAGAATCGATACAGGATACAGGTAAATTGAAAGATATTGGATATAGGATCTTGGATCCTGGATGCCGGATGCCGGATGACGCGCCTGCGGCGCGAGCTCACAGCTGATAGCTGATAGGAAAAAAAAGATAACGCGCATCGTTACCACAACTTAAAACTTTACACCTAAAACTTGATACTTTCTTTGACCGGGCGAAGCGACTCCTCAACTCTGCACTCATAACCTGCTCTATCCGTAGTCAACGGCAAAGTCAACATAGCTTTTATAGCAGTTGTCAAATGGGTGTTCTGTTTAGATAGACCGTACGCCAGTTGAAAAGCAAGCCGGAACAATTACGGAAAAAGTTCGGAGTGCGGAGTTGTGGAAGCGCTTGCGCGCTGTCTATTATATTGTTTGGTTGAGCTACGGTCAATCAGCTGAATGCCATCGGGTTTGTCTACTCATCCTCAGTACAGTTTTTTTTAATGATAAAAAACTTTTAGAGCGTTTGGATGATTAGACGTTATCGACAACCCACACAAAACTCGAAAACTACCCATATCGGAACGTTATTCTGGCAAACGCTCTAATGCGAACAATAATGGCCGTCCGGTTTTCGACCGGACGGCCATTTTGTGGCATTTGATCTGATTAATATGACGGCCGCTTACCCGGCAGCCTCGGCTTCAGGCACTTCGCAAACCGATTTGGGGTCATCCAGCTGCTTGAGAGCCTGATAGCGGTCCAGGACATCTTTCTCGAGCTGTTTGTGCAGTTTGGCAGCCTCGTCCGGAAAGAACCTCTGCAGCGAGGCATATCGGACCTCACCGGAAATAAATTCCTGCAGCGAACCATCCGGCTCCTTGGATTCGAGTTTGAACGGATTCTTGCCTTCGGCTTTAAGCAGCGGGTTGTAGCGGTAAAGCGCCCAGTAACCGCTGTTTACGGCCAATTTCATTTGGTCCTGGCTGTGTCCCATTCCGCGCATGAGGCCGTGATTGATGCAGGTCGAATAAGCCAGAATCAGTGACGGTCCGTCATAGGCTTCGGCTTCGGTGATGGCCTTCAGCATCTGGTTCTTATTGGCTCCCATGGCGACTGAAGCGACGTAGACGTAACCGTAGCTCATCATCATGCCGCCCAGGTCTTTTTTTGTGGTTTTCTTTCCGGAGGCGGCAAATTTGGCCACCGAGCCGGTCGGCGTTGCCTTGGAGGACTGCCCGCCGGTATTGGAGTAAACCTCGGTGTCGTAAACGATCACGTTGATGTCTTCTCCGGAGGCCATGATATGATCGATACCGCCGAATGCGATATCATAAGCGGCCCCGTCACCGAGGAAAACCCAGAAGGATTTTTTGGTAAACAGCCGGGACATGCTGTTGATCCGGGCCAGCAGGGCGTTGTCGGCATACTTGGGCAGCAGGGCCTTGAGCTGGTCGCCATATTCGCGCGATCCATCCGAATCCTTCATATTGTCCAACCACCCCTGCAGGGCGGTATTAACCTCCGCATCGACTCCGTTTTTCAGAGCCTCTCCGACCAGGTCGGCCAGTTTACGACGCTGTTGTAGCACTCCCAGAAACATGCCGTAAGTAAACTCGCCCGGGTCCTCGAACAGGGAGTTGCCCCAGGTCGGTCCGTGGCCGTCCTCGTTGACACAGTAAGGAATGGCCGGTGCCGAACCGCCCCAGATGGAACTGCAGCCGGTGGCATTTCCGATAATCATTCGGTCGCCATACAGCTGGGTGATCAGTTTGGCATACGGCGTTTCACCACAACCGGCACAGGCACCCGAGAATTCGAGCAGGGGCTGGCAGAACTGGGAACCCTTGAGGGACTTTTTGTTCATCAGGTCGTCGCGGATCGGAATCGTTTCGGTAAATTCATGAAACGGGACCTGCAGCGGCGTCTGGCTTTCCAGCGGTTTCATGATCAGCGCTTTTTTCTTGGACGGACAGATATCAGCACAGTTGCCGCAGCCCATGCAATCTTCGGAGTAGACCTGAATGCGGAATTGATAACCTTTCAGGGCCTTGCCCATCGCCTTTTTGGCTTCATAGCCTTCAGGGGCCTTTGCCATTTCTTCATCGTTCAGCAGAACCGGTCGGATTGAAGCATGCGGGCAGACCATGGCACATTGATTACACTGGATGCAGTTGTCCATGATCCATTCGGGCACGTTGATGGCCACACCCCGTTTTTCATACTTGGAAGTATCCACCGGAAATATACCGTCGGGCTGGAAGACTCTGACAGGCAGCTTGTCGCCTTGCTGGCCAAGGATAGGCCGCATGACGTTCTTGACAAAATCAGGCTCATCCTTCTCGACTTTATCCGCTGCAGTGGCCTGGGCCCATGACTCGGGGTAGTCGATCTGAACCAGCATATCCAGTGTCCGGTCCACCGCATCATGGTTCATCTTAACGATCTTTTCGCTTTTCCTGCTGAACAGGCTGGTGATCTCCGCCTTCAGAAATTCAATGGCCTGATCCACCGGAATTACATTGGCCAGCTTGAAGAAGGCGGTCTGCATAATCATGTTGATCCGGCCGCCCAGTCCAACTTCGCCGGCTATCTTGACCGCATCGATATTGTAGAACTTGAGCTTTTTCCGGGCGATGGTCTGCCGCATGGTGGGCGGCAGTTTTTCTTCCATTTCCTCCATCGACCAGGGGGAGTTGAGAACGAAAGTGCCGCCATCTTTTATGCCTTCCAGGACATCGTAGATGTCGACGTATTTGTCTTTGTGGCAGGCGATATAATCGGCCAGATCGATCAGATAGGTGGATTTGATCGGCGTCTGTCCAAAGCGCAGATGGGAGATGGTGACACCGCCCGATTTTTTTGAATCATAGGAAAAATAGGCCTGTGCATACATATCCGTGTTGTTGCCGATGATCTTGATGGCGCTCTTATTGGCACCCACCGTCCCGTCAGCCCCCAGTCCCCAGAATTTGCAGGATACGGTTCCGGCCGGAGCGACATCGAAACCCGGTTCGACCTCGAGTGAAGTATGGGTGACGTCATCGACGATACCGACCACAAAGTGATTTTTAGACTGTCCGGCTTTTACGTTGTCGAAAACCGCCTTGACCATGCTGGGATTGAATTCCTTGGAGCCCAGGCCGTAGCGTCCACCCAGAATCGTCGGGGTCTGCTTGTGTTCCATGTATGCGGTGCAGACATCCTGATAGAGCGGATCCCCCAGAGCGCCCGGCTCCTTGGTACGATCCAGCACCGTTATGGTGCCGGCCGTTTCGGGAATCACCTTCAAAAGATGTTCGGATGAAAAGGGCCGGAAAAGCCGCACTTTCACCAGACCGACCTTTTCACCCTGGCCGGTCAGATAGTCGACCACCTCTTCAATCGTTTCGCAGGAGGAGCCCATCGATATGACCACATGGGTAGCGTCCGGGGCACCGACATAATCAAAGAGCTGGTAGTTGCGACCGGTCAATTCACTGACCTTTTTCATATAAGATTCCACGATACCCGTAACTTTATCGTAGTAGGCATTGGCCGCTTCTCGTCCCTGAAAATAGATATCCGGATTCTGGGCCGTACCGCGCAGTTCAGGCCTTTCCGGATTGGCGCCGCGGGCCCGGAACCTCTCGACGGCTTCCATGTTGACCAGTTTGGCCATGTCTTCATAATCGATCATTTCGACTTTCTGAAGCTCATGCGAAGTCCGGAATCCGTCGAAAAAATGAAGGAAAGGCACACTCGATTCAATGGAAGACAGATGCGCCACAAGACCCAGGTCGATCACTTCCTGGACCGAAGCCGAGGCCAGCAGGGAAAAACCGGTCTGCCGTACGGCCATGACATCCTGATGATCGCCGAAAATCGACAGGGCGTGGGCGGCAATCGCACGGGCCGTGACATGCATCACACCCGGCAGCAGTTCGCCGGATATTTTGAACATGTTCGGTATCATTAGCAGCAGACCCTGGGATGCGGTGAAGGTTGTTGTCAGTGCGCCGGCGGCCAGAGAGCCGTGAACCGCCGCGGCAGCGCCTGCTTCGGACTGCATCTGTCGGACCGTCATGGTCTGGCCGAAGACATTTTTCAGTCCACTGGCAGCCCACTCATCTGCAATCTCGCCAATCGGTGAAGACGGCGTGATCGGGTAGAGCGTTGCCACATCGCTCATCGCATAGGCCACATGGGCGGCTGCGGTGTTACCATCAATGGTTTTCATTTTTTTTGCCATAAACCCGCTCCTTTATGTATAATATTTGCTTTGAATACGGATAGACTGCCACAAGGTAGGCTTTTACCGGCGTTTCGCTTTGCACCAGACTAAATTGTAATAATTAGGCCAAATCCTTCGGTTTGTAAAGGAAAAAACGGTCCGTGTGCCCGTTAGCCCGTGTGCCCGTTAGCCCGTTGCCCGTGCGCCCGTTAGCTCGTATCTCGCAACCCGTAACTCGAAACTCCCAACCCGCAACCCGAAACCCGAAACCCGAAACCCGCAACCCGAAACCCGCAACCCGAAACCCGCAACCCGAAACCCGAAACCCGCAACCCGAAACCCGAAACCCGTAGCTCGAAACCCGCAACCCGCAACCCGCAACTCGCAACCTGCAACCCGAAACCCGCAACCCGAAACCCGAAACTCGTAACAATTGATCAATTAGTTCAGCAAGGCTTCGAAGAAGTCATTCCCCTTGTCATCGACAATGATAAAGGCCGGAAAATCCTCCACCGTGATCATGTAAATCGCTTCCATTCCCAGTTCGGGATATTCGATCAACTCCACATTGGTAATGCACTCTTTGCCAAGCCTGGCGGCTGGTCCACCAATTGAGCCCAGGTAAAATCCACCGTGCCGGTGACACGAATCTGTGACGATCCGGGATCGATTTCCTTTGGCCAGCATAATCATGGATGCGCCCTGTTCCTGGAATACTGAAACATAGGGATCCATGCGTCCGGCGGTGGTGGGCCCGAAAGAACCGGATGCGTGCCCTTCCGGTGTCTTGGCCGGGCCGGCGTAGTATATGATGTGATCTTTGACGTACTGCGGCAGCCCCTGTCCGCGCTGCATTCTCTCATTCAGCTTGGCGTGGGCAATATCCCGTGCAACCACGATCTTGCCGGTCAGCGACAGGCGGGTTGCGATCGGATATTTGCTTAGCTCGGCCCGTATTTCATTCATCGGCCGGTTGAGGTCAATTTTTACAGCATCGACCTCGTCTGCGGAGGGTTCAGGCAGATACCGGGCCGGATCGGTTTCCAGCTGTTCCAGAAAGATTCCATCCTCAGTGATTTTGGCCTTGATGTTCCGGTCGGCACTGCAGCTCACACCCAGTCCGATGGGACAGGAAGCGCCGTGGCGCGGAAGGCGCACGACGCGCACATCATGGCAGAAGTATTTGCCCCCAAACTGGGCGCCAATACCCAGTTCGCGGGAGATCCGCAGTACTTGCGCTTCCATATCAAGATCGCGGAAAGCACGCCCGCCGGCGCTTCCGCTGGTTGGTAGTCCGTCAAGGTATCCGGCTGATGCAAGTTTTACGGTTTTCAGGTTCGTCTCGGCCGATGTTCCTCCAATGACAAATGCAAGGTGATAGGGCGGGCAGGCAGCAGTGCCGAGCGTCTTCATCTTGGCCCGCATGAAATCGGGTAGTTTCTCCGGTGTGAGAACAGCTTTAGTTTCCTGATACAGGTAAGTTTTGTTGGCCGAACCACCGCCTTTGGCGATGAAAAGGAATTTATAGGCATCTCCCTCGGTGGCATATAGATCAAATCTGGGCCGGCAGGTTGCAGCCGGTATTCACCTCATCGTACATGGAAAGCGGTGCATTTTGTGAATAGCGCAGGTTTCTGTGTGTGTAAGCGTTGAAAACACCACGGGACAAGGCCTCTTCATCCGAATAGCCGGTCCAGACCTGCTGCCCTTTTTTGCCCAGAATGATGGCGGTTCCGGTGTCCTGGCACATCGGAAAGACCATCTCGGCTGAGATGACTGCGTTTTTCAACATCTCCAGGGCGACATACCGATCGTTGTCGGATGCTTCCGGATCAGCGAGTATTTTGGCCAGAAATTTCAGATGTGATGGGCGCAGCAGGTGGGAAACATCCGTGTAGGCCTGCTCGGTCAGCAGGGTCAGTCCTTCCGGGGCCACTTTGAGGATGGATTGACCGTCAAAGCCAACCGTTTCGACATGGTCGCCGGTAAGGCGGCGGAATTCGGTGGCATCGTCACCCAGCGGAAACATGCTTTCATAATTAAAATCTACCATGGATCCCTTCCTTGCATCAGGATGTTAAAAAAAGGCACTTTAAAAGCTGACCCGCGGCCTGTCAAGAATTTTCCCGCCGTGGCTTTGCTGCGATGGAACCTGCCAGAGAGCACATTTCAGATCATTTTAACGAATAAGGATAGATTGTGTGAGCGAAGCGAACCACGATCTTATCCTGTGGTTGGACAAGCCCGATACGTGGGGTCCGGTTCTTATATAAGCAAATATCTTTTTTGACAGTGAGGT
>Ga0126335_1002674_pt1 | contig 10788 bp, 11 predicted proteins | sample OlaspJWI45metaG_FD_108409 | JGI IMG/M metagenome (GOLD analysis project Ga0126335, IMG submission 108409) | Marine gutless worms symbiont microbial communities from Oahu, Hawaii - Olavius sp. 1 OAHU.JWI-45 metaG | ecosystem: Host-associated > Annelida > Digestive system > Unclassified | place... | reverse complement strand
TTTTTTGTGCGACACAACATCGAAAGCTTTACTAAAATCAATAACGACAGCAACCTGCTGCTGTGACTGAAAACATAAAGTCCAGTCACTTACACATTCAAGCATGTTTGTACATGTTGACCGACGTCTTGTAAAGATCATGCTGGGACTTGTTTAGAATGTTATTGAGCTGCAGATGATCGAAAATTTTACTGGCAATGCTTCTTTCCATAGTTTTGCTTAAGACAAGCAGATAAACTCAGACATTAAGATAATGCGCTGTCCTACGCCCTTGGCGCATACGTCGTCGAATATTGTACTGTAGACGGATACTGTGATATGCCGCATTCAATGCATGAGATGCGGACTCTTGCGACCGATGTTCCCGTAACGTGGTGTGTTTGCCTGTTAGTCTGTCTGTGCGTCAGTCTGTCTGAGTCTGTCTGCTTGTCACTCGCCTGCAACGTGCAAAAACGCACGGGCATCAATCCATTAGGGACAGGGAGCCACATCCCTCACAAAGTTTAGGCTGCGAGACGCCAATAGCTATGTACCTCAAAGTTAAGCAGCGATGTTTTAGAGTTATTTGGCGAGTTTTGCCATTTCGCAGCCATCATATTGAAGTCATATCCCTTATTTACACAATTCGACGTCATCGTTGATGGATGCATGTCGATGTCGGTCCACATCTGTAACATATGCTGGGCAGCAGATAGAACAGCATGACATAGAGACCTAGATCAAGCTACAATATAGCTTGATCTAGGTCTCTAGATCAAGCTATATTGTAGCTAGATCAAGTCTCTATGTTTCACGCCTGAGAGATGTCAGTCCCTTGTTTACAGTGTCTCACAGGTATCGCTATAATAATGACATCCCCAGCCCAGTGCAGGCCAGCGCGTGTACACTGACGTTGGCGTTTTGAAATTCCAGAGCGACGGACGGATTGGATGCCTGCACAGAGAAGCGGAGTTGTAGGCATGACAGTTAGTATTCAGCATGCGAGCTAATTGTATCTAAGTGTAGGCCTGAGTTAACATCTTGCTCGTCAACGGCGGTATGAGTTCTAGCTGGTCCGCCATTAAAACGGCTGCGACAGACGCAACTGTCGTTTGTTGAACTTTGTTCCTGCTTCTGTCGATCATCATGTGGCACTACGCACGGTGTAAGCAACATATAGCTCTTCATTTTAATACAGTCACAGAAAAAACGCTTTCGGCGTAACAGGAACATTGTTTTGATGCTTTAGCCTTATATGCCCACGAAGTGATCTATTTTGCATCTACTGAGACTTTTAGAAACTGTCAATCTAGCTGTGATTAGCCTCGCTAAAATGCGGTAATTTTGAACTAAAATGCACCAAAATGTGTTTGCCGGCCGGGCTCCGCCCGGACCCACTGGGGAACTTAAAAGTGAACAGGGGAGGAAAAGAAAGAAGTGAAGGGGAGAGGAAAAGGTGAGGAAGGAAGGGGGAAAGAGAAGGGAGAAGAGAGGGAAAGAAAGGAGAAGGAAAGAGAGGAAAGGGAGACGAAGGGATGTCCCCCCATTGTTGGAAACGAATCGACGTCACTGCAAACGGCTAAACGGATAGACGTTTTGTTGGAGGTGGAGACTCTTGGAGGCACAAAAACATTTTATTCGGTGGTGTCCCGATACTCTTACGGCAAGGAAGAGGAGAGTGGACAAATATTTTCCCCATTGTACAATGTACAGTGCAGAAACACGGCTGTTTTGACTAATTTGCATTCGCCAGATGGCGGCACATTCGATGCGGCCGTCCACTTTTTATTGTATTTGTGCTACCAGCGTTTGGTTGGTAAACAAATATTTTATATTAAATACTGTGTACGTCAGTGACTGCGCAATCACAAAGCTGTCAAACTGGCCGACGATAAAATTATGATCATTGGGTTTTGTTAGTAGGCCTAACACATATTAGGCCTAACACCAGATGTGCTGTGATCCTTCATTACGTGAAATTCACAGAACGAACATTAGCGCGCGCGGGACGATATTTAGTCCTATAGTCCAAAATTTTGTGAAAAAGTACACGCACGCTGGTTTTCGTGGTCTGCTGGAAATAGGTTCGATTCGGCGTCGTTAGTCAACGACGTCAGCTGTCCCAGTCGTCGGGCAACTTGCGGGCGTCGGTTGTACTGCACAATTTCCGGCTCTAGTCACTGCGATTTGTCTCCATGTCGACAACCAAACCTTCTTAAGCCGCATGTAGTCCACCAACACCTGCTGTCTTCGTTCAACGCTCAACTGCAATAGTGAACTTTCTATGCAAGTATTTCTAAGACGAATGTGCGTTCAGAAGCTGACCAGTTAATACACATCATCAGCTTCCATGGGTTTTTACTTGCAGTTTTACACGTTTACAAAAAAAGTTGTTTACATTTAGATAATAATAAAAATGACGAGTGTTAAATTCTCTTTCGAAAGCCTAGTGTTTTAGAAACGTTACACTGTGAGTCTGTGAGGTCCTCGCAAGTGCCGACTGACACATTAATGCTTTACTTATTTTCGATGCAGGTGTTCGCCTGCCATACTGGTTGTCAAGGGCAACATCTGCCAATACTGTTATTCAAGTCTGTTATTACGTGCTTACGAGGCGAAATGGTTAGCGCTCACACTGTACCACTTTGAATGCAAAGCAGTTGCAATTAACAGTTGGCTGTAGGCGTTTTGTTATGCCTCCGAAGAAAAAGAAAGATGATGGCAAGAAAAAGGAGAAGAAAATTTTGAAGAAGTCGTTCGGTGGTCCGCAAGCTCAGGATCAGCTGAATGACCAAAGTAGAGAGTATTATCTGACACAAATCAGAGACCTTGAAAACAAGATCGACAGGTACGTTATATTTTAAAATGTAGTTTGCAAACATAATTTCACTGGTTTTTATACGTTGTAATCGCTCGCTTGCGCCATAGGCACGTGGTTTACATTACCGGCAGTCACCTTGCAGATAGTTGGCTTTGAACTATCAGTCCACTATAGTATTAATTATCGCCACTGTAGCGTAACCGTGACGGTGTTTGGAGTGGGTTTACTCCAACGTTTACTTTTTACACTGGAAGCAAGTGAGATAGCTATTCTATGGATGGGATCTAATGGAGTTTTGTTTTGAATTTGCTCTTTGATAATTTGACAAATTAATTGATGAATTGATGTCGAATAGAAATTCAGATGCATACAATCGTTGATAAACATTGGAGTGCTATGTTATGAATTGTCGACATGTCCGTGATGAATATTATCGATATGTTTGTGAAAAGTTGCGCGGACTTCAGGTCTCGTCTGAAAGTGTCTACAGCTATTGCTTGAATTATCGAGTCAGAAACAATATATATTCGAAAGTGATAACATTCTACCGGATCTTGACAGCTTTATGTCATTTTAGTTCCTTTTAGTTTGTTTCTGGGGTGGGCTTTGAGGTCAAACCGTCACCTACATCATAAAGCAAAGCAAAGCAAAAGAGGTTTAGACGAAGGTGCAGGCCATAGCCTCTATGCTCTCCAAATTACATAGAACATATTTTGTACAAATTGTACGTTATTAATATAAATTATTAATGAAACTTCTATTTCCTATTCTGGTTAATTCAACCTTGTAGTTATAAAGAAGATCTTGATTGCTCCAGCACTTGTCTAGGTTATTCTTAAAGGAGTCGGTAGTACTAGTAGAGATGACAGATTCTGGCAAACTGTTCCAAGCATGCTGCATCCACCAGAATGTTACAAGAGGAAGAATGTTAGCTTGTTAAGGTCTGACTGTAAACAAAAAACTTAGTGTCCAAAAAGTTGTAAATTTATCTTTATGAAATAAACAATTATGAAATTGTTTGTGAAGTTGTGAAAGTGTGAGATATAGCAGTCCTGGGTTGTGGTCTCTTTACATAACCTTTTATAGTATTTAGAGATGTGATGTCTCTAATAGAAGCCGGGATCTAACGAAGAATACCATAGAGCTAATGATACATAGGACTGTGGTACATTGCAGCATTAATACTTATTACGCACTGGTACCTGATTATGGCATTCAAATGTCCATAAAGTGAAAAGTTAGCTGCCTACTTTGCTTTGCTGTAATAAATACAGTTTCGAGAATCTCACTGTTTTCAATGCGTGTTCACCGATGAACCAGGTGGTTCTAATAGAAGCAGGGTCTTTAGTACAAGCTGGGTCTCCAATACAAGCCGGGTCTCCAATACAAGCCGGAAGTCTGACAGTATTGTTCTAATACAAACCGGGGGCTTCTGTTAGAGGAAGTTCGGTAATTCTTGGCAGAATTGCATGACATCTAGGCTGCACAAGTTTTCTCAGGCAGTGTTATTCGAAAATTTCATCTAAGAATTATCTAAGATTGCTGATTTTGTTTCATCAGACAGTTGGATTTTCTAGATACTTTTTAGACAGAGCTTTTAAAGAGCAAGTAATGAATGAAATAACTCTCTTACACTGGGTATGAAATGAATGTGTACAGATATCAGAAGAAATGTGATCAGTTAGAAGCTAGTAATGGTCAATTTCGTGAAAAATTTGAACAACTTGAAGAGAATAAAAAAGATATTGTTGCATTTATTAAGAAAAAACTTGATGAAAAAGGTTTGTGTAATTTTGTTTTCTTACTATTTTAAAACAGTTGGTGGCATATATTAACAGTCAGGTATTTGGGCTATTTGAAATAATATTTCTCGTATTTCCTATAGCTTTTCAGGTTATAGAGAAACATGGAATAAATGATTTACACTTATTACCTGTAATTATGTGATATTTAGAATATTTTATGACTAATTTTTCTCATATTATCCAGAGGAACGATTGCTGTTTTAATACATATATAAATGAATGATTTATATCTCAAGAATATTCTATTAAAAAACTATGTTGCATGACCTTTTGTTAACACTTGTGATTTGTGGTAGATGAGAAATAAAAAAAATTTGCATCATTTTGTTTTATTTTCTTGTGAATGCATACATTTTTCCACATACTTCTTACTAGCTATGCTTATGTTGAATAGTTGTGAGAAGTGTTTTATTTAAAAACTTGTACGTTTAGATTTGTGCATTGTTGCACTGCATAGATGATGAAATATCTGATCTGAATAACCATATAACTGGCCTACACCGCATGAAGGAGCAGGATCGTGAAATGTTTGATCAGCAGCTGCAGCAGCTTAAGAATGAATATCAAGAAACGAATGATCAGTTGGGCTCAGACAACGTGATGCTCAGTATGTTTGCTGTTTGTTTGTTTACTATAGTCTTTGTTAAGAACAATATGTTACTTTCTGCACATTTGAACTAAAATAAATTAAAACAGATTAACTGCATATGTAAATTGTAATTGAATTTGTTATCCAGATTTTCATTTATATGCTCTGCTCTTAGAAGTGAATACTCTGGACTGTCTTCACGACTTTCTGAATTTGTTTTTTTTTCTCAAGTTTTTATGTTTATTAGTTTTCTAATGTGGTTTATTGTTGTTTAGTTATTTTTGTCTTGCTAGTAGGCTGTTGCCTGTCAGTTTTTGTGTAGAGCCTGTTAAACATTTTGATATTTATCATGCTATATGCATTGCGTATAAAACAGGTGTTATTTGAATTATGTTATACAGGTGGTAAATTGGCTTCACTGGAAGAGTTTCGAGTGCAGCGTGATGAGCTCTTGAATCAGACAGCACAGCTGGAAGCAACTTTGCAAGAACAGGAACAGATTCATCAGTCACAGATCTACGATTTAGAGAAGAAACAAGTCATCGACGTTGACAGGTACAGTTCGATTATGTTAGTAAATTTGTTAATAAGCAGCATTAGTTTACAAAGCTTGGCTACTATGCGCAAGACAAAACCAGTTGCAATGAAAGAAGCATTGGTCTCCCAGGTGCAAGGTTAGTGATAACACTGTTGCTGCTAATGATGATGAATTGAGATTTTTCATTATATCATGCAGCTTTCTATAATAGGATTATTTATTTAGCAGCTGTGCATTTAACATTCAATTGTTATTGGTTTATCAAGTTATGAGTTTGTTGATTTTGTTATGGTATTTACTTATTGTGATTAAGTGCTTTGACATTGCTGGAAAAGTCTATAAAGAATATTTTCCAAATGAAGACTTTTTTGTACATCCTTACCACTTTTAGACCACAAAAATGGACTTGTAAATAGTCACTTAATTTGACTGGTTGAAAAAAGTGCTGCTGACCTTTTTATGACATGGCTAATATACATATATGCAGACATACCCGGGTGGCCTAAAAAAACTGCGCATTTCCATTTGCTTGATGTTAAATTGATATAGCTTTGTGAAATCTCAAATTTTTAGATTCCCAACAAAACAGTGCATATACTGTCCGCAGCACCTATTGCACATGCCTACACTACCTTGTAGAAATAATATTGTTTTCTGTGCTGTCTCAAGATGAAATTTGCTCATGAATTATGTTGGCAAACAACTAAACAGTGTCAATCACACAAAATTGTACTGGTCAGTTTACAAGCAATGTTCAATATGTCCTCCTCATTCTTGGATGACACGCTCCAGTCGGCAGCGCCACTCATTGATGGCACGATTAATGAAGTGCTGGGACAGTTTGCCCCACTCTGTGATATAATAATTGCATTTTACTATAAAAAGCTATTAAAATCAATAAAAAGGCACAGTTATGACACTAAGCCTTGTATGACGCAATGATGACATCATTGAAATTAAACTTTATAAAGTAAGTAAGGAAACTGCATCTTGTAGATACACTTGGGAAATACTTAAGGAATGCCGTACCGGGTAACTAAAGTTGTAGAAAACGGACAATATTATTTCTACAAGGTAGTGTAGGAACGTGCAATAGGTGTTGTGGACAGTGCATGCATTGTTTTGTTGGGAATCTATTTAGGTGTAAGTCTGCCAAAAATTATGAAATTCGGTTGAGATTTCACAAAGCTATATCAATTTAACATCAAGCAAATGGAAATGTGCAGTTTTTTGGGCCACCCTCTACATTTATTTGAATCAGGCTCGTGGCCCTTAGAAGCATAAAACATAACATAATAACACGGAAAGGAAAGACAGAGAACAGACACAGATATATATGCATGTATGTTGCTGAACTGTTATAACTCTATGGATTTTTGTTGAGACTGTTTGTTTTCACAAAAATTTCTTAAATGTGGCAATAAAATTGTAGAAAAATAAATAAGTACGGGGAATGTTGTTTGCCACATAGCTTCCATTAAACTGTAAAGTGATTTTTTGCTTTTTTGCTTGTTTATTTTTATTAGATTTTCTAGATAAGTTGACTTTTAATGATTATGCTGCAGTAATGTTATTGTTTCACCATGTAGACTGAAGAAAGAGATGGCAGCAAGAGTCAGTCAAATGGCTGATGAGTTTCGAAAGGCATCTACTGGACAAATTGCAGATACAACAAAACGAACAATCCGTGAAAATGTTTCAATCACCACACAGCTGAGTAAGATATCTGACAAGACTGTCGAACTAATTGCCAACAATGACAGCTTGAAAGAACGTGAACGTCGCCAGCGACAGGAAATTGAACTACTTCAAACATCAGAATCAATGATGACTGAGAAAAATATAGCCAATCAAAAGGTAATCTTACCTGTGTACCATACCTGCTGCACTCTTATTACCTGTGGGCCAGACAGAGGCCTTCATAGACAATGGCGTGGATTTCTTAATGTTTAAAGGCATTGAATTCATACTCATGATTTTGTGACCATTAAAGGGTCCAGTAGCTTATGGGCAGTGATTGTGGACACTTAAATTTGAAGGCAGCCGGAAATTAAATATAGTATATGTAACTAAAACATTAGTGTTTACTAGTGTCTATGGGAGCATGTCTAAGAATGCGTGTGATGTGATCTTCATGCTACAGTTTGCAATGTGAGAGTTCTTAGCAACCTTTTATAATTAGTTTGATGTAAAAGATGTTCTGTTTATTGTGAATTTGTTGGTATACTGATGCAATGATGTGGATCACAGATTATTCAGATGCTACTTGAGAAGTGTCGTGTGCAAGAGCAGTCTTTGGGAGAAGCTGACTCAACTACCGACAAATGCCGTGAGATTGAGCTTGAATTGATGCAGCTGCACACAGATCTTGATTTGGCAAGGTAGTGTCTTTGTGTTTTTTCTTTGCATTTATTTTTTATACTCAACAAGGACTGTAAAGGCTGACCACAATTTTTTGCAGTTTTTATGTGTCTTTATGTGTTTATTGCATTACAGCAGAATGTCTTTTGTGTTTTTTGTCAATCTCAATGTACTCAAAACTGACAAATAGCCAGCTTACTCGTCAGGTTGTGTAAACAGTCTGTGGTGGAAAAAGTTTGGGAGAGGGTAAGTTTTGTGCTTAGAGTAGAAGAATAAAGGAGTAACAAAGAATGAAAGTAGCAAAATGATGAAGTGAAATGAAAATGGCAGAGACTGAATCTAAAAAACTGGCTGCGTAAATCAGAAAGTTGATTTGTGAGAGAAGGTGATGCATATCGTAGGGAGAAATTTGTTATTTGCAAAGCAGAGCAGATGGTGATTAAGGATGACAGCAGATGAAGAATGAGTGTGACGAAGGAGTTGAACAAAAATCAAACTATACAAGCACGAGACTGCATGTTTTCAAGACTATAAAGGACGTATTCAGTAGACTTCAAAATTGTTACTAATAACTGTTTGCTGTGTGTTTTACATATTTTTATACTAGACGTGAGATGACAGCACTAGCTGGAAAAAATGAAGAATTGCAGCAGAAACTTGATGCAGCAAAGAAGTCATTGAAAGAGCATTCACGAACGAGACATCAGCTGGAGAAAGTGCTGCATGATGCTGCATTTGCAGTCCAAAGCATGCTGGCAGTAAATGTCAATTTTTTTGACGGTCTGAGCAGCTAATAGTTGTGATTTCCATCACGTAGCAGTCCTGGGCAGACTTGTGTACTCACCATGTGGTGCCTAGGCCAACTCAGCCTTCCATCACTCCACGGTCAGTAAATGAGGACCAGCTTCTGCTGGGAAGGCAAAGGCAGGTATGGTTCATTCCATTCTTGGATAAATGCTTGGGTGGCAGGTAAAACTGTGTGATCCCTTGAAAAGGCGTGCCATACATGAGCGCCTGTGTGATGGGGTTGGCCCATAAAGAGGCGCTATATCAAGTGTGCTCTACCTACCTTTAAATTACCAAAGTAACATTAATTAGTGTCGTCTTTGTCTTAGTTACTTCATTTATTGTTGACCACATGCTTGTAGAATGTCTTTTTTCACATCAGCCATAGTCAAAGAATTATTCATTAAGCCTATTACATTCCCTAAATCACTACATGAAAACTAGAGAACAGAAGTCTGGAAACTTTTAGAGCTAGGCTTAAGTAATGAGTCTTTAGCAGATTTGATTTTGTATTTTGTTTAGAAGTCTAGTATAGCATTTCCTCATTTAAAAGAATCTTATTGGTATACTGCATATTTAGTTTATTGTCCAGTTTTCTATGAAATTCTATACAGTTAGCATTAATGAAATTTGTTAAGCTACTATTTGCCAAATTTTATTACATGATTTTTGTTTTTACATATTTACTGACAATAACAGTACTTCATGCTGAGCAACTTTATATGATAAGTATGATAACCTTTTGCTGGTTTGGAATGTATTTTTTCAGCCTACATCAGATCAAAGTAATGCTGATGTGATCGATAAACGCAAAAGTCTGCTCGAGAACTTGCTAGTACTACTTAACAGTGCCACAGACCTCGGTGTTGGACCATTTATAGCAGAGTTTAAACCAAGGCTCAAAGAAGGTGTTGGCGTGTCAAACAGTGCCAGAGGACTTGAAAATGGGTCAGTTTTGGCATATTTTTGTCTGCATATTCACCAGCTTGTTTGCAGTTTTATTGTAATTGTCATCTTATGGTATTCTGTAAGTAAGTAAGTAAATGATCAAGAGAAATGATACGTGGCACATGAAAACAAGTCACTAAAATTATGGCTTCAGTTACGTAAATGTATTTTTTTAAACTCCTAAAGTTGCTCTATGTTTGGCTCAGTTAGGGCGATTAAAACAACTAGTCAGGTAAACTCAGCGTGGCCATTCCTCCACAGCCATGTGCTGCGAGTACTAGTGAAATCTGGGAATGAAGAGTGCCACCCGGCAATGTGTATTCTTAATATCACAGTATTTGTTGGTGTTTAGCCGAGGAATAACAAAATGGAGACAGTGCCACACTCTAGGCCCGTGTGGTTGGGAATGACTTGCAATGGTCATTTTTTGTGTGTACGTTAAATGTTTCCTTCTGTACTGTGTAGCAGTGAGAGACTGCCTCATTACAAGCTTGGTGATCTTGGGTTAGTTCCACGTCAAGAACAGAGCATGTCAGCCAGCTCCACAGGGCGACATATGCCAAGTGATCGTCATACAACATCCAAGAAAATTCCTTGTCATTCTGTAGCAACACAGACCGTCAGTGCTGTCAAGGTTTGTTATCTATTTATCTTTGTGTTTCATCTTGTAACTAAGTAAAAAATCTTCTATAGCATTACATATCAAAAAGTCACGGAGCATTTGCTTGCTGGTCTTGTCCTCCAAATTAGATACCAACTCGTAGATCGAGTAATGTCACACCACTTTCTGTATACTGATATTGAATTTCTTATAAATAGGGCTGCAGATTAATCGCAATTAACGCGCGATTAACGCGTTAATCCATTAATCGCGATTAATTTTTAATCGTGGGTGCAATGTCAGAGCTGTATTTGATTTACTTATTTATTGTTGAAACCGGAAACGTGACGTCATTTGCCA
>Ga0126335_1002673_pt1 | contig 10788 bp, 7 predicted proteins | sample OlaspJWI45metaG_FD_108409 | JGI IMG/M metagenome (GOLD analysis project Ga0126335, IMG submission 108409) | Marine gutless worms symbiont microbial communities from Oahu, Hawaii - Olavius sp. 1 OAHU.JWI-45 metaG | ecosystem: Host-associated > Annelida > Digestive system > Unclassified | place... | reverse complement strand
GATTTCAAAGAAAATAGGTTGCTTTGAGCGAATTGAATAATTCTATAGGTGGGTCAACTCGGTTGAGTAAAGGCGGGTCAGTTTAAATGAGCGTCAAGGTCTTATCCCGCATCTATGGCATCAGGCCAAAGACATGGGTATGGTTGCAGGGGCAAATGCTGCCGCTGCGCTGCAGGAAAAACCGCTTGTGGAATATAGCCAAAAACCGCGCCGGTTAAAATGCGAAGTGTTCGGGACGTATATATTCTCCATAAATCCTGAGGCGCATCAGAAGGCCAGCAGTATACAAACAAATATATCTGCAGGCATCTATCAGCAATTCGGTTTTATCAATAACAGGCTTTGCTCTGCAATCATGACTGGTGACAAATTAAACGCAAAGGCATATGAAAAGGCTGTCTGGATGGGATTGGATCCAAAACAGGTTAGGGTAAAATTGGCAGTAAAAGCTTAAGGCGTAGATAAGGGATGCCCCACATATTTACAGGTTTTGTTATAAAAGTTTAAAAGCGTTGATCTCTTCTATTTTTTCACCTCGCGTGACCGACACACTCACACCTGATTTTGATTTCTCTATCTCGATATAAGCGATCAATCCATTTTCAGGATCAGAAAATGATAGATCAACTTCGCCAATACGTTTATTTTCTGTGTAGAAGAATTGGTACCAAATCTTGATTGGTGATTTATTTCAAAGTAGATGCCTGGTTTTTATGAAATGAACTATGTTTCAATAGCTGATGTGAAAGACAAACGCAGCGCTGAGGGACATAATATATAGTCGTTGAATCATTATCTTTTTTATAGCAACCGGTAATTTTAATCACTAATCAAGATTTGACATCTATGCTTCTCACAGAAAGGTGCTGAATCTTTTCAAGGGGAATGGCAGTAATTTTGCTGTCTAATGTGTATATTTGATCTCCTGGATATACAATCCACAGATGCTCAAGTCCTAAATCTTTAATGGCGACATTCATTGACCGTTTTCGCCCTGGCGCATCTGAGTACTTGAATTCAAATCCAAGCCGTTTTCCTGCAATCGTAATCATCAGATCCAGTTCGGCGCCTGAATGTGTCGCCCAGAAATATGCATCCCTGGTTCGAAAAACTTGGATGACATGTTCCAGTGCAAAACCCTCCCATGATGCGCCAATTTTGGGATGCCCACGGAGGTCGTTCAGATTTGAAATCTGCAGTAAACTGTGAAACAAACCGCTGTCACGGATATATATTTTAGGTGCCTTAACCTGACGTTTTTTCAGATTTTCAAACCAAGGCGGCAGTACACGAACCATGTAGGCGCCGGAAAGTATATCAAGATAACGTCGCGCGGTGTTCTCAGCGGTGCCGAGACCTCTGGCAAATTCCGCCGCATTCCAAACCTGCCCGTGATAATGGGCAATCATGGTCCAAAATCGCCGCAGGGTTTCCGCTGCAATGGTAATACCGAGCTGTGGGATATCTCTTTCGAGAAATGTTCGAATAAAATTTTCACGCCATTGGATACTGTCAGACTCAGTTTCGGCAAGAAACGCTCTGGGAAAACCGCCCTGTATCCATAATCGGTCGCGATGCCGCACCCCGATTTCCCAAAGTTGAAAACCTGCCAGATCAACGAATCCGATCCTTCCGGCCAGAGATTCCGAAACACCTTTGACCAGACGCGGAGAAGCCGAACCCAGCAACAAAAACTGGACAGCCTTACTGGATCGATCCACTAATACGCGTAGCAGTTCGAACAGCTCCGGTTTTCTCTGAACCTCGTCTAATATCACAAGTCCGGAAAGGTTCTTCAATGCCTGCATAGGAGCAGAAAGGCGCTGAATATCAACAGGATTTTCCAGATCAAACATATTGGATGGTTTCTGATCGGAAATGAAATGTGCCAGCGTGGTCTTGCCGCACTGTCGCGGTCCGAGTAAGGCAGTGACCGGATGGTTACGAAATGAATTTTCGATTTGATGAATTGGATCTGGCCTGGGTATCATGCAGTCATACTAATCCTTGAAAATTCTCATGTCAACTGCTGATTTTCAATGAAAAATAACATGCATCTTACAACCCAATAAAAAAGCCTGTCAATTTGACAGGCTTTTGAAATCGGATGGCGGGAGCAATCCGCCGCAGGCGGAAACTCGCGAACTTCCCGCTTGAAAAGCGGGACGTTCTAAGCGGAACTGAACTCGTCAATTAGTTTTGTAATGTAATCCGTTGATTTACGGCGTTTGATGGCATATTCCGTTTTCATTGCACTGGATCGATCGAGATGTTCTTCGACTTAAACCAATTCCCACGGCCGTTTGGCTTTGGTGTACTTTGAATGCCCCTGGTTATGCCTTTCAAGTCTTTCGGATAGGTTCCTGGTAGTGCCGACGTAATAGCTCTCATCATTTTGGCTTTGAATAATATAGAGGAAATAGCTCATAATAAAAAGACTACCTTTATTGTACGGCCTGATCAAAAAAAAAAGCCTGTCAAAATGACAGGCTATAAGATCGGATGGCGGGAGCGACGAGACTCGAACTCGCGACCTCCGGCGTGACAGGCCGGCGTTCTAACCAAAACTGAACTACGCCCCCGCAAATTGTATTTCCCCGCCACATTCGGCAGGATGGTTGGGACTCGAACTGGCGATCTTCCCGCTTGAAAAACGGGACGGTCTAACCAAAACTGAACTACGCCCCCGCATATTTTGTTCCCGCCTCATCCGGCAGGATGGTTGGGACTCGAACTGGCGATCTTCCCGCTTGAAAAGCGGGACGGTCTAACCAAAACTGAACTACGCCCCCGCAAATTGTATTTCCCGCCACATCCGGCAGGATGGTTGGGGCTCGAACTGGCGATCTTCCCGCTTGAAAAACGGGACGTTCTAACCAGAACTGAACTACGCCCCCGTTTTAATAAATTTTTTAACGCCAACGATCCCCTTAAGAGGGAAGTGGTAGGCGGAACAGGGCTTGAACCTGTGACCTACGGCTTGTAAGGCCGTCGCTCTCCCAACTGAGCTACCCGCCCCCATAGTTCCGCGGTTTCCCTTAAAAGGAACCAGTTAACTAACCGGTTCGTATTAGAATGTCAAGCAAAAAAACGGTCCTGCCGCAAGGGCAGGACCGTTTTTTTGATTTATTCTGATAACGCTAAATAAGCCGCGTCGGCGGTTTCATTTCCTCGCTGGTTAAGGACAGCGGCACGTCGTGGTTGCGGAACAGGCTGTCGTCGTCCTTGAGGATCAGGGCGTGGGACAGGACTTCATCCAGGTGTTCCACCAGCACCATCTCCACCTGTCTGGATATGGCTTTGGGGATATCTTTCAGGTCCTTTTCATTTTCTTTGGGAATCAGAACCTTTTTGATTCCGCCGCGGTGGGCCGCCAGGATTTTTTCCTTCAAACCGCCAATGGGCATTACACGGCCACGCAATGTGATCTCACCGGTCATGGCAATGTCGCGATGAACCGGCAGTTTAGTCAGCGCTGATACGATCGAGGTGCACATGGTAATTCCGGCGGAGGGGCCGTCCTTGGGGATGGCGCCTTCGGGAATGTGGATGTGAATATCGTACTTTTTGTAAAATTTTTCTTCCAGCACCAGGCGCTCGGCCCGCGAGCGCACGTAACTGAGGGCGGCCTGGGCCGATTCCTGCATGACATCGCCCAGTTTGCCGGTAATGGTCAGATTCCCCTTGCCCGGCATGATGGCTGTTTCGACTGCCAGCAGTTCTCCGCCAACCTGGGTCCAGGACAGTCCGGTGACCAGACCGATCTGGTCCTTTTCTTCGATCTGACCCTGACGGAATCGCGGTGGCCCGAGATATCGGGTAACCGTTTTGGCCGTCACCTTGATCAGTTTTTCGCCTTTTTCGGCGTCTTTGACCACGTCTTTGGCGATCTTGCGGCAGATGGAGGCAATCTCTCGTTCCAGGTTGCGCACCCCGGCTTCGCGGGTGTAGCGCTGAATCATCGAATAGATACTGTTCTGGGTGAACCGGATATCTTTGCCTTCCAGACCGTTGGTTTTGATCTGTTTGGGCACCAGGAATCCAACCGCTATCTTGTATTTTTCATATTCGGTGTACCCGGGCAGCCGGATGATTTCCATACGATCCTGCAGCGGCAGCGGAATATCCGGCAGTGTGTTGGCCGTCGTGATGAACAGGATATCAGACAGATCGTAATCCACATCCAGGTAATGATCATTGAAACTGAAATTTTGTTCCGGATCCAAAACTTCCAGCAGGGCCGCCGAGGGGTCGCCGCGGAAGTCCATACTCATTTTATCGACTTCGTCCAGGCAGAACACCGGGTTGTTGACCCCTGCTTTTTTGAGCGACTGAATGATCTTGCCTGGCATAGCACCGATATAGGTGCGCCGGTGTCCGCGAATTTCGGCTTCATCCCTGACACCACCCAGCGAAAGCCGGATGTACTTGCGGCCGGTGGCTCTGGCGACCGATTTGGCCAGGGATGTTTTACCGACACCCGGTGGGCCGACAAAACACAGAATCGGTCCGCGGATCTTTTGGACCAGGGTCTGGACCGCCAGGTATTCCAGTATGCGTTCTTTGGGTTTTTCGAGACCGTAATGATCTTCATCCAGTATCTCTTCGGCCCGGTTCAGATCGTCCTGGATATCGCTCCTATCGAACCAGGGCAGGCTGATGAGCCAATCGACGTAATTGCGCACGACCGTGGCTTCGGCCGACATCGGCGTCATCAGCTTGAGTTTTTTGAATTCATGCTGGGCCTTTTCGGTGGCCTCCTCGGACATGAACTTGTTTTTGATGCGCTCTTCCAGTTCATCCAGATCGTCCATGCCGTCGTCATCCGTGCCCATTTCCTTTTTGATGGCGCGCATCTGCTCGTTCAGATAATAGTTTTTCTGGGTCTTTTCCATCTGCTCTTTGACGCGACCCTTGATGCGCTGGTCCATCCGGAAGATCTCAATCTCCATTTTGATCAGACCGATCAGGATGGATAGCCGTTCGGACGGCTTATGGGCTTCCAGCAGACGCTGCTTGTCCTCGATTTTAAATGAAAAATGGGCCGCAACCGCATCGGCCATCTTGGAAGGATCTTCGATCGATGAAACATTGCTGACAAGGTCCCGGGATATGTTTTTATTCAGTTCGGCGTATTCTTCGAAAGCCTCCAGAACAGACCGGCAAAGGGCAGCCGACTCGGCCATGCCCACCTCAGAGGGTTCGATCTTTGCCAATTCGACCTGGAAAAACTCCTGTCCCGGCAAGAAACCGAGAATCTGGCCGCGCTCTTTGCCTTCAACCAGGGCTTTTACAGTTCCATCCGGCAGACGCAGCAGTTGCAGAACCTTTCCGATGGTTCCAACCTGGCTGATATCTTTTTCAGTCGGATTGTTAATTCCGGCTTTTGTCTGGGTGGCCAGAAATACACGCTTGTCCTTGTTCATGGCTTCGGTGAGCGCCGCAACCGATTTGGGCCGGCCGACAAACAAGGGCGCCACCATGTAGGGAAACACCACAATGTCCCTGAGCGGCAGGAGCGGGAGCACCAGTTTCCTGGATTCAAAATCATCGTCTTTAAAAAATTTGGGTAAGCTTACCATAATGAATTAATGTCAGTTTAAGGTTAGTATAAACAATCTTTTGATATTAATGAGCAACCGGCAAAACCGGGATATTGATATTCGGTTCAGGATCTGAATTGTACCTCAACCCACCCCAAACTTCAAATTGCATTTAACCGATCCGGGCGGCCATATGACCTTAAGACCCGGAATCAGGCCTGTTTTTTGGACTGCTCGTAAAGCAGAATCGGGTCTTCCTTATGCAATACGACATCTTCGCTGATGACACATTCCTTTACATTTTCGGCCGAAGGTATCTCATACATAATATCCAGCATCGAATTTTCCAGAATGGCCCGCAATCCCCGGGCACCGGATTTGCGCTTGATGGCTTCGGTGGCAATGGCCGACAGCGCACTGTCGGTTAACCTCAGGTTGACGCCCTCCATTTCAAACAGCATTTTGAATTGTTTGACCAGGGCGTTCTTAGGCTCGGTCAGGATGCGAATCAGGGCACCCTCGTTCAGTTCGCCCAATGTGGCGATCACCGGCAGCCGGCCCAGAAATTCCGGTATCAGTCCGTACTTGATCAGGTCTTCGGGCTGAACCATGCTCAATATTTCGCCGATGGTTTTTTCGTCCTCTTTGAGAATCTTGGCACCGAACCCCATGAGTTTGGAGCCGACCCGTCGTTTGATGACATTATCGAGCCCGTTGAAGGTGCCGCCGCAGATGAAAAGGATATTGGAGGTGTCCACCTTTACAAAATCCTGCTGCGGATGCTTGCGGCCGCCTTTGGGCGGCACACTGGCCGTCGTACCTTCAATGATTTTCAGCAGCGCCTGCTGCACGCCTTCGCCGGAAACATCACGCGTGATGGACGGATTGTCCCCCTTGCTGGCGATCTTGTCGATTTCATCAATGTACACGATGCCGCGCTTGGCCTTCTCCACATCGTAATCGGCGTTTTGGAGCAAAGAAAGGATGATGTTCTCGACATCCTCACCGACATAACCCGCTTCGGTCAGGCTGGTCGCATCGGCGATTGTAAACGGGACATTCAGAAACCGGGCCAGCGTCTGGGCCAGGAGCGTTTTACCGCACCCGGTCGGACCGATAAGCAGAATATTGCTCTTCTGGATTTCAATTTCGCCGGTATTCATTGAAGATTCCAGCCGTTTGTAGTGGTTGTACACCGCCACCGCAAGAATTTTCTTGGCCCTTTCCTGTTCGATAACATACTCATCCAGCCGTCTTTTAATCTCCTTGGGTGCAAGCAGACCCTCCATCTCGCCGGCTTCTTTTTCGCTTTCTTCCTCGATAATTTCACTGCACAGCTGGATGCACTCGTCACAGATATAGACGGCCGGCCCGGCAATGAGCTTGGTCACTTCTTTCTGGTTTTTACCGCAAAATGAGCAAAAGAGATTGTCATTGTCGTCTTCTTTTTTTCCCATTTCACGCCTCCGTTTTTTCTAATTTGTCCAGATCGTCTCTGTTGGTAATAACGTGATCAATGATTCCATACTCTTTTGCTTCGATACCGGCCATGAAATAGTCGCGATCGGTATCCGCCCGAATTTTATCGATATCTCTGCCCGTGTGGGCTACCAGAATCTGATTCAAAGTATCTTTCATGCGCAATATTTCTTTGGCCTGGATTTCGATATCCGAAGCCTGCCCCTGGAAGCCGCCCATGGGTTGATGGATCAAAATCCGCGAATTCGGCAGTGAATAGCGTTTCCCGCGTGTACCGGCCGTCAGGAGCAATGCGCCCATACTGGCGGCCTGACCGATGCAAACCGTGGTGACATCCGGTTTAATATACTGCATTGTATCATAAATTGCCAGACCTGCCGTTACAAGGCCGCCGGGGGAATTAATATAAAAATTGATGTCTTTATCCGGATCCTCGGACTCCAGAAAAAGCAGCTGGGCGATCAGCAGGTTGGCGACTTCATCGTTTACCGCTGTGCCCAGGAATATAATCCTGTCTTTAAGCAGCCGCGAATAGATATCATAAGCCCGCTCTCCCCGGCTGCTCTGTTCGATGACCATTGGAATAATTGGCACGCCATCCCCTCCTTTGTAGGTTGTTTATTGTTCAATGGTGCCACATGCCGGCGCAAGTACCGGCCATTCATGCCCACATCCTTTGTGATATCAAATGGTTTTATTCAGCGCCCGAATCTGCCCGGGGTTCTTTTTCGGGTTCAACATCTTCAATCTTACTACTATCAATGATAAGTTTTATGCCCTTTTTTTCAAGTAGGGTGTGCTTGAACAGCTCTACCTTGTCCTTGTTCTGGCTGTAATATTTTTTAACTTCTGCAACCGGCTGCTGCAAGGCATCGGCCATTTCATTGTAGCCGATTTCCAGCTCTTCATCGGATATCTCCAGTTTTTCCTGCTCGACAATTTTTTTCAGAATCAGGTGCCGACGAACCTGTTTCAAAGCCGTGTCGCGGTACCTTTCGGCCAGTCCCTCGCGGGTGATGCCCACATCCTCCATGGATATATTCTGGTAGGCAAAGGACTGCTCGGCCTCATTGACAATACCCTCCAATTCATAATCAACCATCGCATCCGGCACCTCAAATTCGGCTTTGGAAAACAGTGCCTGAAAAATCTGTTCATTCAGTTCCTGCTCGACGCGCTTGGCGTATCCTTTTTCCAGGTTTTTCCGGATCTGGTCCTTCACGTCATCAAGCGAATCATAATTGCCGACTTTTTTGGCCAATACGTCATTCAGCTCGGGCACCTGCTCCTGCCTGATCTCGTGCAGCGTTACGAAAAAATTGATCGTCTGATTGGCCAGCTTGGCGTTAAAATAATCGTCAGGAAAACTGATTTGGATTTCCTTGGATTCGCCGACCTGCATGCCGATCAGGCCCGCATCAAAGTCCTTTGTGATCGGACCGTCGCCCACTTTTACGGTATAATTCTCGGTTCGCTGGGTTTCGGCAAACGGTTTGCCGTCTTTTAAGCCTTCATAGTCGATGACAGCCAGGTCCCCTTCCTGCACGGGCCGCAGTTCATCAATTTTTTCCTTGGTGGTCATCTTTTGCTGAATCATCTTCAACTGCGTATTTATTTCATCGTCACCGACCGAATATTGGGTGCGCTTTAAATCGAGACCCTTGAAATTGATATCGGCAATGTCAGGATTCACCTCAACGGTTGCATCGTATTTATAAGGTTCATTCTCATTGAGTTCGGGCGGATCCACCTGCGGACTGCCGACGATTTTGAGGTCCGTCTCCTTAATGGCATTCACGAAAGATTCCTGGATTAATTTCGAGGTAACATCCGCGTGCACATCTTTTTTGAACAGCCGTTTCAGAACCGATTGCGGCACCTTTCCGGGCCGAAATCCTTTGACCTTAGCCGTTTTTTTAAGCTTTTTGTAAGCGGATTCCAGTTCACGGGAAACAGCATCCTCGGGCACTTCAATGTGCAGCGTCTTTTTGACGGAATTGACATCTTCTATGTTGACTTGCATATCCTTCCTTTCCAGTGTTAATCTACAAATAATGCCTGCGCATCCATCATTCGTATTTTGCGCACACATTCGGCGCCTTTACGAGAAAATCAATTGAATTTGAGGGAGTGCAATTATTGGGGTATGAATTTCTGTTAATTGTATGTATTGTTCGCTATCTCCCTTCACTCCCCCGCGGCCAGGGACCGGAAAAGAGAGTGTGCTTGCCCGGTAGTTTCCCCGGAGGAACACATACCGAGCAAATTGACTTGGCGAACTGTTGCGATCCACCGATCTGGCATCGGTAACCGCCGGTCATAGGAGGAACCCATCGCTGCTCACAAATTCTTTGACCAGGCCGCTTCAGGCTTTCTCGGGCTGGAGTACTGTTGATTTCTGTTTTGATAAACGTATCTTAGTATGGAAGATGGTGCGAGAGGGGAGACTTGAACTCCCACTCTGTCTCCAGAGCTGGATCCTAAGTCCAGTGCGTCTACCAATTCCGCCACTCTCGCACGAATAACTTTAAGCTGTTTACTTGACAATCGTTCTGTATGATACAATCCTGACAAACAAGTGCACCAAAAATAGTATCTATCAAATAGAGTGTCAAGGAAAATTGGAAAAGCGCTTGTTATGTCAGTATTTTGCACCCGTTTTGAACAAAATATGAGAGCTCTCATTGTCATATTGGGCGCCATCATTTTGATTCTGGCAAGCGCTGCGGTCGAATCCAAGGATATTTACTGGGGCCGTAAGAACCAAAAGGTTATTGTCATTGACCCGGGTCACGGGGGCAATGATACCGGTGCGGTCGGCCCCCAGGGGATCCGGGAAAAAGATGTCGCCTTATCCCTGGCGAATATTCTCAGCCGCCAGCTCGGGAAAAAATACAGGGTCGTACTGACACGGGACGGGGATTACAGCCTGACACTTTTCCGCAGAACCGGTGCGGCCAACCATCAAAAGGCCGACCTGTTTTTGAGTATCCACACCGGAGGCGGGTTTTTAGGAAAAGCCTCGGGCATCACCATATACCATCAACAGGAAAAATCGTCCGACGTAAACCGGAATGAAACTGCTGAATCGACGGATTGGGACGACATACAGTACAAGCACCTTTCCTCGAGCAAATTGTGGGCAAAAATGCTCAAATTACAGTTCGACACCTATGTTGGCATTGCCGAAAGCGATATACAGGACGCACCGATCGTGGTCCTGGAAGGGGCCGACATGCCGGCCTTGATGGTCGAAATCGGCCACCTGACCAACCCGAACGAGGAAAAGGCGCTGCAAAACCCCGAAACTTTAGAGCTCCTCGGCACGGCCATCGGTGTGAGCATTGACGATTATTTTGCCAATAAGGGGGAATAAGCTCATAGCTCACAGCTGATAGCTCATCGGAAAAGACAGGGATGACGGATATCGCCAACAGGGCTTGAGGTGTATGGTCAAGAGTGTAAGGTTAAATAGGAAAATATCTAATATCCAACGAGAACTATCGAATGTCGAAGGAATGTTTCGCTAGGCCAGTCATGTAATTTTACAAAAAGATAGAATTCCTTGATCCAGCATCCAGGATCCGGTATCCAGGATCCAGTTTCATTCTTTTGTTGACGCTTGATCGAACAATGTATCCGTGTTCATTGCTGTCCGGTTAACTTTTATTAAAAACACATAAATAATTGTAATAATTATTAATAATAAGAAAATTACCACTTGACGATTCAAAATTTACGACTAAGCGCTAAAAATTAACAGTTT
>Ga0126335_1002672_pt1 | contig 10790 bp, 4 predicted proteins | sample OlaspJWI45metaG_FD_108409 | JGI IMG/M metagenome (GOLD analysis project Ga0126335, IMG submission 108409) | Marine gutless worms symbiont microbial communities from Oahu, Hawaii - Olavius sp. 1 OAHU.JWI-45 metaG | ecosystem: Host-associated > Annelida > Digestive system > Unclassified | place... | reverse complement strand
GCCAACTGGCTTCCTTCAGTGCTTTGACGCTGTTGGTTGGGTCATCTGGCCTGTAAAAATCGTCCCCGAAATGACCTATAAAGTGTCGAGTGGGACGTTAAACCTCTGCTCACTCATTCAGTCCAATGGAGCGCTCCAGATGCTGATGCAACACTGCTCCAGTTGGAGCACTCCATTCAAAACAAAATGGCTATTGACGGAGATAACAATATTATTTTGTTGATGATTATTACACTATTTACTGAAAATCAGAGAAATCTGGAGAAAATGTAGTTGCCATCTTCTGTTTGGATCCAAGTACAGTCATCACCAGTAACTGGGACGTATTTTACATAAAGATTTTGTTCTACAGCCATCTTGAAAAATGTAAACAGACGTCATGGTGACGTAGTTGTCTCGCGTGGATCGACGTTTTGGACCGATCCAAAGACTTGTAGCTCTCCAGCGGGAGAAAAAAGTGATCGACGGATCGCTCCAGTATACATGGAACGATGCACGGATCGGCCGTTCATGCAGCAGGCCCCAGTAGTTTACTGCATTTGCGTCCATGTTTCTGCGCGCAGATGAAATATACAGAGTTAAATACGATGAGTTTTATAGCGTTTTCTAGCCGGCTTGTGCACGCCTCTTCGCTGTCTGTGAGTGATAATTGTCGGATGATGTTATTCATATTTGTATTTGTTTATTTGGAAAAGTGGATGGCAGGTTTATCAAAACTGATATAGCGCCTCTTAATGAGGGAAAACTCACTTCAGAATCGCTCAGGTATGGCACGCATTGTCAGGGGATCACACAGTTTTGCTTGCACACCCACGCGTTTATCCACGAACGGAATGAGACGGTGCAGTACTCTTGTTGCACGATGTTCTAGGCAGCTTTCAGGTCCAGCAGATTGGGTTTTTGTCACACTGGGACCCTTACGCTGTGATTAGCATAGAGGCGGTTGCCTAAAATTCATATTGTAACACAGTGGAGTGGTTCTGGTGGGATTGAAGCCTATCTCAGTGGCCAACTGGCTTCCTTCAGGGCTTTTATGCTGTTGGTTGGGTCGTCTGACCTGTAAAAAAACGTCCCCGAAACGACCTATAAAGTGTCGAGTGGGACGTTAAGCCTCTACTCGCTCACGCCTACCTTTGCCTTCCCAGCCGAAGCTTGTCTTCGTTTATTTAGACCAGGCTGTCCAGGACTGCTACGTGGCGGACATTGCAGTTGTTCGCTGTTCAACCACCCGTCACGCCTCACTGGGCAGGCTTGCCCACAGTTGCTACCCGAATTGTAATGGTCAGCAGTCCAACTGCGGCTTAATATTAACTCGTAGGAACGTGTCGTCTTTAGCAGTTTGTTCTGCGCCACGTTCCGATATCGGCTGTAGCTTTTCTACTGAGTTGAGAAATGCGTTTGCAAAAGTACAGTTCTTGTGTTTGCATCGAACGCTCATGTGTAAATGTCTCGTGTGAGTTATTGCGAATTCTGTGACAATTTTTTCGTTGTTGTGCGCGCGTGCAGCTCGTGTCGGCTGTTTTGTTAGGCTGCATCGAATGCACGAGATGCTGACTATTCTCGCGGTGTCTGTCTGTCTGTCTGTCACGCGGCGTGGGGTCGTTGGGTGCAGCCTTCGCCCGATGCCGTTTGTTTTTTGAGGATTTCAGCAAAACGATCTGAATATTGATGTAGATATGTCTGCAGCGATCTTTAGGACTTTTCAGTGAAAAATAATTATTGTACATATCTGGCACGAAATGCGTGTGAACCACGTCGTATTCTTGGTGGGTGATGTATAGCGTTATGTTCCAGAAAATGGTGCTACCAGAACTAGCGGTGGTATAATTTTGTCAGCATTTCGACGACGAAAATAGAGTTCGTTGTGATGCGACAGAGTGGTTCACCGGTTCTGCTGGGATTGAAGTCTGATCTCGCCGTGTTGGGGGGGGCGTAGTTGTAAGTGTTTTCGTCGATGTTGTGGGCGATGATTTTTTGCGCAGTTGAACAGCTGAGATTGATGCGCGTCGTTCCAGCTTCTTGCTGCTGTTGCTGGCGAGATTGACGAATATGGGTGGGCCATATGTAAAAATTTCGCAGGGTGAAAAATGTCGGAAGTGCTGCGAATTTGATCTTGCTGTAGTCATTGTTCTTGTATCTGTGTGGGTTCAGGTTGGGCTTGTGAGAGTAGCCTGGTGTAGACCTGGTGCGTTTCCTGGCTATAGGTGTCACAAAACGACTAGGACTAGACCACAAATCCGTAGCTTAGAGTCTTAGACGGCTGGCTTACAGTCCGTATGGCTGGCTAGCCGGCTTAAGCCGTGGCTTAGGACTACTGATGGCTTACGCTGGCTGATGGCGGCTAGCCACGACTTACGAGTACAAACAAGAAAATGAACCACAGCGAATTAGCACAGTCACATCAGTTTATCTCATTATTATGTCAAATCCAACACAGAAAATAGTAATGACGCTGTTCGTGAATTAGCATTAGAAAAGTACAGTAAATTAAATGGTAAGTTAATAAAATTGTTGGACCAAGCAGGTCCGTGCGTCAATTTGCGTGCTAGTGCTGGACTGCAGGTAATCGGCGGTAAGTAGTAACGCAATACATTGTCCATTAATACTGATAATTCTGGAAGGAGAAAGCTTTAAGCTGCGCCGGCTTATGGTTCTTACGGCTTACGTTTTTGCCGGCTTGGCTAACTAATTTTGTGGCGGCTTGTGGCTTAACACGTTCCATGGCGGCTCACGACGGCAGCTTTTAAGTCTAACTAGTGTCAGTGTTCTGGCTGTAATTTTGGCTAAATAGGGTCGGCTCGAAAGTCTAGGAGTGAGCTTTTATTCTTTGGTATATCAAGACCGTGGAATGATGCGGCTATTTTTTCTACAAGACAGCGCCACGACGTTCACTTTTTTACTTACTCATTGTCCCGTTCACAAAGCGTCGACAACGTTACTGCGGCACACATGCGGTGTTGTTGTGACAGTACAGGGTGGGCCAGAAAAGTAAGCCTCTACTGCATTATCAATAAATCGTATTAAAACCTGCCAACGAAGCTAGTTTTTCGTTAAATTTTAAGCCAAACGAAACTATAATGTTACAAGTTAATATTAAGTATTCTGTTGATTAAACATTCTATGTATGTGTAATGTGCGACGTCAGTTAATGTAGTGACGCTATAATATGGGGAAAATAAGTGTAAATTATAAATTCTTAATTGAAAGTTTGAGAAAAATGGGGATCGAAGAAACTGCTAAATGAATTACCATCTAAAGCTTGATCTAGGAGTGGACTTGATAGCTTGTTAAGACGAATTGATGCAACTGGGAGCGCTGATCGAAAAATTGTCAGCGGACGTCCCAGGTCGCCAAGAACATCAGTCAGTCAACATCACAAAGCTAGAAGAGCTCATTTGCAGTCAAGAAGATGCTCCCGGCACCCACAAAAGTCCACGTGAAATTGAGAAAATCTCTAGGATTACAAGAAGTTCCGATATGATAGGCCTATTGACTGGCATTCTCGCCGACCATATTGCAGAGTCGCTATATTAACTGACGTCGTACATTACGTCATATTATGTCACAGATAGAATATTTAACCAACAGTATACGAAGTATTAACTTGTAATATTATAATGCTTGTTTGGCCTCAAATTTAACGAAGAACTAGCTTCGTTGGTAGATTTTAATACGGTTTATTGTTAATGCAGTAGGGGGCTTACTTTTTCGGCCCACCCTGTATATCGTTGATGCAACAGCAGCTGCTCAAGTGCAAACTCTACTTGTGCGATTTGTTATATCACTTTTATGGTCTTTTATGACCAGCTTTTATACGACTTAACAACGAATCCACAGCAAATCGAACAAATGTAGTTTGGCCTTCGATTTGTTATGGACTTGTTGTAGTGTTGTAGCCAATCACAGATCAGATCATTGGCACTTTTGAGCATCACATTTTATTTATTTCATTATAACGGTCAGTGCCACAACCTAGGACGTCTAGGAGTTTGATTCTAGTGACGGATACGCGCTTGGATGAACACACAGTTACTGCAGTAGGTAAATGTAACACAGCTACAGCTGATGCTAAACTAATAGTACAACAAGCGGCTAAAACGTTAAAATTGTCATCTTGCGTAGCCAAAATTGTTGAAATGTTGGTCAGGAGGCCTGTCAAAAAGACTAACCGTACAACAAGTCTACAGCAAATACACGACAAATCCACCACAAGTCCACGACGTTTCGTAACGTTGTTGATTTTCTGTACCACGAATCGTACAAGTGGAGTTTCGATTTCATCAGTGGAGTGTTTCGTCGTGGCACTACTTTAGATGCTGAACTGCGGGTATTGTTTATTGTCTCCGACCGCTACTGGCGTTCTAACTGTACTCTACAGTCTGTCCGGGTCTTGCGTCGCGCGGACGACGTCGCTAGGACGTCTCAGCGATGTTTTGTCCAGTCTCCTGGGACTGAGACCGTCCCTCCACACTGAAATATATGCGACGTACAGCCAGCCGCCGGATGTGTTTAAGCACGTGACACACGTTGTCGTGCGTCAGTGTCAATCCGTGTGACACGAGCTTTAGTGCAGCCGATAATTACAGTTGCCACACGTATTTTAAGAGGTGTTGCGACTCTGCGTTAAGATTTTAGACCTGCCGTGATTTAAAGATCATATTCAACTTTGAATCATCATTTAGGCTATTTTATGACGTCCACGTGACCTTCTTCGCTAAGTGGGTTTGTCTACACAGATTAGATGGGCCAATTTAGCATATTCCGTTGTTCTCTGGCTACGTTAAAGTCAAATCAGCGGCCAAAGTAATTTAGCGAAGGCCGAATCGAATTCTTCTCCACTGCCAAGAGTCTCCAAGCGGTCCGCCAAATAGGATCTCGATCCGTTCAACTGGGTTTGCACAGCGAAGCCGCGTGATAGGTATACACCACGCTACAGGAACATCGGTCGAAATGGTCCGCATCTCGTGCGTTCAGTGCAGCCAAAAATGCTTTAAAAACTATTTGGAAGTTCTAGATGGTGAGCTTATATGGGTTGCTGGTACTGGCAGCGGTGATGCGGTTGACAATGCAGTAGCCTAGTAGCAGCAGTTATCAGTTGTCTGGCGCGTTGCTGGATCAATGCACATCTATACAGTACACCGCCCGGCGTCCCCTCATCCCTGACGGATGTGGCTGCCAGTCGCTGGAGCAACACATCGTCTGTCCACTCTGTCCCGCCAACCGGCGCCGTGACAGTCCAATAACACCGGCGTGGCGTGGTGCTGCCGCTGATACCATCTCTGTGTCGTGCGACAACATCGTCCGTCACTAGTGATGCTACGTCCAAGAATCGTGGTATCGAGTACTCGACGCCGATAAGACGCGTACTTTTCGTGCCTGCAACTCAAGATGTAACCACGGAAGAAGTCGGAGATAAAAAGAGTAAATGCAAACCAATCATTTGCTTAACGCCAATTTTAGGCAAACCTGGAAACGGCGGTCACAAATTCCAAATGTATTATTTCAGTAAATAGCAACCACAAGGTGACGTGAATTCCAGTAAAACAAGCAGCTACGCTATACCAGCAACGAGAAAGACAATGTCAACAGTTTTCAGTGACATATGTCATTGCAATTCATAAAACAACGAAGCAAAGTTAAGCCGTAACACAAGCTACTCTGCAAAACGGTTACCATTTCTGTCACATTTCAGCTCAGCTGGCCGTAGCGTAACTGAGCTAATCACACAGAATCTGTTCTAATGGCATCTGTGTCAGTCTGTCAGCCCCAGGATGTCGCAAATCGTAAGAGCTGAACACAGAGAATCCTGCAAGCAGCGACTTGCTGGCCAACCCTGATCGCAAACCCAGGTCGCGTTGACCTACTCAAGTCAGCTGAGCATCGCTGCCCGTGGGCGGTTTGATTGTCGAAATTGCGCGTTATCGGCTGCCATATTACGTCGTAACCAGAAAAATGTCGATTACCTTCGACTTGGGGTGAGCTTACAATTTGGCTAAGTTTGTCCGAAGATTCTGTTTGCAAATCGGGCCCATTGGACAGCTCTGGACACGTGTCTGGCGTGGTGTCTGCATTTCATCAGACATAGGACCATATACCACGCGCACGCTGGCGCCGGTCGATGAACGTCCAACAGTAGCCTATATACATTGTGTCGAGTCACGCAGCGCTGTCCCAGCGCTCCAAGTTATTACAATATTCATCTCGAGTGTCCGCGTCCACGCGACACTGTAACCGACTCCTTTTATAGCTTTTTGTCGCGAAGAAACGCCGAGACGTCAGCTTCGTCGCATTCGCCAGTGCAGCTCGACTATATAATGCTCACGTAAAGTCAGCTGAACCGAGAACGAGAAACGACGCGTCTGTATTGAGCAGCCGTCTAGGTTGTTGAATGGATTTTTTAGTTCGCGTCGCTATTCTATTTTCGAACGTTAAACAATTAGTTGTCCCGCCAGCTACAGCATCGACATGCGACGTCAGTCTGTCCGCGATTTCGGAGCGATTCCCGTCGGCGGTCTGACCAGTCACGGACGGACGACGCTTTGTTTATTCCACAGAACGTAGCGTATGCCGTGGAGAGCTCCGGCTAGGCCTACTTCTGACATTTCCTGGTGGCGGCCAGCATCGTCGCGTCACCTCGACGACGAGCTGCGGCAGCGATTATCGAAAAACTCCGCCACGGCACACGCTGACCAGCGACGATGACGGAGACATCGTTCAGTTGGAACTTCGACGCCGGGACGCTGACAGACGAGGCAGCCAAGTCACTCTGTGACCCTATCCAGGGCCGATCTACCGGCGGCTACGGCCTGCCACTGACTGCCTGCTTGCCAGGCTCTGATGAGTCAGAAGTGGATTCTAACTGGCTAAGTCATCGCGCACCAGGGCGACTGGATGGAGAGACGGAGCGACATCTTGGCGACACACAACAAAAGGTATAGACAAGCAGTGTATCTTTTCTTGTCTTTATACGCTTTGATAACATAGCAAATAGGCCTATTGTTGGGGTAGATCGAATGCATGAGGTGCGGCCTATTGCGATCAATAATCCCGGCGTCTGTCCGTCAGATTGTCACGCGGTTTCGTTGTGCAAACACGGCTGAACGAATCGAGGTCCTGCTTGGCGTGGAGACTTTTGGGGGACCCAACACCCAAGGAACTTTGTGTTAGACGGCAGTAGCCATTTCCCCACGGATTCGATGCGGCCTTATGTAAGTAATTAAGTAAGTAAGTAATCTTTGTTGTACAAACGACAGACTCAATTGCGATACAATTAATGCAACAAGCATTCAGTAATCGAACAACACATGGTAAAGAAGCAACAACAGTAGACTAATTATACACTGGCTAAGAAATCACAAAAATGCAGAACATATCCATCCATCCATCCATCCATCCATCCATCCATCCATCTATCCATCGTAATTATATCCATAGAAAATAAACACACAAATACACATAAAACACACAAACATATGAATAAAGGTAGAAATACACATGCACCTTATATGACTTTCACAGCATTAAACCGTTGGACTATTTTGTTACTGGACATAACACACTGGTTAGCAAACAGTACGCGAGAATTATGTATCAGCAGACGGCAGTGACAGATCCATCAAAATACCTGACATACTGTCTCGCCTAGCAAAACCAAAATTTTTAAAATACATTTATTGTACGCAAATTTGAATTTATTACAAGCAGTTACCGAGTAATATTTCCACAGTGCAACATCATACATGCACAAGCAAAACGTCTTAGATAACACCAGTTTCACAATAATGCAACATCGGTCAAATTTAAGTAAACCAAAGACGTGCTTCAGAACAACGGTAAATGCTTATCGACGTATAGATTTCCACAAACAAACGATTTCATGGCGAGGTTACGCCGACGCTTAGGTGGAAGTTTTCGCAGTTTTGTTCTGATGGGATTTTGTTCTGACAGGATTTCGTCCTGCTGGGATTCATTCTGATGGGATTTCGTTCTGATGGTTTTTCGTTCTGACGGGCCTAAGTCCTTGAGCAGTGGCCGTGAGTCGTGCTCGTTCTCTGTGTAGACGAAGGTGTCGATCAGCTTGGCGTTCAGAAAGATCAGTAACATCAACACAATTAACGACAGATTCAGTGCTGACGTGCTCGTCCAAGCTTCGTGGAGAGAGCCGCGACTCGACGGTGCCCAGTCACGGCAGCAGGTCCCGACCGATTATCATCTGATTACATTGCGTGTAATTTTAGCGTTCAGTCGAAAATGGTACATTATAAAGGCCCACGTTGCGTTACCACGACTTTCCCGTTGACGTCCCTGCGAGAATTCGGCGACATGTCGTTAAGTTGCTGGGAGGTCACGACCAGTAGTGTCATGTTTTTGGTTTACCACACCAAATCAATAAATACAGCGAATGAAACGATAACAGAAATTCAGCTTAGCTGTTGCTGACATGGCCGCACAACTCTGCGCTACCCGGCACTGTACCGGTGTGGCAGCTCATTTTTACCTCTTACGATAGTTACCCCGGGGTAAAAACTGACATGTCAATAATTACCCCGGGAGGTAAGTTTTGGCTAGCCAGAATTTACCCCTCCCAGCCAGAAATTACCCTCTCTCAGCAAGTCTTTCCCTGCGAACATTTGCACCGTTCAGAAACACTAATCATCATTATTGAAATAGTTGCCGAATTTTAGATCGCAAAATTAAATTCTATTCCAGTTTTTTTGTATCTGAAAGTATCAAGGAGTTTTGCCGTTAAATTTTGTTCGAATTTTTTTTATAAAAACAGACAAAGAAGATAATGATACCAATCATTTAATGGAAATCATAACAAATGTGTATCTCTCAGTTCAGTTAAAACTATCAATATAATACAGCCATAAAAATGTCTAGCATTCGACCATCAATCACCACTGTACATTCAAAATAACGTCGTAGTGGTCACCAGAACTGTTGTCCAGGTAGAGGCAAGCATCAGTAGACTGGTTGAGAGTGAACTGTGAAGGAAATCTTTGCCAGTTGAGCTTCTCGCCCATTTTACAGTACGCATTGATGTCACAGCCCAGGAGATTCGCTGTGGAGATAATCGCTGCATCCATGGCCCAGACACCATCTCTGTCCACCGAGGAGCTGTTCAGGTAATCCATGACGTTTTTGTTGAGATAGCCCTCGAGTTTCGATCCAATTGCGGCGCACTCCATATGCCGAACAACTCTGTCCCTTACAACCAGGTGATGGTTTTCAACATCTGTGAGAACAAACCAGGTGATTGTTTTCAACACTTGTGAGAATGAAGCTGATCGCCCTGAAGTAACAGTTGCCGTCTCCCGTGATTTTGTGAATGCGTCGTGGCTGGGTGAGTTCTTGAGATGAGGTAAACAGCTTTCTCAGCTTTTAGCTCTAGAGCTGTGGCGAGGTTCTCTCTCTCTCTCTGCTCGACCGATAGGATTGAACCTCGCACCTGGTGTTTTCTGGCGCTTGGGAGATGACTCATCTTCTATTCCTGCTGTTTCTCCTGCAGCTCTTAACAGGTTTTCTCTGTGGTGGTTTCTGGCATTTGGGAGACGACTTTTCCTCACTAGCGGTCTCTTCCTCATATATCGTCTCCTCAGGTCGATCGGCATATTTCGGGCGGAGTCTGACGTTTGAAGCGTGACAGATGGTGTTGGCTAGCTTTTTCCAGTGTCAGCATTCAGTAACTTCAAGCGTCCTTTACCCAGGGAGTCCACAAATGGCACAACAATGTACTTTCCAGTCCACATAGGCTGCTTAATCTTGTCTCCCATTCTGTGGATTCTCTTAGAGTTTTTGATGGCAACTGTGTCTCCAAATTTGATATCACAGGACACGTCAGCCTGTGGTCGTAGTTCTTCTGTCGGGTCTGGGCTTTTACGCTGACACAATTACGCCATTTGTAAGACTATAACTTTTTCGCCGAACATACCATTTGTCAACAGCTGAGGAGGGTAACAACTGTCTGGGCTGGGTAACTTTTAGCTAGTCTACATTTACCCGGGAGGTAAATCTGGGCTAGCCAGTTCTTACCCAGGAGGTAACTTCAGTTAGGGGGTAATACTTGGCTGTTATACCGGTCACATCTCCGTTTCTTTGACCGCGGGGGTGTCTTATTTTAACGTACCCGTGCAGGGATATCGGATATCCCCTCGAATATTGCCACAATGACAGGCATACATTGTCAAGAACCAAAGTTTTTGGGGTGGGCCTACATATTGCTGCAGACAATACCGTTTAGCTTCAGCCATTTGACGTGGAAGGCTCCAAAAACTGCCACTTTCGGCGAAAAACCCCACAGAACTTCCATAACGCCGCCGCTAAAGTATTGAAGGTCATTCTTCGTATAAATACTGAACAAGTGGCTACAGTAATGAAGTATTAGCCGCATAAAAGTGGCGCCTTCTGGCGAATGGGCAAGAACAGTCGTCCGCGTGACAGACTGGTAGACACCCACGCTACTGGATCATCGATTGCAATAGTCCGCATCGTATGCATTCGATGCGGCCTAGTAGTAAAGACGTGCATCCCATCTCACACCGTCTACAAGATGTTGCCGAATTCCTGGATGCGCTGACGTCCCGAAATGACCTACGATGTCTGTCTGGCGTTATGCTTTTACTCTTTCACTCGCCCCACCCCCTGACAGCATCCCTCTGGCGAATCTCACCCCTCAACCTCCGCGGCCTCATCTGATTACTGATGATGGTCTGGAGTAAAAGAGGGAACATTAACACAGCTGCTCTAGTTACTATAGCACAGTGCAATACTCTTGTTGCACGATGTTC
>Ga0126335_1002671_pt1 | contig 10791 bp, 7 predicted proteins | sample OlaspJWI45metaG_FD_108409 | JGI IMG/M metagenome (GOLD analysis project Ga0126335, IMG submission 108409) | Marine gutless worms symbiont microbial communities from Oahu, Hawaii - Olavius sp. 1 OAHU.JWI-45 metaG | ecosystem: Host-associated > Annelida > Digestive system > Unclassified | place... | reverse complement strand
TAACAAATACGCTGTAACGTGCCTAAAAATTAGATCTGTGCTCACATTTTAATAAAAATGTTACAGGTACATAATATATTACTAAAGATGTGTAACTTATCTAATAGTGTACAAAAAGCGTACGTAACAGTCAAAAACATTTCCGTGTCGCCATCTGGTGACTGCCGATAAACGTTTTGTCGAAATACAACGCATTAGCCTCAGTTCAACGTTGTCGTAGAAACAAACACAAATCGACTTACAGAAGCAACGAGAAACAAGACGACAAAGTAATTTTGCCATAGCCGCATCAAATATGCGCTGCAATGAGGCGCTTCTAATGAGCTTTGCTCACGGTCTGCGACCGGAGTTTAGGTTTCCTAATGGGTTATTTGAACAATTATTCCAGCCTGTACAGTGTTATCATTTGTAACTATTAAAGTGATGAATATATGAACTGTGCAAAAAATTTGTTGAATAACTGTGATTTCATTATCCATTGATATCCACGTTCTTTCGTTTATCTGTATATACCACATTTGAATTGCAAAATGCATTGAAAACTAGAGAAAGTCCTTGGTTAACATTTGTGTAAAATACGATGCAGATAGCAAATAAGAGAAAACATAAGCACATCTATGTCACGTCTCGGCAATGTTAAATATTCAACAAATGCATAGCAACCGACCGCTGAACACATCATACACCAACTAACGATCAAACTGCAGCTGCTACATAGGTGCCACTCTGCAGGCAAAGCTATCCATCTCCTGTTTCTCTGCATTAACTCCCCATTCATTCTGTCCTTCCTCTCACACCCCCTCTGCCTTTCCCATCAATTCCCTGGAGCCATACCCCATAAATCCAGCTAGGAAGTCTAGGGAAAGCTGTAAACTCTCTCAGTAGGTCACAGTCAACTGGTCCCCAAGTCAACTCATTCCCAAGGATCAGAGTTAGGATTAGGGCTAAGTTTAGGGTTCGGGATAGTTTGCTTTGGGAGTGAGTTGACTGGACTGGAAATGCTCCCAGCTGACCTGGGTGGAGTGCCTACTGGCCACCAAATACATAATACATTTGACACATTTTGGGCTAAAATCGCACCAATAACTTGCATGGAGTTGGCACCTATGTGATGCTGTATCATCAATAACATGCATACAATACACAACTGCGGAAAACTGATTGCAATAGACGAACTGCACTAAAAGTACAATTGATAACCAGTCATCATCAGTTTGTTGCATGTACAAACACAAGCTTATCAGTTATTTCTCACACAAAATACTGACATACAATACAAGTGCAGAGAAGCAAAAATCATGCAATTTCAGAGACAAAATGAAACTCAGGCTATCAGCACTGAGCTACCAGTGCCACACAACTTTCATTCAATACTTCTGTTAATATACTGTAACTAAATCCGTTAGATATTGGCTGACTAGACTCGAACAATACATTTTACAAAAGGATTACCTCACAAATCAGATACTCTGCACATTATACATAAGTACCAGGTACTAAAATATTTAACCAAACTCACTACAACCGGTCTAACAGATAGCTTTTGATACACAAACACTTATCTCACAAATGATGGAAAAGTAACAATAAATAAATAGCTGACATATTTTACAGAGTGCAATATGTAGTTATAAAACTATTCATTAAGAAGCCAAAAAATTATCCATGCAAAAATCAGTAAAGGAGGGCAAAAAAATTACAACCACATAAATATATCACGCAAAGTGTGCCATGTAAAAATCTATGCATTTTTTCATATTACTGCAAACAGCTGATGAATTCTGCACAAGATAACAAGTGACTCACGACAATCCGGTCATATACCAATAATAAATGTCCCCCAAACAGCACAAACGTGACGTCAACAAAATCATCAACATTAAATGATACATATACAGACGAGTGTAATGAAAAGCGATGCTCTGAAATGTTAAGTTCTGTAAAAGCAAAAGCAATGACCAGTAAACTGTGCTAAAACATTAATCAGCAAGACTGACAAAGTGGTACGGTAGCTCACATGACATGGCTGGATTGACCTATCCAAGACATTGTGCCAAAGACTACTGTCGCATCACTAACTAAAATACTGCGTTCCTATTGGTCCAACTTCAGTCTCGTGACTTTAGACATAATCGGCTATCTCACTCGCCGAGGAATGACTGTTGAACATAATATGTCAAATGTTAGACATTCAATGTCCAACGGTAAAAACATAATTTTTTTCACGTCAAGCGCCGAGACGATATGTGGTGGGCGGATATGGTGTAAAATCACTTGCTCGTAGCTTTTCATTTTTTGAAAGCATAGGAACAAAATTGTCAACAAAAGTATTATTTATTTTCACAAAAATTATGACCAAAATGTGAAAATATTACATAGCTTTATCGCTTACATACTTTCTATGCTATGCTTACATTTAGACCTATGAGGTAAGGTCTTACGTGTTTCTAATATTTATTCATATTTTTCATGATAATTTAATCACATTTTGGAATAAAAGCCTTTTATATTACTGAAATTAATATCGAAGTATACTATGAACAACCAGTAACAAACTATATTGGTGGTTCTGTGTTAGATGGCTAACATAACAGGTTTGCCGAAATTTCTGAGGTGAAAATATTATTTTGTATTTTAGTTAGTGATACGGCAGAACAGATGAAGCATGATGGTGATGTCAGATGCTAACATACATGTCTCAAAGTTGAAATGTCAACCCTCGGGCTCTGCCCTCGTGTGACATTTCAACTTCGGGACATATATATTAGCACGTCTCACAGGCCGTCGTGCTTCATTTCTATAGTGTTGTCCAAAGATTCTGCAGTGAAATACTGTGATAAACACATAGAACAGTTTTCAGACGAGTCTGACCAAACGTTGCAAAAATTTTCATAGTACATTTTCCCCATTCCCATTGCATTTCTAAACAACTTAGCATTTGTTACATTTCAGCACAGAATGTATCATTTTTTAAATGTCATTAAAGATTACTAATTACTTATGCTGATGATTAGCTGAATTTAATATTGCTCTAGGGGTATATTTTTGGCCACCCTATATGCAGCATTGTTATAGCACTAGTCTGTTGCATTTCTGCATATATATTTAAAATGTCTCAGCTGACCAAACAGTAAGCTATGAAAACCACAACCTTAAATTAATCAGCATGGAATGACCAGCTAGATGTTTGTGTGTAGCAGGAATACTCAACAATATGCAGAAAAAGTTTGGGCCTTCAGACGAGAAACAGCCAACGGGATCATGACATTCATCTCTCTTCATCCCTTAATGTGTACTGCAAATGTTCACACGATTGCACTGTATGAAAGATGGCAGTTGTTTGGCTGAGTGGTAACTTGCTGGTTTTGTTCTGTTCTAAGTTGGGACTCACTCACTACTACTTGGAAAGTGACTGTCTGCAGATGAGTAAACCATAGCAATATTTAACAAACCACACTGCCCAGGTAGGCATAAGCAGTATTAGCAAAAGATGAGACAGCGAATGGACAGCTCACACGCTGCACTGGCCCCATTTCTGTGGTCTTGCAGTGTATGCTGACATTCTGGATGAGGGGCACATAAATGGAGATCAATGCCACCAAGAAAGACTGCTTTTGTGCTGGACACTGGTCAGCCTTTGAATACTCTCTAATGTCAAAAACGGACATTTCTCAAAAATATTTCAACCACCAAACACTATCCAGCTATTCTTACTCGTACCACATCTACATACTGAATGTTACTGCTCTATCTAGTATATCTGCACTATCACTGGCAATCACGGTGCAAACTAATTCAAATTATTTTATCATCACGATCACATTCACAAGTCAAATGCTCAAATGTAAATATTGGTTCAGCATCTGAATCTGACATTGTGCCCTGCCAGACTGTCTCTTCCTAGGCCCACACCTACACACAAGCACATCAGCTATCAATGACATGACAGGTAATTCGTTATCATAGCATTCCTTTAAAACCCCCAAGACTGACCTACTCTCTTTCCAGTGGCCCGAATGGTGCAAAGGTAACACCTGATATGTTATGCGGCAACCTCATCACAGAACGTGCTTGGGTATGGCACGCATTGTTAAAAGATCATACAGTTTTATCTGCCAACCACACATTTACTCATGAATGGAATGAACCATACCTGCCTTGCCTTCCCAAGCTTACGACATACTGGTAACTGTTTTTGTTAAAACTGGTAAACTTTTCTGCAGTTGCGCTAGATTATAAGTCTCCCAGAGACTGGCAGACAGAAATGACTCATCCTATACAGTGTTATAAAGTCAAAAATCATAAAGATAAAGTGCATCTTGTGCATCATCAAGATCAAGACCAAGTATTCAGTTAATAATAAGACTAGACTAGACAGGAATACAGCTTTGACATCAGTCAGTCTTCTAAGGCTTTCATCACCCAAAGTGTTCTAGTGTGAATCATTTCCTGCATACACATGGGGTGTGAGAAGTGAAGACATATTACTGAATAAACTCAATGGTTGCAATGATCTGCCAGGGAATCATGAACAGTGACGCGGTTGCCTACCAGTTAAGCCATAGCTTACTGCTCTCTGTGACAACATCACGTTAACAGTAGAAGTCAGCTTGCCAAAGGCAACGTTTGCTGCTGAAACATCACTTAATTCAATGGTGAGTAATTGTTGCAGCTGCTTTTGTGATTAGATCATTAGATACTATGATGGATCATGATGCAACCTTGAGGTTGAAGTCCCAGCTGCCAGTACAGAGTGCTGTGCCGTCGGGTGACACTCCCAGACAACTGACACGGTTTTCATGACTGTAGAGCAATGCCACACGACTGCATTTGAGCACATCCCACACATTGACCACGTAGTCATTGTAGCCACCAAACAACAGACGACCTCAAACACACCAAACATATCAACATTACTCCACAGAGTATGACGATATGACTGCTACACTACCATCACTACCTATCTTCCAGATCATTATGGAAAACAGTGATTCATCACATCCCTTAGGGAAGATTGCACCATCCCAGTTGAGCATTGAACTCGATCAAGTAGGCCGCCATGAACTGGTTCATGGCAACTGTGTGTTGCATCATTTTTAGGTAAAACCTTGAATACGAGTTTAAACCTGAAGTGCCGATTTTAAGCGATGCAATAATGGCATGATATTTCTTCAATTTGTGAGCTTAAAGAACACATAACAGATGACGTGAAACGCAAAAAATGAGTAGATCCACTATTCTTATCAAATGTGTTAGCGTAATGGTGTTAAAGTGCAGTTATTTCACACACGATGATGTGGCCATGACATAGCCATAGACAAAGGATGTCGTAGCCTGGGGCGAGTTAATTTACTAATTGCTACCATACATTGCTGCGCAATCTTGCTGCAGCATTACTTAATGACTTGTATCGCTGCACTTGTCATGATGTCGCTGTAAACAGTCAGTGCATCAATAAAATTTCTTTTTAGATTCATCTACATTCAGTGCATAAAGTTTTAATTCACACACACTGTGTAATATTTTGTTGTTCTTCATCTGCAAAAAAAACTACAAATGCAAAACCTCACTAAAACTTTTTTCAACAGACAACTTTCAGCATTCGCCATCTTGCACAGTGCCATGACCCCCGTAGCAAGGTTTTGCAGCGATGCGTTCACTGCGTACATCACTTCACGCAGCAACTGCGTTAAGTGCAAATTGCTGCAATTGCTGTGCTAGCACTGCCAAACTTAACACATGCCTGCTGACATTAAAACCACGCAAATATGTTGCTGGACGAAGATGGTATCGCAAGTGCTTGCTTCTTGTTTGTTTACTTCGATACGCGACGTAAACACTGACGGAAAAATACTATATATGTGAATTCTGTGTTTTAACAAAGCTAAAAGTATGTTCGTAGAGATTAATGTCGGCAGCAATCAGCAAAGTGGCCAGCGATGATGCTTATATGACATGTGAAGGTATGCCTAATCGACAGACATGTTCATTCAGCCAATAAGAGTTCCTGAAATTAGGTGACCTACACAGGTCACCGGTTACACTCAAGTTCACTTAAACTTGTTCATAAATTTGTGGTGCAACCCAAAATCGTTGTACACGAAGCTAAGCTCGTTCTAGCAGTTAGAACAAGTTCTGTTGATCCGATGTTTAAACCTTGATGGTGCAATTGGCCTTTAACCAGCTAACCGCAACATCATCAGCAGAATGTAGATTCTGGAAGGCCATCATCAGAAAGCTTGATTAATAGGCACAACTCAGCTATATGGCTGATAAGGTTCACATATACCCTCACGTTCCTACATTCATCTATTTCTTGTACTTTCTGAAATTGTTAAAGCTACTTGTCAAAGCTGCTGTTGTTCTGGAATAGATTATGGTGACTTCAAGTCTCTTAAAGATCTATGGTATACTATGAGCCACTTGGAGGCACAGTGGCAGGAATATTAACAAGGCCACAACAATAAACAGCAAGGACAAAGGAGAAATAAAAGTCTACAGGGCAAAAGTTGTCAATGCAAGCGGAGAAGTAGTGGCCATAATTCCTAGTGATGAAACTAAAAAAGCAAACAAAAGTCCTTCCCAAGCCACCTGAGCTAACTGGGTGGAGCTGATCTCTGTTTCCGGAGCTCTCAGCCAGAAATCAGCTTATACTGCGAGATCACGGATACGTGGCTACTGTATCGCGTGTATCTGTTTACTTCCCAGCCAAAGCTGGCACTCATTTACCAATCCCAGGGGATGGAAGGCTGAGTTGACCTAGTTGGCTGGTTCCATAAGGAGATGGTTTACCTGCACGGAGACCGTCACCCATCTCAGTATTAGCTGGGCCCGATGTCGATTAACTGCACTGATCAGTCCAACATCATTATCTATTACTCCACATCACCAACCAACTGTATGAGATGAAAATACTGACCACTCAGAGAGAAATCAACAGCATTGCAGGCAAAAATCACGGACTCCTTGCGATAACAGCAAACTTCACGATCAGCTCGCAGATCAAACAATCGACACTTCATGCACATACAAACAAACACGTACTTACAAATAGAATTCACATACCTACAGACACACAGGAAATGTAACACATCTGCCAATGCAATCTGTGGCTATTAATCAATCAGCACACTCAAATATAACCTCTAACACAAACTTACCCACTGGCCAGAATTTGAAAACTGCATTTTTCAACCAGTTTTAACTTGCACAGACAGCAACAATACGTCGTCGAACAAGACACAAGTGCTTCTGTTGAAAAATTTAGTCACATATTTTTAAATTAAAATTGACATTTTACAAACATAGATACTTAGGAGCTCCTATAGTATAAACAGGGAGAAGCATGCTTACAGTAGCATCATCCGAGCCGGTGGCTACAGCATCGCCACTGGGATAGAAGCGGACACTGTTAATGTCAGACTCATGACCTTCAAAAACTTGACCACACTGTCCCGTCCTCATATCCCAAACCATCAACGTCTTGTCACAACTCTATAACACAGACACACAGTTTTCTACACTTTTATCAGCTTTGCAGCAGTAAGTGTCAACTAGTACTCCAGAAACGCTACATAAATGACGTCAAAATGCAAACTGTAAAGGTGTCACCACCAGCTACACAGACTGACATGACATGATGGGCTTCAATACTGTGAAACATGCTACCAGTTGCCAGCTAACGGTGCTAACAGGAAAAAAGCAAAGACCTTCCCAAGCCACGTGGCACTGATCTCTGTCTCAACAGCTCTCAGCCAGACACCAACATACACAGTGAGACCACAGACAGTACAGTGCATGGTGTGCTATGTTACTCCCCAACCATTAGGCCAGTATCAAATTATACTGCTTGGTGACATGCAGGTGTAAATAACTAGCCAAAGGTTACTATGCACCAGTACCCAGCCGGTGCACAGAACTAGAGGCTAAACAGATTAAATACAATACTAAAGGTATTGCCATACTTGAGTAAAAGTAAAAAAGTAACAATGGAAAAAGTTACTCGAGTAATTGAAATAAAAAGTAACTTTCGCGAAAAAAACTTTTTCACTTAAAATAATGCCGTAAGCCATCTACTAGTTACAGGAACTACAAAACTGAGTCTTGGTGAACTCAATGGGCAATCACAATGCTACTCACAGTAGGTGTGCATCGAGAGGGAGGCAGACAATTTGCACCAAACAAACTATCCATCACGACATCGAATCTCGGGACTGGCTTCTTGGAAAAATTACTTGTAACAATTGACATATTTTACAAAGTAACGACGTAAAAGTACTAGTAAACGGGAAAATGTTGCTTCATTACAAGTAAAAATTACTCTTGCGCCGATGTACTTTGTTACTTAAGTACTGTAACGCGTTACATTTGCTCTGTTACTGGACAAGTCTGGATACTGCAGAGAAAATTAAGACAAAACAGTAACATGATGCAGTCAGTTTCCTATGCCAAGATCACACCAACTCAACATGCACATGGATTACCCCAGAAACAAAAGTATTTCCAGACTCGGAAGGAGAGAGATCGAGACTCATGACGTCGGCGGTATGACCAGAGAAACACTGCATCATCTCGCCACTCTCGACGTCCCATAGACAGCATGTACCATCACCACTGCCAGTCAGTATCTGCACACACACATACACATAATGTGTTGAGTGGAATGTTAAACCTCTACTCAATGACTCACTACACATACATAACACTTTGGCTTTCTGGACATTTCCTACCTTGTCCAGTCCATTACAGTTAAGCAAAAACCACCATTATACATACACATCAATGTTCTGGTTTATTAAGCAAAAAGATGTCATCACCTAAGAAGAAAACTACCAAACTGTCCAGTACACCGACTTTCCCTGAATTACACCTTTACCACCTGACATGTCCAAATTTTCCACATGTGGTTACTGTAAATGCAGTTCATTTCTACTGAAGACATGAATAATAATACTAATGAGAACATTTGTATAGCATGAAGTTAAAATATCAAGTCACACATCGGTATTCTCCGTGACATATGCACAGTAGTTCACTGCATCTCACAAACAAATAAATGCGTTACACAAGTAGCTACAGACTAACCTGATGATCAGAGTTGACAAACTTGCAACACGACAGGTAGCTTGAGTGCGTTGCAATTGCTCGTTTCTTGGCTGCCGGATCCTCGTCAAGACTTAGTGGATACAGCGTGCATTTATTGTCCAACCCACTAGCACACGAATACCACACTACAGCACAGAACTCAATGACAGACTAGCAAACAGCACTCAAGGAAGTAACTGATAATCGAGTGATTATGATCATACGTTTCTCAGTTCACTGTAGAAAACCATCCATAGTCTGCTTTGAGCCCAGAATGTGACATCTATGATGGAGCCCTTGATTCCCTGAAAAAAGAATCGTTGTTTCTGACTGCAGTAATATTCGGTATGACTTTAGGCAACAGCAATCAGAAATTGTTCGGACCGATATTCTTTGAAATCGACTACTGCGATGTGGTGCTTGATAATCTGCTGGCATCTACGATTCAGCCTCTACAACGTGTATTGAATGCGGTAGCACAACTCATCAAAGATCTTGGTCCATGAGATCACGTGACATCAGCACTATGTGACCTGCATTGGTTATCCATCCAGAAACACATCATCTACAAACTTGGTGTTCTGATACACCAGGTTCACACTGACAACTGTCCAGCTTATATGTCTAACCTTGTCACTGCCACTGCAAGATTCAAGAGTCCAGCTCAGATCTGCCAGCACTCATCAATACGAGCCACCTACAACTCACCTCAAGTTTGGAGAACAGTACTTCTTGTTTGCTGGACCAAAAGTATGGAACACTCTCCCGTGTGAAATCCAAGATTTAACAGACCCAAACGCTTTCAAACGACAACTGAAAACATTTATGTTTGGTCAAGTAACCGTGTATACAAACACAAAACAGAAAATAAATATAAAAATGTATATATTCTGACAATTATTATCATTTAAGACATAGTGAAATTAAGTGCAACTTACCCACATGCAACCACAGTGCCTGAAGGACCATAAGCACATGCCATGACCCACGTGGTTGGCATTGTCACTGCATGCTCCTGCACAGCACAGCCACACTTCAGTACTATTACTACCATACTATTACCACTAACTACCTACTTTCTATCTGCCTCCATTCAGACTAGTTTCCTTGGTAAGGTTGATCTTGGTATCTTAAGCCACGTGGATTTCAGAAGCTAGGTTTCTACCATTCGCCATGTTGTCCGTAACATAGCTAGCATTTTTCTTTTACAAGGTAAATTAGCCAAACTGGTTACTGATAAAACTGTTACAGAATGTTTGGCATTACTTTTCAAGCTCTGCAGGGAAAAATGACACTACAAATTACAGTTGCATCCTCAAATGTATATGAACCTGAATCTGTTGCATGCATGCACACAGCAATTATTACAACATTCTTCAACACAGCATAAAACTCAGCATGCTCTGTGACACTGCATGTCTTATACACAGCAAAGGCATACTGAACAATGTGTACAATAAACTGACAAACCTTGTTGGTTGTGAATGCATCCCACACTAGCATCTTGCCATCCTGCTCAACATACACATAGCCATTCCTCAATTGGCCATTTCATAACTTACTAAATACTAATAAACAGAAGCTAACAACAACAACCGTTTAACGGCCTTTGTTCCGGGACAACCCGGGTAGGCCGGTACCAGAAGAAACACTCTGCCTTCTGCCTTAGCATAGGGCTGTGCTGCGTTTAGGCTGGGTTTCCCCACC
>Ga0126335_1002670_pt1 | contig 10792 bp, 8 predicted proteins | sample OlaspJWI45metaG_FD_108409 | JGI IMG/M metagenome (GOLD analysis project Ga0126335, IMG submission 108409) | Marine gutless worms symbiont microbial communities from Oahu, Hawaii - Olavius sp. 1 OAHU.JWI-45 metaG | ecosystem: Host-associated > Annelida > Digestive system > Unclassified | place... | reverse complement strand
TAAATTAAATTAAGGTCAACTCAGCCTTCCAGGGTCGGTAAATGAGGACCAGCTTCGGTAAAGGCAAGTATGGCTCATTTCTGTTGGAAGCTATGGGTTAGGAAGTGTGGCTCACCTGTCAATCACATTGACTTTTACTCGGCCTTTCATCCCTCCGGGGTCGGACCAGCTTCGGTAGAGGCAAGTATGGCTCATTCCTGTTGGAAGCTATGAGGGTAGTGTGGCTTACCTGTCAATCAAATGTAGATGCCCTTGGGTGTGGCTTGGGTTATGAGGAGTCAGTAGCAACGGTTGCTCTCAAAGTGGCAACGGTTGCTAAGGGAGTATCCAGAACCGGCATATATATTCTACTCACACACACCTCTTCAGCAAATGTGCCAATATCTTCAGAAAAGACATGAAACAGCAAAACTTTACCGTTCTCTATGAATGCTACATTCGTTTTCCTTGTCAAAATGGATTTCATACAGCTCATGGCGCTTTCCTGTTCCACGTCCAAGCGTTCATACAGGAAAATCTCTGCACTCACTTCTTGGCGGATTGCTTACCGGTCCCGGCGCATTGTTGAAACGTATCTGTGTGAAGCTGTTCTGAGCTGTGTTTATATCATCGCCCTCTGGGTCTGAAACGGCTTTAACGGGGAAAGGATTTTCTTTCATTAAACCCAGTTTTCATGCAGCTGCATCATGACTTGTGAAAACGTCCAGTAAAATAAGAAGGCTTCATTGCATTTGCTGTTGCATGACTCGAGAAATTTCAAAAGATGTCACCTAAGACAGAAGTCAACCAGGACTGAAGAGTGTCACCTTTCCATGTTCGCAAGAAACCTGTAGCTTCTGCTTTTTCCGATTTGCTTCCTGTTTCAGCAAATGATTTCCAGATCTGAATGCATGCATCACGGTTGAACAATACTGCGTTTATTAACTCGCAGAAGTGCTGAGCGAAGGAGGAAACCTCTTTGCAGACGGGCATATATGTCAAACAATTTTTAGAGTCTGTTTTTGACGTTCTGAAATACGTCGCAACACTAATAACGTTGACTTTCCACACCTTCAGTTCTAGAACATTTCGGATTATCTGTTCAACGGCTAAATCGGATCGATGTGCGCAACACCAAAATGTCAGCAAACCTCTTCCCAAGTGATCTGACATCAGTCGCCAGAGAAAGCTCATACTTCCACTTTCGCCATCAGTGGTAATACCAACAAGTTTATTTGGTTCAATATCTAATCTGCCCAAGACAGACAACAAAGACTCAAGCAAACCGTCATCTCCACTAGCAGCTGGAGCGGACATGCCAAGAAAGAGTCTTCATTTCCAGATCGTCGGTGAGGATTCTGCAGCTGATTTGTTATCTTCCATTTGCTTTCATACGCTGCCGTCTACTTGAACACTGAATAGGACTGCACGATTTATTGTCTAACTTAGCTTTTTCTGTTCAATGGCAGTGATGCAATGAAGCATGTTCACCATAGTGAACAGAATCTCGGGAATGCTTTGTGTTGTTTTTATGTAAAAGGTGTTTTAAACTCAGCCTATTCCTATACATTTTAATATCCACAGTATTATCATCAAATAGCCTGCTAACAGGTTGGGTACGCCTGTTTAACTCATTTGTTTGACCGTTACCCTACCCCTAACACTAATAGTAACCCTAACCTAATAGCTCCATCACGGGGCTAAAGTAAGATATTGTCCACTTAAGACCATGAAATTCGGCATGAAGAATTCTTAGATATTAGGGCATCGTATATGCAAACCCTATTTGGATATCTTGAGCCGTTTTGGCGAGTGTGACACAGGGACAGAGCGACAGACGGAATTGCGATGGCAATAGCGCAATTCAATTTTGCATGTTTCGGTGGAGACATCCTGTAGACAGACAAAAGTTTCAGTATGCTGTTGGGTGGTTAATTTGTGCGATTACAGATTTTTTGGCAACATATTCGTACGTTTTTATGTTGGAAAACATTCAAATTTACACGTCAAGGTGTGATGTCATATTCGTTTGCAGACAATTAAAGGTGCGCGGTTTCAAAAATTAAATATTCTGCTACTTTGTAAACTAAACAGTACACTGAAAGCAGCGAAATCTATAATGAAATTACGACCTTGTCAGCCACAACAAATCACATGAACTAGTAGTCCATGAGCCAAATGGAATACGAGTACCAAAAAGCTGAACAGATCCAGTGTGCATTTTTAGTTAGACTGATGTCTGAAGTGTCCAAAACACCGACCCGGACATTCAGGATCGGTAGCTTAATACCCTTTTGGTGGCCATCTTTAAAGATGGCCGCCATGCCCCCGTCATAATGAACCACAATCAGGAAAACTGCCATAACTCGCCACCAAGATGACCTATGAGCATGCAATATGGCTTCTTTTGTTCGTAACAAACTTACACACCAGCCAGTATATAAAATTTTGACTTCTGAATTTATAATCTGTTCGAAATTTCGGGTTTACATAAAATATGAGTGTGCTTTTATGTTTTTTTTTCACTAAGTTGTTTCAGTGGGAAGCCTGCTAATACACACCACCAAATTGACGTCCTAAATCACCTTGGACAGCTTGCACAGTCACATCATAAGTTTTATTTGTTGAACTGAGTTCTTTCGACCAAATTTCATTAAGATTTGATAGAGTGTGGCTATGCCTGATCGCAAGATATGCTGTAGCAGGCTGTTTGATGATATACTGTAATTAAAATGTATAGGAATAGGCTTTAAAACGCCTTTTACATAAAAACAACACAAATTTTCACTGCAGGCCTTCAAAAACCATGCATATTTATTATTACATATCTGGAAGATATTTACAAAAGCTAAATCGCAGTAGACTAGTAGGCTAGTGCAGTTAGATTTTGTTTTATTTACCGTAGTCCCAGAGTCACAAATATTGACGGGTCGGGTCCCAAAATTTGGTGACCCTGCTTGTATCAGAGACCTGGCTTCTATTAGAACCACCCGATTCACCACTGAACATGTTGTTGTAGGCCCGTTTTTTGACCAGCCTGGCAGACATTGTTGGCTGTCGTTTTGGGGCCCACGTTTCATTTCTCTGAGTTGTTTGTCGCGCTGGCCGTTGCCGACTACGAGATGTGCACTGTCGAGTACTTGAGTTAGGCTACTTGACCGACCGCTGAGCGCAGCGTTTCATCGCGCTAACGAGTTACTTCCTTATTTTTTGCGTGACGTCAGTTTATCGTCTGCGAGTGACGGGAGTTCTCGCCATCTTGAACAGACGTTACGGTTGAGGATTGTGAGATAGTTTTACGGTTATCGTCGCACGGAAGACACGAGGGAGTTTTGCCGTGTTGACGAAACAAACTTCCTGTTACTGAACCTTAGCTGTGTGCTGTCACGAGTGCTGGAGGCAAGTCGTGCACTAGTGAACGCCGTCAGTGGTCACTGGTGTGTTGCTGACTGGTGAAGTGGGTCACTGCCTACTTTGAACGCCGTCAGTCGTGACCAAGTTCGCAGAACTACCGCCGACTTGTCGTCCAGTCGCCAACGGACTCGACCGGGTGCACTGAGCCGTCGCCGTCTCGTCATTCTGCCGCCGACGGTCTCGAATGCCGCTGTCTCGCCGCTGAGCCTTCTACACCCGACCGACGCTACTTTCCATGTTACCGCGTATGCTGCTGCTTAATTATTTACTGTTTTAGTTGCCGCTGTTTTTCCCTTGTTTTCAGTTGGCCTTAAAGACAGTAGTTGGGACCACTGCGGTATTATATCGTGTGCACTGTCAGTTATTGTGTGCTTAATACTGTAATAATTGTTCAGTATTCCCTAGACTGAGTCGCGTTTCTGGTTGGCAACAGCATCGCTTGCAACAATGTATTCAAAACATCACGATCGAAACTTTTTCGTTTTTGGACGTTCATTTGCCAATCATGTAACAGTATGTAATAAGTCATAATGATGCAACGTACGTCTGGTAACATGTCCCGTGTATCATTAGCTCTACGGTATTCACGGTTAGATTCTGGCTGATATTAGGACAAATGCAGTCAGACCCCGGCTTTTATTAGAAACTGGGCGTTTATTTGAGGCCAGGCTTCTATTAGCAAACTTTTTAACATAATAGTAATACTTCCGGTCTAATTTTTGCTGCTAAATTTGAAATCTACATGGGTAAGTTCCTGTTAGAGTACGATGTTCGGCGCCGCTTATGCCAAGTTTTGTATGCTGTTGGGCATAGAGGCTATGGGCTACGCCTTCGGCTAAACTACATTTGCTTTGCTTTGTGCTTGGGGCAAAAACGGCTTCTGTAATGCAAAATTGTCAAATTTTGGAGGCCAGGAAGGCATTTCCTTGACAGGAAACGCGCGTTTTGATATATAGATCGTCATGGTACGTCAAAAAATGCGATCTGTAGGCGAGCTGAAGAAAGCAAAAAAGAAAAGAAACTCGGATATGAAGCAGACAGTGTGCCCAGACCACCCGCGTAGAGCTACCCCACCAAATCTGTCATGCAGGGTGAGGTCCTGGACGTAATCATCTATTTCAAGCGTCACTGAAATCGCTGCAGGGGTTTCGGCTCCACTAGTGGTCAAAATCCGCCGTTTTCCTATACTTAGCACTATGGCTTATCTAACAGGTTAGGGCTATCGCCCAACCTGTGACTGACGTTGACCTTTTACCTTAGAGCTGAACATTAATATGCGCCGTGTTTATTTTATGCTTTCTTCTGAAGAATTCGATTATCTTAACGCACTGTAAGAATGACACTAAACTCTACATTTCTGCTGAACATTAGTACACATGCTATACTCAGTGTATTTAGCTAGCCTAGCAAGAAATTAAAGAACAGCAGAGGTGAGTCAGGGACCCCAACTGTCAGGCCTCTGTTCGACACCTGCTAAAACTAGGTCGTGTCCGCAAATAAAACCGGAACTTGTCCTAACGGTGTTCACGAGTGTCGTGCAATCAGGCGTAACGGACGATCGTAGGCTGTGGATTGCGTGACTCGCAGACGGATGTGTTGTGTATCGCGAGTATCGTAGGTTGATTGACGTGTCTGATGTCTAGTCTGTCGGGGAAAATGGTCATTAAAGAGGGGGAAAGACGGACAGTCAGCAGATAGAGATAAGGAGACAGTCAGACGTAACAGATGTTGAGTGTGTCTGTGTCTCTGCGCCGACGTTTTGGTCGATGTGCGCACGTGCTCGATCTTTGGGCGTTTTGACTGTTGTAGGTCGGGGCCGTTTGGTGCTGATTTTTCAGCGACCCTGATATGTACAGTATCGGTCTGCTAAGGTAATTTAGCGAATTGTGGGGTCAGCGTGTCTGACGATATTTTCTTTATTTTGTTGTAATCGCTACGTCGTAAATAGTTGTATATATGTATATTACGCTGTTTGTTTGTTACTTGTAAATTTGCATGTTCAATGTTCGATTAATAAAATTTTCACATTTTGTTAATTCGGCCGCTTTAATTACTATTACTTTAATGGTTTGCAATAGGTCCGGTGCTGATAATCGCCATTTTACGTCTTACAAACGACTGCAAATATCATTAAAGTTAAAAATATGAAGAAATAATCTACCGGAAAGCAAAAATTTTGAGTCTACACAGAGTTGTCATGCAGCATGTTCGAACTTGCGTGAGTGTATTAAGTCTACTGCGAACATTTTATTAAGTGTTGACAAACGTCGTACATGTATTGCTGTAATATCGTCTGTTGTATGCAGCGACACTTTTTCAGTTAATTGTAACGTTAAATTTACGCATCTGTCGAATCGATAACGAGACTGTCAAAAGTCATAACTGACTGCCATGGTCCCGTATATTGATTATAGCCTGTGGTATTATTGGAAAGTTTTTAATAAGCGTAGACAGATGAAAAGTTAGGCCTACAGCATGAAGAATTGCATATCATACCGTAATCAACAAATAAGTAATTCAATCAGTAATTCAATTCACCGTGAGTGATTACATAATAGCTGAATCATTAACCTGGTGAGACCGATCAGTTCATCTGCTCACGATTGACTCCGTCGTCATGAATAACGATAGGCCTATTACGGCGATAGTTAGCACGGACACGAGTCATTAAGCACGGACTTGGCAATTGAGTTGCGCTAATTAACTTTCCATTGCCTGTATAGGCCTAGTTTGCGTTAGCGGTTTTCTTTGCAGTTCTTATATTATTTGCAGTTCCTGCAAATCTTCATGCTGTACGCGGTGTTTAGTAATATCATTACAGTCATAGTGTATCAAGTGTCGAATGACAAACTGTGCCATACACGGTGCTTCCATAAAAACCCACACTTTTGTTGTATTTTACATTTGGGAGGAAAATTATAAAATTTGCTTCAAAGTTAACAGACTGTACATGTGCCAAGTACATTCGCACGTCCGCTACCTACAAATTATGGAATTTTTGCATAAACTTTCCGTTGTATCGAAACCGTTGTTGTGACGTCATGACCACTTTACTTCTTCCACCTCGCTCACACGTAATTTTAACATTTTCGACGCTTTCTTTTTTTAACAAGTACTTCAAGAACTATAATCCTGTTACACTTCGTTTCGATCTATTTGCATTTTTAATGATATACGGTGCATAGTAACAGTGAGCGTTTTCTTGCGACACAGTGTAGGCGTATAGTCGTAGACGCCAAACGGTAAGCTGGACTTTCGTCACTCGGTCACGCCTGTCGATGTGCAGTTGTTGCTGTAGCCTGCCACCTTCATTTCCAGTAGTGGTCTGCCTGTGTGCCGACTACTGAATGCCAACTGTGGAGGGATACACAGGATATAGTTGGTCCTGCTAGTTTTTGGCCTAGACAAATTCGCAGATTTTTCTGCACACACCGTCTCTGCCACTTAGATCAAGTACGGACTGCAGCTTTTGTCTGGGTCAATGGCCTGAATTCAGAGGTGTTCTACGACTGCTGTGAGCTGAAGTCGTTCTTCGTTAGAGGCTCCAGCACACATCGGCACTTCCAGCAGCTGTTCACATACTTCCGAGAGAGTCGTCGATACAGACTATGGTCTTGGCACGTCCTTAACAGACGTTGTAAATGGCTTGATGGAAGTCCCCGTTAACCACCCAGAAATTAGCGAAATTCCTTGCAGTGACCAACTATATAATTTATTTTCTCCTCTGCGCCCGGCTCTTTCAGAGCCTCTAATTGAAACAACAATAATTGTAGACATATACAGAAATATGAATAAATATATTATGTCTACTTTGTGTGCACTGTCGCTGTGTGGCATGCCTATAATGTACCTAAGTTGTACATGTTTTTCACACAGTTTGTTATCTTCACTTGGTCTCTTCCTTTCGCCTGCCTTTCACAATTCAGAATCAGTCTTGGGAACTATACACGGCAAAGTGACCTTGCTATAAACGCTTTTTGATTGACGTGTGCCGTTGTCTTGCTAGTCGCTGTTTATAAGGACATACGTAGCTTGTGTGGTCCGACAGGTGTGTCTGACATCATTTTACACTAGTGGACAGTTAGGAAAATGTCGTGCCGAGGTTGCAAGCGTAGTCTGCATGATCTTGCCGTTATTACGGCCGATGACAGTCAGCTGTGGTGCTTCCTTTTGGAGCACCACGTGCTTTCAGATATTTATTTTTGCGACGTTTGTTTTAAACAATGTCGTAATGACAGCTGCCGGCAGCGGTTCCGTTGCGATAGACAGGTGACAGTTAAATTGCACGGGGGGCGTACCAAGGTCACCAAGAAACACTCGTTTTCCAGAAGCTTGCTAGCTGGTACATGGTTTGATAAACAGAAATTTTCGAAGAAAATTATATGTCGGTTCTGTTCTTGCCTCATCCTAGGTGTCATTGAATTGCGCGGGAGCTATCTATTGGTAAGAAAAGCGCCATCGATTGGAGCTCTTTCTGCAGGGAGGTTTGTGTGTTTTGGTTAGAGCAGCGGTCCGAGATTTTGGGTGGCTCAGGTGTGGTCGTTGAAATTGATGAAGCTAAGATTGGTCATCGCAAATATAACGGGCCGCTGGGTGGATAGATTTTGGGTTTTCGGTGGCTTTGAACGGGAGTCGTACTTTTCTTGTGCCTGTGCTGTCGCGAGATTCGGAAATGCTGCTGTCGGTCATTAAAAATAGGATACGGCTGGGCACAACTATAATGTCTGACTGCTGGCGTGCTTATGACTTGTCTCTCTTCAATGGGTTTTGTGCACCAGACTGTCAATCATTCTCAAAATTTCGTCGATCCCACGTCTGGTGCTCATACTCAAAACATTGAGCGTTTGTGGCGGTATTCCACGATTTGGAAAGTCACAAAACATCTGGTAGGATATTTAGCGGAATTCTTTTTCAAAAGAAAATTTTCCGATCACCGCGATCGGAAGCCATAAATAGTTCAGTTAAATTCGATCGCTGGCGCTATCGTTCTATTCGTTTATGGACGTATTTCTGCGCGTTTTTCAATCAAAATTTTGTCACTCGACATTTCTGATTTCAAATTTTTCGCCAAAAATAGTTCTCATTAATTCGCTAGGTGGCGCCACCGTTACATATGCTGTTTATACAGCTTTTTAGACGAATTTCTGTACGTTTTCGTTGCTTTTTAATAATGTACCCACCCAAAACCTCATGTTTTATACTCGGTCCCGCTAGAGTTGTCGCAGTTAGTGGTGACTTTCGATTGCATTTCCGGTAGAAAATTAAGCCTTTTCTGCCTTTCTAACATCGTTTGCTATCGTTTGTAAGTTGCGAAAATGGTAGTTTCCAGCACCGGACCTACTGGACACATTTACCCGTTTATCTTCATTATTCGCATACATGTTAGTCTAGAAACTTTATACTCAGTGTATTTAGCTAGCCTAGCAAGGAATTAAAGAACAGCAGAGGTGCTTGTGGTTTACAGGAAGAAAAAAGGCATAAAGCCATGGCACCTCACACTGTGTGTGTGTCTTTTTGCTGTTATTTAGAAAACGGCCAATGAAGTTGCCGGAGGCTATGTGTTTTACCCGTAGTTCTTTTTTAGCCATCCGTCCAACGTGTGATCAGACCGCCGATCGCCGCAGGGTAAAAAGTATACTGGAGCTTAGAACCTAAGGGTGGCATGAATAATTCCCAGACATTTCCACCAGCCCTCCACTATTTTTCAGAGGGGACCAAAAGTGCGAAATTTTCCGCAATTTTCGACCCTACTCGCATTCAGAGAGCTGTGATTTGAAAACACAATAAAAAAAAATAAAAAAAATCTAAAAACAATAGGGTATCCCACCGATGTCTGGGCTCTCATCTGCCGCAGACTCCGTGCATCTAAGACCCCCCAACTTTGTTGGGGCCCCTAAAGTGTGACAATTGGAAAAACGGTTACATTGCTCTAAGTCAGCCGTTCGTGGACAAGTTGCGTTCAAATTTCATAAGGTGGTACTCGGTGGCTACATCAAAGAAAATTATTCAAATTTTCAAGATTTTGTCAGTAGCCGAGTGGTTAGCATGCTGGACTCAGGCTCGGAAGAGCATGGGTTCAAATCGCAGTGGCGACGCTGTCGAGTAACAGTCTTAAGCAAACTGTTCACACCCATTGTGCCTCTGTTCACCAAGCAGCAAAATTGGCAGCAGCCCGCTTAAGGGTTGCGGGAGTAACTGCAGGCCTGGCGCAAAATAATGGCAGCCTACCGCCGGGTTTATGACTTACATCACCTGCAGGCTGACTGCCGAGAATCGGGATCAGCTCCGGAACCCTACGCTCGGTAATCGAGTATGGGCTACCTTTACCCTTTTTTAGTCAACATTCAGTGACAGCTGAGTACTAGCATGACAAACCAAATTAAACGTAAAGACTGTACAATGCACGTACATAGCTAGTGATGACTGCTTGGTTGAGATGAAATCGCTCAGTTCAGGCATTGCCTTCTGCAGCTCAACTGTACTTAGTCCCGTCCGCCGCACCTTGCGCTGGCGACAGTTCGGCTTAATTCGAGGCTGCAACTCTGGACTCTGACTCGGACTTTCATCAACATCACCTGTAAACGTTGCTTGTATTAGTAATATATATTGTCAAACAGTGGGTATATATTCTGTATATATACATATATAGAATCGAAATCTCACCAAGTTATCAACTTTTGGTGAATTTTACATACAAAATGGCCACAAAAGAATTAAAAGCACTTGTTGATATCGGTACGTCTTTGGGTTATACTGGTGAGGACCTGAAACAGTGGCTGAATGATGAGAGGATGAGAATATGCAGAGAGAAAGAGAAGGAAGAAGAGAAGAAGCGGGCTTTTGAGTTAGAGAAGCTCAAGATTGAAGCCCAAGCTGAAAGGGCAAAGATTGAAACAGAGAAACGTAAGATCGAAGCCGAACGAAGAAAACAAGAATTTGAACTACAGAAGATGGAAATAGAGCATGATCTGAGATTGAGAAAAATACAAATCAATGTAGAGCAAAATGGTGGTGGTGCTGGAGGGGTACCCAGTAGTAATCGTGGCCATTAGGTTGCCATGAAAGCATTGAAATTACCACTATTCAATGATGAGAAAGACGACTTGGACGCATACCTAATCAGGCTTGAGAGGACGTGCTGCATTTGAGATAAGACCAGAATTTTGGTCCACTCGGCAAGACTGCTACAGGGAAGATCCCTGGATGTTTATCAACGTTTACCAGCCAAAGAGGTAGATAATTACGAATCCCTCAAGACCAGGTGTGGAAACGATTCCGTCTGACGGAAGGCGGGTATCGTAAAAAGTTCAAAATGAGCAACTAGAAGTGGGTGAGACTCCGGAGCAGTTTGTGGAAAGATTAAACCGATACCTTGTCAAGTGGTGTGAAATGGCAAAAT
>Ga0126335_1002669_pt1 | contig 10792 bp, 3 predicted proteins | sample OlaspJWI45metaG_FD_108409 | JGI IMG/M metagenome (GOLD analysis project Ga0126335, IMG submission 108409) | Marine gutless worms symbiont microbial communities from Oahu, Hawaii - Olavius sp. 1 OAHU.JWI-45 metaG | ecosystem: Host-associated > Annelida > Digestive system > Unclassified | place... | reverse complement strand
CCAGACCAGACCAGTGTAACACGAGAACGATGAAGTTGGAGATATATGAGTCGCCAGCAATCAATACTAACCACGACGACGACTGCTGCTTTGCCGCCCTTTCCGTATCGAGGCCACTGAAACACTGCGTTGGCCCCTAGGATGACGTCCTGCTACTGTACGTCCGTGGTTTTAGCTACTATTAACCTAATAGAAAAGAAACTCTTTCTACAGAAGACAAAACAAAAGAGTTTCTTGCAACATGTTTTATCAGTGTTTTGTAATCAGAAAAATATCAAAATTTAGCAGCAGGTATAGCCAAGTGTTGAGACTCCTGTGTGAATGGACCAGAGACAAAGCCAAGATAAAATCTGAAATACCAAGTTCCTAAGAGGTTTTCCTTTTTTCTGTCGATTTCAGCAGGCTTATCACTCGCGCGTTTTGGCGACCTTTCAGCTTTGGCCCTGTAACTAAAACGCTGACCTGCAAACCTGTTTAGACGGACGCGGCTGGTATTTAGCGACCCTAAGCGGATTAACCAAGACCATTTCCGGCATCAGCAGTCACTTAAGAGCAGCCTCCGCAATCCGCATCAGTGAACGGTTTGCTAACGCGGCAGCTAACTGATGTGTGAAGCTTGCAGTGACACAGCTTCCATATCGATGTCTGTTCTGTGGTTATTCGCCCGTCAACAGCGGTAGCTGGTGTGTTCTACGGACGCATATACGACCACACGGCAACGTTCGGCGATTAACATGCAAGGCAGAACGATGGGTGTCAAACACGGATCAGTAGAGTCATTAACGATCAACGATAGTGTTGTTTATTGCTGGTGACAGTGTTCGCGATACAACAGCTAAAGCTCGGTGGTCGAATGTAGTCTCTGTTCGCAGAAGTGAACGGGATGCAATAGACACTGTGTGTGAATCGGGCTGGCTTGTCTTTCTTGCCCTTCTAGTCCCTGCGTATCATGACTTACGGTCCATTGAGTCTTCACTGCAGTGGCGAATCTAGCGTCAAAGCCGCCCCTGAAACAATACTAATTAAGTAAGTAACTACTAAAATTAACATATGACAAACGCACATGCAACATACAATGAAGTATAAGTAAGTAAGTCAACTCGTCTCAGAGGTCATTTTTAGCGTACTGAAGAGTTACCTATCGAGCATTGGTATTGGACTAGGTTTTCGGCCAAAGTTGGCTCAAGCCACTATAATTTGTGCAAGTATTGTAATGAAAGACAGATACATTTATAATAAAATATATAGTGACAAATTAACAGAACATAGTAAAATATATAAATAATTAATGTCTGTAACTGTTTATTGTCTTTAGTATTAATGTTACAGCAGTTACTTCCCCAATTTAAGTCCTTAGGGTGTAGGTGACGGTTTGACCGCAAAGCCCACCCCAGAAACAAACAAAAAAGAACTAAAACGATGTCAGGCCGGCAAGATCCGGTAGCATGTTGATTGTTGATCACTTTCGAATATATATTGTTTCTGAATCAATACTTCGAACAATAGCAGTCATCACTTTCAGATGAGGTTCTGAAGTCCGAGCAGCACTGCACAAATGTATCGATAATATTCATCACGGACATATCAACAATTCATAACATAGCAATCCAATGTTAATCAACGTTTGTATGCATCTGAACTTCCATTAGACGTCAATTCATCAATTAATTCGTCGAATTGTCAAAACGCAAATTCAAACCAAAACTCCGTTAGATCCCATCCGTAGAATAGCTATTCTCTCTCACTCGTTTTCAGTGTAAAAAGTAAATGTTGGAGTGGACCCACCCACCCCAAACACCGTCACGATTACGCTACAGTTATGGCCATCGGTCAGGATCAATTTTTACTCTGGGACGGGTTAACGTGATGTCAGCACGGCTTTTGCGTCTTTTAAATCAGCTAGCAACTGCTGTCTGTTATCTTATGATCCTCGTAAAGAACTTTATCCACTGTGGGTGGCTACTGAAACTGGAGCTGCCACCGTACATGTAGTGACGAGCGGTCTGTTGAGACTTAACAGCAGCAGCAGCAGCACAAGTCCGCGGTCACAGCGACGTACGAACATCCAACTTAATGCGACATCACGTTTTAACCAACTTGATTAAAATGCATGCGTTTTTTCTTTTAAATAATGTATTTAGCTTGAGCCTATACTTTCCTTAGATTTTTAGAAATACTACTTTTTGATGTCTTACAAACGGCTTTGTACACAAATAGCCGCTATAAGCAACTGTTGACAAAATGAACTAGATGCCGGTCACCGGGAAGCTTTGCGTCCGCTTGGCCCGAGGCTCGATATAATAGATTATGCCGTCAGGAGACGTGGCTTATTACAGACAGACGGACAGACAGACAGAAGGACAGACATCACAACCGGGTTACATATTGCGTCTTACGCCTTTACAGGCGCGGACGCAAAAATAGGCTTATATGTTGTGTGGAAATTTGTAGTTGTATTGTTGTAACCAATAATCCTGTACACTGTGTAGTCTATGTGCACTCTATTGTCATTAGCACTCTATTAGAGTTTCTGAGCGCTCGCTCCGTACCTTTATTAGCAATTTATATGTTACGAGAAACTGACAATTAACTCTGGAGTGCCATTTGACGCCGACCGAAGCACGCGAAAATACGTTTTACTTGTTTTGCTCGGTAGCGATTTCATTTTCTACCCCATTCAAATCGGCATGGACTCATTTTTACCCACTTACTAAATTTGTTCCGGATATCTTAATATGTGCCGCGAAAATGAAATTCACACGGCGGCCGCTGAAAGTTGATTTCTACTTCCGCTACCAGTTTGACACGTGGAATCTTTCAGGGATCATCCATAATTCAGTGTACCAAATTTAAGCAAAGTCGGCCGGCCATGCACGACTGAGTTATTGCAGTAGGACAAATATTCAACTTGTCGCCCATGTGGGGGAGCAAATTGGGGACAGACTTTCTCAAAGTTAACTTTTCTGAACTGTACGAAATATGGCGAGTACAAAACACGAAACATCGGTGCTTCCCAAGTTTTTTTTAGATTTTTAGATAGCTTGCCGCAATTCGAATCATAACGACCCGAAGGCGATTTTTGCACTCTGCACTTTTACTCCATGTGAAATTATGGGTGAGCGATCGGTAAATGAGCAGATCGAGGTTGGCTGAGGTGTCAACAGCTGATATTTAGGAGCTATTGTAACGTGCAGCAGTATATCACATTGTAGTTAGGTAGTCAATTATACAACACGGTTCTTTAAGCAAAGTACGTCCCATCATAACATAATACAACCCTTCATAAACTTGGCAACCCAATAACTGTTCAACTTTTTATCTACACTAGCACAATGCTGGTAGGCAGCAACACCTAAGACCTAAATGTGTGCGACGGTACGTCGGTAGATCGGCAACAGAATATAATACCTCTCCCTTCAAGCGGCCTATAGAGTTGGTTTTAGAAAAGAGGTAACAATTAGCGCCAATTGGCTACTCAGTCCCGGCAACAGTTGCTGCTAATTACAGAAATTGTCGGAAGAGTTACAGCGTTGTCGCAGCGTCGACTACACTATAATCAGATGCTAAGTAGGCTAGTGGTGCTTCTGTGAACGCCGACTGCAGCATGATGTCATTAGCTGCGTTCGACGCCGTGTTTGTCTGCAGAAATGGTACGACGTCATTCCATCCTCTGCAGCCAGTGGACGATGTTCACTGACAGTCCCAGATAAGAGCTGCTCCTAGAAGTTGTTATGGAAATGACGATGATGGCGAACAATGACCGAGACGATATTCCATACCCACGTGCAATGAACAGTTTTACCGTGCTTTTGAAAATCTTTATTTCCAGCATACAAAATAGAAGCAGAAAAAACTCCACTAAAATAAATAGTTTATAGTTATAGCATAGGCCTAATAATTGCAAACAATTAGCAGTTTGAAAACTTAAAATGCATTACAAAATTAAGCTTACACAAATGCATATAGATATAAATCAACGCAGGCCGTCTTATTGAATAAAACGATATAGCTGATTTTGCGTTTAATTGCTTTTTTTCAAATTTACTGTGAATTTGCTTGTTTGCTAAGCATCGTGACTTAGATTGTCATAAACAAGATGCATTATCGACACAACTGCTATTTAAAGTGGCTAACATTTGAAGCTACGAAACATAGCCTACAGCATGCAGTTAGATTTCTACAGCAGTCAACCGTCAAACATCGACCATTAAGCGACGTACATTTGTCGCAGTGGGACTGATGATCGAGGGTTTTGGCCATTGACCAACAACTTACCAGCAGCCAGCAGGCGGCGCCACTGATTTTTTTAGCAACATTAGTGCCGGATAATGCGGTTACATACATGTAAATTCCCCAGCCTTGACAATTTAAACAGTTAGTCTAATACTACAACTACACTTGTAGCCTACTGTTTCTCTCACACAGCATAGGTCTATCGGGAGCAGCATTTCTATTTACCAATTTTGAAAATCTCACATCTGCCCTAGGCCTATGGCTCAACAGTTAGGCCCATTCGATGCATTTTGCGTTTGAGTTTTATGAGGTTTCGTGGTCATAACTTTTGACTTATTACACTCCTCAAAATAGCATAAAAGGTAGGCTAGCCTAAACTTGAAATAATGAACACGTGTGGCAAATTGGAACTTTTTTGGAATCTACGTTCTTGAGTTAAAAGCATGCTGTCGCATGAGTACTGTGAGTTTGTCTTGAGTCAGTTTCCAGTTATCCGCGTTCTTGAGCTTTTCATGCACGATTTCGTTTCTGGTTGCTTGTAAAGACTCGAGTTTGAAATTACGGACAATTTTCGATTCAGCTTCGATTGCAATCACCAGATGTCGCTAGCAGTCATTGAACATGTTAAAACGACTGTCAGTTTTAGACCATTTCTCAGTTTTCTGTTCGTACGAATATAGGCCTAATCTACACTGTGTCTGTGAAAAGGTAAACCCCTAGACAATATTGCATGACATGCAAAATCTCAACGCATCCCAACAAAATTAGGCCCACTGCACTGGATTCTGAATAGGCCCTTATGTCTCTGAAAAAAAACACAGAATTTCATTAGAAAATATTCTTTAACAGTGGAGTTATTAATCTTCAAATATCGATAACAAAATATTTCAAGTTTCCGTTACAGCAGCGTGTGTAGTACCGTAGTCGGATTTATTATGACGTCGCCCAGCTGAAGTCACGTCTGATTGAAGAGTGGGAACATTGCAACTAGATGATCATCGACGAAGCAGTCAGGCAGTGGCGTTCACGTCTTCTAGCTTGCAGTCAAACACGCGGAGGACATTTTAAACACATACTTTTAACATGTTTGACTTTTGCACCTTAATAGTAACATCTCTGTAGTGGACAATAGAGGACACTTCATGTTTTTTGGCGACCTTCGCTAAACTTGTTATTATTACTGCATGCGTTAGTAGACTTTACTGAAATTTTGTGATATGTTTGCGATTAGATAACAATCCCATATTGTTTGATGGAGTTATGAAAATGTATACCGGTACAGAGGTTTACTTTTATCCCGGACACAATGTATATGTGTTCGTGAAAAATGTTTCTGATTTCTTGCCTCCGCAGCTTAGATACGCGCCGGAGGAATTATGTTTTCGGGCCGGTGCACTGTATGTCCGTGACGGAGATTCTGTGATTGTGTGATTCTGTCTATCCCCATATCATGCCGAAACTGCAGCGAGGTTGACAATGCAATGTGATGTAAACTTGTGACAGTGCAGAATACAGAGTCCGTCAGAGGTATAGGCCTAAGCATTGTTTGAATGCATTTTGGTTACATGTACTATTTCTATGTATAGGCATGCCATCTTTTCATCATTTACTCGGCCTACACTAAAGTGACTGCTGCTGTGCACCCGCTGTCTGGTGGAATGGTGTCGCCCATCGACAGCTCCGTGCTGCCTTGCAGGGGTTATAGAAACATTTGCAGATAGTGTCTAAATTATCGACTCAACTTCACTGAGGGCTTCTAAGTCACTCGGTCGGCATCATTTCTTCTACAATAGACAAGACCTGAGTTCTGATAATTTTCTGAAGGACAAGCATGAAGATATGAGAATTGTTCTATGTTGTGTTATGTATCACAATCGTGCACATAAGCACATTCATATGAACGTCATCACGTGTTAACTAGAGTATGCTAGTTTAGCTATAGTTTTATTGTTTTAGCGTGTTTCTTCTTAACTATATAACTTCAGTTTGGCTATTTTAAAGTTTTGTGTAGGTCCACTGTATTTTGCGGGTTTAGTTGTCAGTACTACGGTACTCTCCGAAATGTCCCATTATATGTCCAGTGTGACAAGACGTAAAACACTACGATACTTAACTACTCAGCGTACATGCATATGCCATTTTGACAGGCCTGCCGGGGTCGGACCGTCACAAGTCAGTGTTGCTGCTGTTGTTATCGTGTCAGTAATGTACGAAGTGCCGTCGACGCAGACAAAGCCGGATATGATGTAATCACAAACCGGATGTCGTACATTCACGAAAATTGTACCGCGACATTCTGTTGAGCATTTTTCTTTTGTGCGATTAGTTTTCCTCCGGACAGTGCCGACAAGCGTAACAAAAAGTTACTTTAACGAACCGTGACTTTACACAGTTTCTCCGCAATAGTGAGTGTCTTTCTGCGCCAGATTTATCACTTCATTAGCAATCAGACATAAAACCACTCATAAAATCAACACAGAACACGCAACACACAACATCAAACAAAATCGATAAACCTAATAAAATCACCGTCCAGTTGTAAATGAATGGACAACAGCCAGCGAACTAATGCAATGCAATGCACTAGTAATTTTCGCCCTCTTTTCAAACAAGAATTCTTTATCGTGTGATCACGAATGTCATGATTTTCCGACAAGTTTCAGTAGTTTGTGGTACTGTATTGCACACAATCGACCAGAAATCTGATAGTTTATCTTTGTGAATTTTACACTGTGACATCGAAAGAAGACAGATGTTACATAACATAGTATTTATTTTTATATCTTGAATGTCACGAGTTACATATTTTACAGAATCAGTGAAACCATACTAAACTTCGTTTTATGATATAAAACACACAGTGCCTGACTAGGGTACGCCTTTTAGTAGCAATGGACCTGAATGTTTATGGTAATGGAAAAACTCGGTCGACGAGGGTAGGTTCCAGTCTGCTGCGAGTTGCTACATACAATCAAAAGATCAGTCTGTAGATTTGTGGATGCTGTGAAATACAATACAAACTCACGCACGCATACAACGCGAACATCGCCATGCAGTAGCAGCAGCAGCAGTAGCAGCAGTTTAGGCTAGCAGTGCAACGAGCAATGGCAACTGACGTCATTGCACAGATGCAGATGCCCAGACGACAGTGTAGTGTTTAGCATCACTGTGACGCTTCGCTTGACTTTCGCTGTATATTGCCTTGGCAACGGAAACAATGTTTGACAAGGCAAGATCTATACAAACGAAATTGCCTGCATAATGCTATAACCTACATGTAGATCAGCCATTCTTAACCTTGTTATTTTCACTCTCACAACTCCCTTGGCAACTTTTGACATTTACCATCATCCAAACAATAAAAATGTTAACGCTTCGCACTGTAGTATATTTTTCAAAATTAGTTTATTGTGCTGCAACAACAGAAAATTGGAAGAGGCAAAAAGCAAGTAGGAAGAATGTTGAGATGGTGACGCGACGGGTACGAGGAACCAGAAATCGTTCCTATTTCTATGACAACCGCCCTTGAAAAACGCTCTGTTTCACCAACACTGTACTGTAATACTTGGCTTAATACTGGTTAATACTGGTTAATACACGGGGTATTAATTATTAAGTATTATTTTGTGCGTGTATTTTTAAATTGTAGCTTTTACATCAGAGGCCTCAATTACCGGATTAAATGCTCAGCATTAGTGTTTTAGTTTTTCACTTCAGTTATAGCGTTTCAATTACAGCGAGTACCAGTCGCCGCCACCTGCACTCTGTCGCTCATGGGGACTGACAAGTGCTTGCCTGTCGTACGTCCAGCTGCGGATCACGCAGCTTTGATTCCTACGTTACAAAGCTGTAAAATAATCTGCCATCGTCACTTCGTGATCCAACACTGACACACTTTCTGTAGCAGGCTAAAGACACATCTCTTCGGTTCGGCTGCACTCGTGACTGTTTAGGCTGTAAGAGCGTCGCCGGCGCGTTATAAATTTTCCCATACATATAGCCTATACATACGTACATTTACTGTTTCGTACTTGTGTTTTCTAGTCAGTATGTGACGTCGGAATATCATATATTACAGGCCATAGTCATTCACTATAAAAATGTTACAGTGCCACCGTGAAGACCATTAAAGTTGTCACGTTTCAACAGCTGTCGAGTTAAAACTGCCACTGTTTTTGAGACTATTTAGAGGGTTAACGTCATCTCGTCTACTCATCGTCACTCAACGCGTGACGCAGCCATAACTAGAAAATGTGACAATTAAGATGTACTGCCACTTATAGCCGCCGGAAAATGCAAAATTTGCACAATTAAAAATTAGTCACGTGACCTACATTATGTCCCGTTTTGACCTGCTTTTTTTGTTTATTTTCTACTCCTTACAATCTGTCTACACGCTAAATAAGAGGCCTATAGCTTTAGCCGTTTCAGAGTTATTCATAGCGATCCGCAAATTTCAAATGTAGCCACGTGACCTAGTTTTGCACTCTTGATAGTGCTCCCTATAGGCAATGTCTGCACCAAACTTGAAGTCTGTAGCTATAATCAGTACAGAAATATAAAAGAAATGCCAAAATCTAGAAGTAGGTCATTGTAACCTAGATTATGTCCCCTTTTGACCTAGTGTTGTGCTGCCTGTTTTCCACTCCTTACAGTCTATCTGCAAGATAAATTTGAATCCTCGTAGTCGATGCACACACCAAATTTTTAGTCTCTAGCTTTAGCCGTTCCATAGATATCGGGGTCCGTATATTAAAAATTTCGGCATCGTCCACCATCTTAGATTCGACTCGTTAGTGGGTTTTGACAATTCCCAGCTTTCCTGGAGCCGCAGAGTACCGTCTTGTGATATTTGAATGCAATCTGTCTACGTGCGGCTGAGTTAGAGCGATGTAACCGTTTTTCCAATTGTCGCACTTTAGGGGCCCCAACTGGGCAAATGGATCTCAGTGTTGGGGGGGTCGTAGCTGCACTGGGTCTGCGGCAAATGAGAGCCCAGACATCGGCACTATACAATATTGTTTTAGATTTTTGATTTTTTGCTTCATTTCTAAATCAGAGCGCTTGGAATGCGAGTGGGGTCGAAAAGGGGCAAAAGTTCGCATTTTTGACCTTCTGTGAAAAAATAGAGGAGGGATGGTGGATATGTCTATATGAATTATTCGTGCCACACATAGGTTCTAAGCACCGGTATACTTTTCACCCGGCGTGGTCACATTAAGTGCGGGTGACTAAAAAGAAGAAGATTCATGGGTAAAAGATATATGTCTAGCCTTTGGCAACTCTGTTGCCGGCGGCTAAATGATCAGTTATGCTGAACGACGCATCGTCGCGCATCGTCGATTTCGGTAATGCGTTGTACGTTCCAATGCCAGGGGCCCAACAACCACCATTCCACTACATGCCCTTGACACATCACGCCTATAGTTGAAGCTAAAGTTAAAAACGAATTTTATTGCTACATAAAGTATGGAGTTTCAGAAGCACTATGCCACAGCTCCAGTCAGCTATAAGGAATAAATAACAAAGACAGATCTCAGTACCAGTTATACGAATTTCTATTAGTGAATAATACGAATTTACATCGTATCTATCCCAATTTCCGAGATATCGCGTTGTATTTGTCACATTTTCGCCTTTGACATTGGGGTGCCTCTCTTTAACGCACTCGTTTTGGGTCAACATACCTGTTGCATGTTAACGCGGTAGGCTCCGAAGTCCGAAACCTGCCGTTTTTGACTTTGAAAACCACCGAAGAACGGCCATAAGGGGCGATAACGCCGTTCAAGGCCAGTCAAGGTCACCGATGTTGGTATCATTGGACAGCCCATATAGGGGCCTACGACTTGCTATTAGTGAATACTAACTTGCATCGAATCTTACACCGCATTTGAGATATTTACTGGTTAAATTTTTGCTGCTGATAGGCTGGGTATACGCCTCTTTAACACATTTGCTTGGGGCGACTCCCTAAACCTACGACCAGAAATCTCGCGTGAAGAATCCGCTAGCATTATAGTATTGTATGGTTTATACTGTATTTCGATATCCTAAACCGTTTTAGTGTGAATCACTAGTGTGACATACAGGCGGATGGACAGACGGAATTGTGATGGGAAGCGTGCGTCTGACGACGCGCGCTAAAAACCTTTAAGTCATCAGAGCTCGGTCTCGAGACTCAGTTTGTGTAATCTACGATCAAGGACATCGCAGTCTTAGGGGGGGGGCGACTGAAAATGCGGGAGTGAAAAATGCGATACGGGCAAATATGCAAGGGTGGAAAATGCAGGAGTGGAAAATGCAGGAGTAAATAGCAGAGGTGGTAAATGCAGGAGTAGGCTAACCGTATGGAAAGCCGAACCGAGATAATACAGTGAGACAGCCTTAAGTTACTTCCTAAAAATTGTCCTTAGACTTCTGACTGAATAAAGTCTGAACTTTATTGCATTATAACAGGGTTTCCCAACCGGGGGGGGATTTTCCCCTTGAGGGGGAATGAGCCAAGTCCAGGGGGGAACGGCGGGTCCGAAAAATAATAAAGTAAATTATAGTATAATAT
>Ga0126335_1002667_pt1 | contig 10796 bp, 4 predicted proteins | sample OlaspJWI45metaG_FD_108409 | JGI IMG/M metagenome (GOLD analysis project Ga0126335, IMG submission 108409) | Marine gutless worms symbiont microbial communities from Oahu, Hawaii - Olavius sp. 1 OAHU.JWI-45 metaG | ecosystem: Host-associated > Annelida > Digestive system > Unclassified | place... | reverse complement strand
TTAATGTCGGCTTCGTCGTTATCGTCATTAATCCTTGGCAACGGCATCAGTTGATTTTTCTTCGACTATCTGCACGGTTCCGTTTATAGTTTTGTCTTGTGCAGATCTAGCTCAGTTGTTTAGGTTAGCTTAGCACCAGTCAATAATGTCACCTAGTGTATACATGTAGTAGTATGCACCTCTAATGCGCTGGACACGCTAACACTGCCTAAAGAAAAATGTCTTCAGAGATTGTCTGAAACTAGTCTCACTGCAGCCTGGATCTCTGAGTTGGTGCGGAAGCGTGTACTCGGTAATTGCAAAAACCAACGGTTCGATTTTTCGAACCGGTATTGTAGACTTAGACAACGCACTAACATGTAGATTGTTATTAATCATACAACAGCGTAATGCTTTCATACAATAATAGCCAAAATATGGACCTAATTACTCTGCTGATTCCGATAGCTGAGCTCTGTTGGGTTTGCCATACCACGACTGGCTGCCGTTCTAGGTGGACGTTAGTTTTACCTTCATATACTAAATATCGTCGTCTGCAGTCAGTGATGAACGCTGCAGCAAGATCGATCGCTGGCTTGCGGCGCTCTGACCATATCACTGACACGCTGGCCAGTCTTCACTGGTTGCGTTCTTCTGAGCGCATCCAGTACAAGCTAGCGATGACGGTGTTTCGGTCACTGCACGGTCTCGCCCCATACCGTACTTATCCGACGATTTTCATCGCTTGGTAGATATCCCGTCGCGGCGACGTCTACGGTCCGCGTCTTCGCTGCAGCTCGACGTGCCGCATACTCATCGTCGGACTGTTGGCGACCGAGCGTTCGCTGCTGCCGGTTCGACGCTCTGGAACAGTCTGCCACACGACATTACTGACTGTGTGTCACTGACGTCATTCTACCGGAAACTGAAAACTTTTTTGTTTTCTCTATAATTTTCATGACTACATTTTTCTTTTTAGTGGTCCTTGTGGTTTTTACTTAGGCCACTTTAAAAATTTTTTTATGTATGTATGTAATAAAAATAATGCACAAACTAGTTAGCAGCAAGACACACAGTTATTGTACCAATAGATAGAAGAATAGATTAAAGCACTTCAGACTGAGCATTTAGCAATACGCTTCACGTCACGTGGAACATTCAGAGTGCTGATGAGAGTAAATGATGTACACGTAGGTACGGAGACATAGTGCCATCAACGATCACAGGCAAGTTCGTCGGTGGCGTGTGTTCACTGAGCGGTGTTCTCGTCATTGCACTACCAGTCCCCGTCATCGTCTCAAACTTCGCGCGTATTTACCAACAGAGTCAGCGGCGCGAGAAACGCAAAGCTCAGAAGGTGAGACAACTTTCTATTCTATATTCGTTTATTAAAAATCTGACAAGGTGCAGCTTCAGAACGTCACGTATATATGTACATATATACAATGTTATATGAGAACGATGACGAAATTAAAAGAACAATGAAAATTGAAGTCAGCTCAATTTGTGTCTTTATAGATAAGTCTGTAAAACCTACTTGTCATTTCTGTCATCTAGGCTATATTTTGTGCAGTTTAGCAGAGTTTAATGAAAATTGCTGCGTTAATGGCATGAATGCAAACTATTTCATGTTATGACTTATATAGTTTTATAAAAAATCATACTCTTATAAACGTTAAAGAAACTATCCTAAATGAATACTATATATTAAGTCGTTTTCTAAAGCTTGCCTATTCGTGTAGCGTATGGTCATATGCTAATTTGCTGTTGCTCAGTTGCAGATGCTATTTTTAGTTGGCGAATAGTAAATGATTTAGCCTATGTTATATTTCTCCGTGACAATGAAAACGTTTGTAGAACATGAAGAACAGTGGTTGGCAGGTGCTTGCAGGTCTCAGTAGTCTTAAGACTGAGCGTTCATTCTGCCCTCTGAAGGTTCTCATATCACATCAATCAATCATATCGCCGTCTGCAAAGCCCAGTGCTCCCGTGCCCCGTTCTCATATTCTATTTGTACAGCGGCCGGTTATTATCGTTATAGAACAGTCGACTTGTACATCAGATATCTGCGCCGATGCAGCTGGCCGCAAGTGCTATTTTATTGTGTTCAGAAAGCCCGGCTGTCTCGCCTGCACCACTCGAAGCTGGCCGCACGCCGCGCGATCGCAGAAGGGACTCAGCGTTTCGACGAGTGGCAGCGGCGTCGTGCAGCTCCACGCAATGCCGATATGACGACGACCTTGGCTGACCACAGGGACGGGGTGGTCGCTAGGACGGAACAGACTCTCGACAAGAAGGATTTGTTTGAACTGCAGCATTTCCATCTGCTCAAATGTCTCGAACAGACGACGGTAATCACCAATCGAACGTCGTTAATTTGCGAAGATAGCCTAGTTCAGGAATGCAATACGCTTTATAGCTTATCATAGTCCGTGGGCGTTTCTTGCTTCTTCTCCTATAATTATAGACCGTTTATTGAGCTTAAACAAATTTATTACGAAACTTTATAAACACGGTGTACCCGGTATTAGCAAGATTTGAGGTCGTGTGTCTGTCGGTCTGTCTGTCATTGGCCAGTTATTTTAGCTTGTTTACAGTGACATGCCGTTGTGCATCCGGACAGACTGAAACGTGTCTGTTCACTGTGTAACGTAGGCTCGGAAGTTTACATACAAAGACGTAATGACTAGCGATACCGGTGTTCGTTCTGACGAGAAGGTTTACAATATGTCTCCACATCAGTCAAGTGTGAGTATGATAAAGCAGTAATTCTGGGATCAGTAACCGTCAGAGAGTTTGTCAGTCAGTCTACGCTACAAGTAGGCCATGAACCATATAATTTCTTGACTGTCACGAAGCTGCAGTGTTGTTATTTTTCCAGAACTTCTTGACTAGGCTACAGGTATGTAATGTATACATTTAAATTGAAATTTGCTATCACATCAGACATCAGTTCACAAATAAGTTACGGACGTTACAGCTAGTCAATTTCCTGTAGTCTACATTATCGCCAGCCGACTACTGTTTTAGACAATCATCAGTTAACAATAATTATCAACTTCGTAGTTGTTTTTGCTTTGTAAGTTTGTATCGCATTGACAGACCTATTTCTTCACGTATTTCACTTCACAACAGCCAGCAATACACCTGCACCTGCGTATCTGTTTGTGAAGTCGGCTGCATCAGCTGACAACGAAGACCGCATCACGACGACGACGTCTTCAGCTGGAAACGACACGAAACAAGCTTCAGCGACTGTCGTTGTCATGGACGCTGATGGCGTCACTCCTAACGACGGCGTTATACAACTCTAGGCCACATCCATCGACATCGCTCAATCTCTTGAACATTTATTTTGCAACTTTTGCAATACAAGGACCGGTGGTCTGTCATCGTAGTTTGGACCAATGTTTTCTGCATGCTTGAACAGTGTGAAGTGTAGGCTATATTAATTATTGTGTTATCTACTGTATGCAATCTGTTAGTTTGCATTTACACTGTTAAACACCATACTTTTTCTCATAATAAATCATTATCCTTTTACAGCAAAAGACAACCAGTGCCCTCCCTCAAGAGGTATGGCCTGTAGCAATTATCATTCTGATAAGCATCGCCTGTCTGGAATCAACTTTGGGATTCATTTCACACAAACCAGTTCATCGTCACTATCACCACTCTCATTACTCCTCAAGCCAGACACAAGATGACTACTCATCAGCTAAAGACCGTGCATCAAGTGTTAACATGTACTGCACTGTTTGAATACATATGCAACAAATACTGCAAATATATGTACACATAACACACATGAACTTGTGCATTAAGACAGACAATACAGCTGACTCACAGCAACGAGTAATCTAAGCTAATCATAAATTTGCATCGCCGTAATGTTGACAATTTGATGGTTACATTCTTTCTTTCCAGCCAATCTGCTAAATTACCACAAACTAGTAATGATAACAAAGAGAAAACAAGTGACTAAAGTGCTTTAATGATGGCTGCATCAAATGTGGCACCACCTGGTGAATGAATCAAAACAGTCGTATTTATAATGGTACAATTGGCAACAGTTCCCCCACTTTGCCTTGCCGTAGGGGGATCGATACCCACCTAATAACATGTTTCTTGGGCATCCCCATAGTCTCCACCCAAACAGGACGCCGATCTGTTCAGTAAATTTTGCACAGCTCAGTCCAGTGACAGACACACCACACGCATCGGTCACAATAGTCCACGTCTTATGCATTCGATGCAGTGCAAATGAGGTAAATCTGAAGAAAAAAACAACTAAAAACTTCTACCAAAACAGACTTAGGCCACAGCAAATCTGCATAGAATAACATTCACAACAGCCAAACACAAACATGCAACGATGTGCACAAAAACCCTTCCATGACTTTCAGTATTTAAACTTAACAAATGCAGAAAAATTGCAGAATACAAATTTCCAAGACAGAAATCCGATTAAATGCTGAAAAATCATTAATGCTGCAATAAAGCAAGACCAGATATTCACTGCACTAACATTACTGAGGGACACATGACAATCCGAGCCAAACCAATGACAACATAGCAACTGATGAGACAAAACAACCACATAACAAGGGATTTGGACAGCAACAAACACAGCATTGGAATATGGCTATGCAGGGAATAAAATCCTGGGCGAAACTGATGACTGAAGAAACTACATGTTAGAAAACATGGTGTTCATATATTGATGTTAACTGGTCACGAATGGCTTAACATACATGTAGCTCTAACGATCAATTCAATTGCTAGCAAAATTAAGTGTCTTTGGCATTGGACCTACTAGTACAACTATCGCTAATTCGCATTACTGTTAGTACACATAGCTGCAACACAAAATCACATGGAATTAGTTTGTGACCAGAATGACGCCATTTCACTAACTTAACAATGCTTAATCACAACCAGTGCTTCTCAAACTCAGAATGAACAGAATTTCACTGCCTTTCGTAAAAATTTCACAATGACGTAATGAGCAGTACCAAGCTGATGATAAATGATTACAAGACACACATTCATAAGAAAAAAATCCGATTAAATTCCAAAAATCATTAATGCCAGAATAAACTGTGACTACACATTCACTGCAGGCTATGATGCATGTTAATGTTCTGTTCTAAATACGTGACTGGGTTGCTATCACAATGCAGTTACAATATCATATGAAAATACCAACTGCACATTCATTTGTTGCAAACAAACTGCTAAAAATGTTAATGCCATGAAAATTCTACAAATCCTCATTCAAAACAACACTAGTTTCAACAACATACTGTTACTGACCCGGTCACTCTAGAACTGCATCTATAAAAGCTTGCCTCTCATATAAAGTATGCTGCATCCTATAACAGCATGCAAATTCTTTTCCAGTTCTTCCAATGTTGGCAGTTGAATGCGAACTACTAGTGTAACATTTATGCATAAAAATAATCATACTACAGTTAATTCGGTTCCAAGCTCAAATTGCAAAAACAAGAAGAGATGTAAGTACATGTTTATAGAGACCAGGCAATGATAACATATTTTGTTAATCACCTATCTGTACAATGCAGCTGAATAACATAACACTTTAATCCATAACATGATCAGACTTGAAATGATTTCCATTCAAGTGACAAAAATTGCCTATTATATTATCCAACAAACAAGTAACTTAAATCAATAATAGTTAAGAATCCAGACATAGCCAGATTAAGTTATGACCTAATGCAGACAACAGTTGTGCATACCTATGCATCAACAGAAACATCCAAAATAAGACACATCCATGATAGAGACAGTACGGTCCATGCAAACATGGCACTGAACAGATCCAAGAACTCTGTTAGTAGTCAGTCTGATGTGAGACCCACTAGCCAGAGGATGCCCATATTACGTCCACAACTGAATATGTCTATTTTCTGACAGAGTAAACTTGCAGAAGGCGCTGAGTGTGTGTTTTTCATTTTCGTCTATACACTGACATTTTTTGTAAGTAAATTTTATTTCAGTGTGGAGTCTAGGTTCTTGCTGAAATAGTAATATTTTGCTATGTTAGTTAATACAATGTCACAAATGCTGCATGTGGACGTGGGCTGGGGAAAATGTACCTGGCCAGGTCCAGTCCGGTCCAAAACCGTACTATCTCTTGATCCACTATCATTCATAGGAACTGTAGTAACCTCTTTCAATTATCTCTGGATATGGATTCAAGGACAAAATTACCATATCACATAAATACAGCACTTGTTCAGTAGAAGCCAACACACCCATGCACAGGTAAACTTGGAAAACATCATAGAGCTAAGTTGCTGAGGACAAGTCACTATGTTCTGAAAGTACAGCAAAACATAATCAGACTGTTTAACAACAGACATAGAAAGTTAACAGTTATTATTTTACTGTTTTGCATGGTTTTGTAACTTGCTGCTTTCAATTTACACTTTACGCAGTACACTTTTTATTGCTTGTCTGTAAGAACAAAGCGGAAAATATACTCTGAGAATTCCATTACATGTGCATGTCACAAATACCCTACATTGTAGAAGTGATGTCTGTAAACAAACGAAGTAGTTTAAAAAAATACTAAACAGCACTGCATTACTAAACAAGCCTAAGGAAGAGAGCTAATGGGAGCTGAATAAAACAATGTTGGAAAGGCTGTACATACAATACATGTTACACACAGATACAGAGTACACAGAGTCGTTATGGCACACGATATATGATGAGTGAAGGCATTATGATGTAATTCAACCTAGAAGACCCGAGACAAGCTCAGTCAAGTCCGGCACCGACAGATTTCTTGTCCCTCATCTTAGCGCGGCTCTTTGTGCGTGCTTTAAATGCTGCGTCATGTGCCATGTGCTACAATCCATGCCAAGCAATCATCAATAGGAAAAGATATGACAGCACCTCTGCAATTCCATATGCAGCACATCCAGATATAGCTCTGGAATCTATTTATGCCGCTACATGACTGCCACATACCAGAGTCCTGCATGTGGATGGGGATTGTGGGAATTCCATGGAATCTGCAGATTTCGGGATGGAAGCTTATGTTGTGGACTCCCGCGGGAATGGACACAAATGTCACGGAATTCGAGAGGGGATAGACAAAAGCCGTATAGGACTGCCATAGAAATGTAGTTGTATTTTGCTTAATCCAATTTCAAGTGCCAATTCATTCATGCTTCACACTTTAATTGCCGTAATAATGCTGATTTCACTGTGCTGTTTTCAGGCTAAACATATTTGTATTAAACCTAATTTACACGCTTTCATCTTCGTTACAGACGAGTTGATGTCCATTACTTAACCACTGAACAACCTCAAAGGCATGTGGATGGAGACAATTTTGGGGGGACGCCGGTGGAGATGAAATGGAAGTTTTTATGTGGACGGGTCGGTGTAATTTCTGTCCCCACACACGTCTCAACCACATACTTAGGTAACTGTAAACAAGTACACAACAAGTAAAGGAGTTAAGTTTTACATCCAACTCAAAATTCATCCGGCATTTTGGAGATGATTTTTGTTCCAGGAAATCAGCCGCTGTCACTGTGGTACTGACAACCACAAAAATAACTAAGGTGTGGTTGTGTAAGGTCGTTCTCCTAACGTTCAAAACACAAACATAACTAACATAACTAATACCAAACGAACACAAGAAAAGGCAAACGACTATAAAAATTACTAACTTACAAGAAACTGAAACATAACATGAAAAATACTCTGATCATGAAATGAAGTGGGCATACTGAACAGCTCCTGAGGCCTGCATAAAGCTCTGAACTGAGATTATACTACATCTTCAATCTATGTATCATGTATGGTCCTCAGACTACTGAATAACGGCCACAAACACAACGCAAAGATAAATGATGCAGTGACCAAGGTTTGGCCAGAGAACGTTGACATTCGACTACAACCAATTAAATAATAGTACAAATTCTACAAGTGTTGTTACTACTGAATGGAGAGACGTACTAGCAAAATAACTCACTCGCTCAGTCTTTGTGGCTTTGTTAGATGTAACAGTGGTGCCGAGTAGTGGTGCACCGAGGCCAAACACATCTCTCAACAGGTCGTTCTCCTAACGTTCAACAATGCACACAACTCTCACATCAACACATATCCATTATGTTCTATCTATATGTAGTTGCGTCCAGCTTGGCTTAGTGGCTGGGAGCATATGGTCACCTGTAAAACAGACAAAAGCTCCGTGAAAACAGGGTAAACTGCACAATTCATACAATCATTGCTCAAAGATTTGTACTGCATTACTGGTCAGTGCTGACCAAGTAGCAGGTATGTTCACCGAATGCACGACTGTGTGCATAAGCTAGACAGGGCAACGGAAACACGTTTCATCCATCCTGTGAGTCTGTATTCCTCAAAAAGTATTTTTATTGGATTTGTCCAATACTCGTCACTAGAAACTGGTGAAATACACTCGGCCGAGAAAGAGTAAAGAATTTTATTTACTGCTGAAAAGAGTATAATTAGTATCATTCACAATGCTACAATCAAGAACGACATAAATATGCTGCGAATGTTAGCAGTGAAATTTTTCACTGACAGTAAACTGACAAATGCGGTAAAAACAATGTTTACGAAGCTATCGACCCATCAACCTTGTGTAACTCAAAATTACACATTGTAACATTCTTGTACCTTAAAATCCCCTAAGACTGCATTCAACTTACACAGCTTTGACTTACATGTAGATGCTCCGTTCCAAGTAATATAAATCTACATCATGTTTTGCAACAAAAATTAGCTACTGACACCACCAGATGGTCAACGAGACATACAATACAAGCCAGTTCCCAATATAAAGTACCTGCAGATGTATACTCATGCCGGTGCCTAGAGCATGACAAAATGCATTGTACTGCACCTTGACCACCCAACTACCAATAACAATGCTCTCACGTTCATTTACCTGTACACAAACACGTCATCACAAAATCACTACTACATCTTTTCCACTGCATTTATTAAACTGTATTATACATGTACACTATGGCACTAGTTAGTTTATTACAAAGTTAAGTACAAGCCCTTTTCTACATCGGCTAACTGCGTAACACTTATCCCATTTCCAGTAGTAATCAGCCAGATACTAGCTTATACTGCAAGGCCATGGACACAGGGCTAGTGCTGGTACCGATAACTCAAAACACCTGTAATTGTAATCACATTATGCACAATCAAACACTGACAAGTCACAAATGTTAGCGGTCTGGAACTAACGATACTGTTGTCTGCAATTCATGTTCTGCAGTCATTGTCATTTCTTGACGCAGCACTTCAAGTTGAAAGCCAACATAAATTATGGTAAACCTCTAAACGACAGTCTCAACTTATCTAACAATGCCAATAATGCTGCCATCCACGACACTAGTGCTGACATGCACTATGCAAGATGGTGTATACTATGTGCAAGCAAACAGTGAACTGATATAGTATGTATGGCATATGACAGCAGTAACTGACTCTAATTCGTTGTTTTGTGAACTCCCCCATTTCCACGCTGTTCAGTATGTCTCGGAAACTTGACCGCTGCTGGCGACGATCCTTCTTGGCACGGTATTTGTTGCACTCAGTTGACAGTTTCTTCAGCTCTATGCACAGGTCGTCAAACTCACTGCCTTCAAAGTCCTGCAGTGTACAAAACAGCACGAGACTGTTATTGATTTCTCTGACTCTATATATATATATATAAAGTGCCTTGCGTGTCTGTCTGTGTGTACGCTCATAACTACAGGAACGGGTATGGCGATTGTTTCCAAATTTTCAGGACAGCTCCAGGGTGCTCCGGGATGGTTTTCAATGCAAAAAATTGGGAGTAAAAATCTTGGGGGTACTCGGCAGGCAGAATGGCTAGTAGTTATATGTCCCTATGTTATTTATATTATATTTTAATATATAATGCCACAACTTAGGACAGTAAATGGTAGAGGCAGCGGAATGTTTAAAAATACAAAAGGTAAGAGAAAAACACAAAAAAGAGTGACCAATAAATGGATTTGCCTCAAACCATTACAAGCTGCTTAAGTAAAAGGGAGCCAGCAGAATATGTAATGGCTATAAGCTACCACGCTAGCTACAGCCACAGATTAAAAAGCTGTTAAATATCTAACCTCATCGTCTATCCTGGCCAACTCGTACAGAAGTGCAATAGCTTCGCCAGCGCTGATACGGACATCGACATCAGCATTCAGCAGCAGATCACAGAACTTCTTCAGCTGACTGCACACAACACATCACATTAATCATCACAGCAGATATGCTTATATAACCAATTTATTAAGGTTTAAGCAAAAAAACTCAACAATCCAGCATGAGTCTCATTCAACACAAACCTCAAAAATTAATTTTGACATGTCTGATGAATAACTATTTACTTTCTGGTTGCAGCCTTATTGAAATATTTAATAGCAGAAATTACAGTTCATTGATAAAGCATCGTTTCCACACGCACTGCACTTCACGATGCATTGTGTGACACGTGAAAGTACTCACAGCAACTAACTGGCACTGAACACTCTCCTGAACTAGCTCATGGTCACTGAGACTAGTTGGTATTGGAACTCTTTATAGCGAGTGATAAAGATAGACTGCTGGTGTTTCTAAATTTCTCTCTTTCAACTGCCGTAGTGCTCAGGTAGTGTTCTCGTGAGTGAGCAGAGGTTTAACGTCCCACTCGACACTTTATAGGTCATTTCGGGGACGATTTTTACAGGCCACATGACCCAACCAACAGCGTCAAAGCACTGAAGGAAGCCAGTTGGCCACTG
>Ga0126335_1002666_pt1 | contig 10796 bp, 8 predicted proteins | sample OlaspJWI45metaG_FD_108409 | JGI IMG/M metagenome (GOLD analysis project Ga0126335, IMG submission 108409) | Marine gutless worms symbiont microbial communities from Oahu, Hawaii - Olavius sp. 1 OAHU.JWI-45 metaG | ecosystem: Host-associated > Annelida > Digestive system > Unclassified | place... | reverse complement strand
TTCCCCCACCCTTCCCCTCGCCGTCACCATCCCTCCTTCCTGAACTCTACGACCCAACCTCCTATTTTTTACGCCTAAAATAATTCCTATGGCACCCCAGAGCTACCGTGAAAGTTTGGAGGCAATCACCCTACCCATTCCTGAGTTATAAGCTAACATACATACATACACACAATGAAAAATGGCCTCTGACCCCATTCGCATTCCGAGTGCTGTGATTTGAAAACAGAGCAAAAAATCAAAAATCTAAAACAATAGTGTACAGCATTGTTGTCTGGGCTCTCATCTGCCACAGACCCCATGCAGCTAGGGCCCTTCAACTTTGAGATTCATTGTCCCAATTGGGGCCCTCAAAGCATGACAATTGGAAAAATGGTTTCATCGCTTTAACTCAGCTGCACGTGAACAGATTGAGTTCAGATTTCACAAGATGGTACTCTGTGACTCCATGAAAGAAGCAGAATTGTGAAGCCACTTAGGGTCGAGTCCAAGATGGCAGACTACGCCCAAATTTTTAGTATACGGACCCCAATATCTTTGGAACAGCTAAAGCTATGACTTCAGGTTTGGTGTGCACATCGACTGCGAGGTGTAACTTTGACGGCATGCAAAAACTACATCATAGGGGGCGTGGCCCAGTTTACATAACATAGACGATAGACCGTAAGGAGTGTAAAATAAGCAGTCCAGAAGTAGGTCAAAAGAGGACATAATCTAGGTCATGTGACCTACTTTTTAATTTTGCAAAGTTTTGATTTTTTGAAACGTTTAAAGCTAGAAACTTCAAGTGTGGTGCACTTATTTTCTACGAAGAGTACTGTCCACAACTACAAAACTAGGTCAAGTGGCATAACCTAACTCACGTGATCTGTCTTTAAATTTTGTGATGGCAATTATGGTGGTTATGGCCTAAAGTAAGTTTTAGGGGGCTGGCGACGTGTGTATGGTTTGGTCACATGACAGTCAATGCACTACAAACGTGAAGGTCAAAGGTCAAGGTCATGACATAAAACGAGATTCATCACAAGTTAAGTGAGTAATATTATGGCGTATCAGTGAGTCACGCTTCAGCGTGCATCGTAATGCATGAGCACGTGCATCATGTTTATGATACCTTGTGAGCGACTGGCAGTGGAGTTGATTTCAGCATCTGCAGTTGAGGCAGTAGTTGTTGATGCCTGTTGATGTGAATTCAGTCACTATACGAACGATTGTCATCAGTTAGAGGTGTCGTTTTACTGTCGTGCTGGCGTACTGTGATTTAGTATGTCGTGTGTTTTGGGATGCCCAGAACTGGTGGCTGTAAGTGGCAATACATCTTAATTGCCACATTTTCTAGTTTTCTCTATTTTGTACATGTTTGGTTGAATAATTTTTGGTTTTGCAAATTCAGTAGTTTTGTTCTTTTTTGTAAGCATACAATTATTTCATTTGTTCTACAAAGTTGTCAGCTTAATGGCAATAATCTATCACTGTTGACCATCACATCTGCCATCTATTTTCTTGATTGTTGCAATGTGCTTAGACTAATTCAGAGGAGATCCATATTTTCAACATCTAGCTCAAACAGACGATTAATGGGTTCTCATCCTGCATTTGATAATGCAGGTGTGCTAGCATTTTGTTACACGCACTCACTACCATTTTATCTCGCTAACACTGACAGAGACACTGAGGAGCTGCCCTGTGCGGGCCAAATTGTTTGGTGAAGTAAGTTAGTATATAAGTAACTCTCTGGTGCTCTAGTAAAAAGACCAAAATGGCTAGAATTTACTGTAAAATGTAACATATTGCACACAGTTTAACGGAATTTTGGAACTCTGCCTGTGAGAATTTGGTTTCGATAAGTTGGAAGTTGACTTGGGGCAAGACAGTTTGGAAGTCACTTCTGTAGCAAAATTTGACTTCAAGTCGACTCCACAATATAAAAGCAATTCGACTTGATTTGAAATCTTCCGGTCAACTTAATGAAGTCTTCACCCAGGTGTATGCAGGACAGAACACGAGTGAGAATGGCAGCCATTTTGTAGACATCATTTGTGATTTATTCGTAGAATTTGCGGTATTTGTAATTCAGTACATTAGTAAGTAGCAACAAGTCAGAAATAGCAACGATAAGTGTTTGAACTCGTCCAAATTTGTGTTACAAGCGCGTGCATGATTAGACCAGGTATTTATAGCATTTGGCGTTAGGGTCATTTTAGGGTTTGGGTTATGGGTACATATAGGGCTGCCATTCTGCAATCGTTCAATATTACAGTACTGGTCCGTACAGTACAGGTTCCCATACTCTAGACACAGCCTCATATGAAAGACTTCTGCTGAACCATTGTAGCAGCCAGTCATGGGTAAAATGCAGATGTGGATGTTGTGACGGTAAATACGGATGTTGATGCAGACCTGAATCTGGCCCTAACTCTAATCTTAACACTAACCATAATCCTAACTTTAACCCTAATACCAACCCTATCCTTAACCCTAACTTTACGTTTAAATATCTGTGCATTCACAATTCCATATTTTACAAGTGCCCACCGCAGGCAGATTCAGTCGTGTGTATCTAAAGTATGGGTACCCACACTACAAATCGCATGAAGGACAGCAGCCATAACCCTAACTCTGACCCTAATGCTAAATGCAATCCCATACCTGTGGCTCGTTGCAGCTGATGCATGGATCATTCCATTATTTACGTGACTGGAACGATGTTGGAACGATCCCTGGATCAACTTTTTGCTCCCGCTGGAGTGCTCCCAAGTTTTTTTGGATTGGTCTCAAATGTCGATCCACATGAGGCAGTGATGTCACCATGACATTTGTTTACATTTTTCAAGGTGGATGGAGAACAAAATATTTGTGTAAAGTATGTCCCAGTTTCTGGTGATGACTGTACTTGGATCCAAAGCAGAAGAGGGCGACTATATTTACTTCAGATTTCTCTGTGGTTAGCCATTTTGTTTTGAATGGAGCGCTGCAGCTAGAGCAAAGCATTGCATTGACATTTGAGTGCTCCATTGGGTCAGTTGGAGCGGTCCGCGTGGCTCAGTGTTTGTACAGCAGGCCTCTAGTCAATTCTCACATGTGTTTGTGTTGCAAGTTTGCACATATTCACATCTGCTGTGGCTTCTTCATTATCCTCAAGTCTCTTGGTTTGCACTGTTAATGTGGCTGTTTTTACCGTCGTGAGTTCGCTGACTATTACAGTAAATTTTATGAAATATACTTTTTCGACTGCTTTATGTGCCATGTTGTTGTTGGCAGTGCTTCCAGAATCATTGCTAGATGTGATTAGAAATAATGCAAGAATGTTAAGAAATAAACTGAACTTCCCACGGTACAGTAGTGCAGCAATATATGTAATGTGTCATAGAAAATGTTTTAGAAATTTCATACTCTTCATCGGTGATAGCAAATAGATGATCTAATTAGTATTCTGTCAAGTAGCATGTTTGCCAGTTGGTTGGAGTTTGTTTGGATCGTGTGTAGAAAATTGTCACAGTGCTACTTGTGGGCTGATGTGCTCACTGTATGTTATGCTAGCCTGCCTTAGAGAGTTGAGAGTAATGTTCAAGTGCTTTGTTTAGATTGGCCAGTGTTCAGGTATGTGATGAAGTTAAGTGGATGATCACTGGGGCCATTGCAGTGTGGTGGCTAGAGTAAACGAGGGAGAAAGGGAAGAGCGTGTGTTAGAGAAGCATGAGGGTTGGCAGTCTCATACTGTAGTTAGGCTATTTGTCGTGGTTTATCTCTGCTGGTCAGTGGTCAGTTCTGTCAAGTGTCAGCTGCTGAGTGAACTTGTGTCAAATGTGCTTTGTGGCTAGTGCACGTGCCCGTCTGTTTGTCAATCCCGCAGGCCAGTAGCTTGCCCAATACCTGCTGATACAAGATACAAGATTTTGTTATTGGCAGCCGTGTAGCTGAATAGCTGAATGTGTGAGATAAAAACGAGAAAAAATACCGACACAGTTGAGTGAAAACATCTAAAACAATAAACAAGAGGCCAAAGTAATTTGGTGAAGGCTGCATCGAATCCCCCTCGCTACAGGGGGATCAGGACCCCCAATTAACACAATGTTCCATGGGCCCCAAGAGTGTTCACCCCAAACAGGATTTTGATGTGTTCAGCTGTTTATGCACAGCGAAGCCGAGTTGAGCCGCGTGACAGACAGGCTGTTGGACAGACACGGGGATCATCAGTAACAATATCATGCATTCGATGCAGCCTAAAAGGTAGAAGATTGGGTTATAATGGGGGTCTGGCGTTGTCCCCAGCAGAGGAAAGGCCTCTAGTCAGGAAGCCCTCTGCAGCTGAAAACCCCAAAAAAGTTTCCGAAAATCCAAAAAAAGTTTCAGAATTGTCTTGGGTAAATTGCCAACTATTCCATAAGTTGTATTGTATGCTTCAGTTCTGTTTCTTCTGAAGTTTGTATACCGTTGAATTGTTGCAGTGTTGTGTTTCTTTAAATCTGACTGTTATCGATGTGTCTAATGTACAGTTGTAATAAGCTGTTAAATGAGAATTTTGAAACGACTTTTGGCTATATATTATACTTTGTAAACGTAAAAACGTGACTAAAATAACAACTATGATCGAACCATGGTAACTGAACCACTGTTCATTTGCCAAGGTTGAACCATGGTCCAACTATGGTGATGGATGGTCGAACCATGGTATTTTGGGACCTGGAAAGTATCATATAGCCGACATTTCTCTAGCACACTAGCAATGATTAGTTGGTAATTATAATAACTAATTAATTAATTGTGTGATTGGTTAATAATATTGCTTATCAGTCAGACATTCTATTGATCAGTAACTGACTAGTGTCAAAAAGATGTTTAGATTCTCGTGCAGTTTGTCAGTATATGCCAGCTGATGTTTTTGTTCGTGGTTTTAGCCACTCATATTGATGTCAGTGTCACCTCCGCTGACATTTACGTAATGAGATATAAATGTTGCTCTGTCGTTGACTATGCAGTGTGCATGGGCTAGCGCAGAGGCCCCTGGTTGGTGTAAACAAGCTGGCCGTCTAGGGTCAGTGTGTTGGCTACAGCTGTGCCTTCTAATGGTCATTATTGCTGTGTAAGGAGCACAGCTGTGGCCAGCCAGGTTAAGTCGCGCTGAGCGTATGCCATCTGGAATAATTGATTATGACCTCCGCAGCTGAACAGGTAAGCGCTAAGCTCTGCCGTTAGACATCTGCCGTTGAAGTAGTTGATATATTCGTAATACATTTTGCGTAACTGACAAGCAACTCATGTAAATATTCGCAAATTTTTGTGAATTTATAAACCATTTTTTTAAACTTGTAAAAATTCGTGATTTTCCAAACTTTCACTGCTTTGAATGTAATTTGTATCTGTGTGGTGCATTCATTCATTAGAAACCAGCACAAACCGTCTTTGTCTTGTGGGTGCCAGCATTGTTTACTAGTGTAACAAGTCATATTAAGGAAGACTCTGTAGCCCAAGTTGATATTCCACTGGAAGGCCACACCCACTCAACAGATTTTTTTTACGAATTTCAAAATTTCATAAAATTCACGATTTTTTTCGATTTTTTCAACTTATGAATTCTCCGTCTATGGCAAATGCCAATAAATCAATGTGGCCTTATTGCTGTGGCCATGTAGCGTATATGATTTTTTGGTGACTTATGAGGATGCAGTAAAGTAGGTCAGGGTGACCTGTTTTTGGTTTATTAGCAGAGTTCATTAGTAGGTCTGTGCATGCAAGGCTGCCAGTTTCTTTGTCCAGCTGTTACGATTTCTCGCACCTTGGTTAACAGACTCTTCTTGAAAAGACTGAGGTAGGTGTGCATATGATGCTGTCATCAGACACTCATCGCTGTTTGTTACGCCAAAGAGCAGACGTGGTAAAACCTTGGCTTGCAGCGTATTTTATTTTATGTTTGCTGTTGTCGCTGGCAGGTCGTAACACTGGAGGAAGCACGCCGTTGTAATATTGCGTTATCAAGTTGTTTTGTTCATGTCGTTATCAGATGTCGGGATAATAATTGACCCAGTTTGCCGCCGGCGACTGTCTCTAATGGCGTCGGAGGAAGGCACAGCCGTTAAAACTGCTCTGGCTGCCGTCCACTGTGTACACGGCAGCATCGTTAGCAGGTCGCCGGCGGGCGGCGTGTAATGTGACTGCCTGCCGACTCTCAGTTGTGTGATATGTGGATGCTTGCTTCTCTCTCAGAAATGTGACGATTCCACTATTTCAATTTCTTGTTCGTTCTGTTCAGTTCAATCTCCCCTTCAAAAAGGCGGTTTAAGATTTGAACTTAACTTGTCTTAAACCTGTTTTGGTCATAACTCCCTTATTACAAGATTATGTACCACTGGGGTAAATTTATTAGTAGAATCAGGCTGTCTCTTCATGTAAGGGACCTGTAAGGGAGTTATGGCCAAACATAGGTTTTACAAGGTAAAACTGGGTCCAGGGTACTAAAAAAGCTGATTTTAGCTTTCACAGAAAACCGCAACTTCGGTTTATGAGTTGAACGTCCGGCACTCCTGCTGGAGTCATTTAGCTGCATTGATACTGACAACTAAGCTGCATGACAGGGACTTATACTCGCTTCGCTGGGACTGCTTACTCTATGGCGAATCAAGCTTAACATTGTGTAATACCAGACATACCTTTTAGCTGCAAGGCGGCGCTGCTGGGCTAAACTTACAAAGTCAACACAATTTTGCTAATTATCTCTTAAAGCGTAATTGCTGACTCTATAAGCGAAATTGCTTTAAATCGGAGTTTTTGCTCATGGAACATAAAAATCTCAAGCAATAACTGCCACACCCAGTTGTTAGTGCATTAGAGACCTTGTGATAATAGCGCTACGCTATACAAATCCACACTTTACCTTACCGTACCTTACAGTTGTACTTGTGCTTTCGGTTGTATTTCCTAACGATATGTACACCAAAATTCGGTGATTGAGAAGTCTCAGTGAAGCTGAGTATTATTCCATGCTCTGTCGTGTAAGTGATTCGGATGACGTCATAACGTCACGTGGTGGGAAGTTCTGTGATTGGCTGGCCGGTTTTGCTGTACAGCTTGCTGTCCATAATGTTGGTGCGTCTGAAGGGTTCTATTGGTTAGCATCTGTTCATTCTTTTGGTGATATGTGCGATGTCGAGCAGCCAATCTGAAAGATGTGTATGTCCATTCCTTGCATTTGTTGGTAACATGTGCTAATGTCGGTGATGTCGGCTGACATATTGGTTGATTTGTATGCTCGTGTGAAGAGGTCCTTTGACTTGCATGTTGCCCAGTGTGAAGGCACTTTCGTGTATTGAGCTTATAAACCAGTGTGTGGCCAATGCCAATGTACTGTAATTCAGTTAGGTGCAGTATGAGCAGAAAACACTTCAAAACAGAGTCGCCATTATGTCAGATTCTGTGCACCAGAATTATCTGCCAAGTCCCAACGACCGAAGTTGTGTGTTACTCAGAGAGCATCAGGCAAGGACCCACTGTTGCCTCATCGCTGCCTCAGGGCAGCGCTTGAGCCCTGACGGCTGCTGATGCTGGTGCATACGCGTTGCGTTTGACCATGAAGTCCATCTAATAGCACCTGGAAATGTCTCAGTACTCAGTATAGACCATGTCGTGCAGCTGCAGATGCTGCGTCCCGCTGTTATGTCAACTACTAAGTAATTGTAATGAAAATGCACCTCCTGCTTTACTCTGATCCCGACTAGAGCAGCAGCCTGTCAGCCTCTGCAGTACCAGCTCGACATCCCGTCATCTACTCATGTATTCAGCGCGCAGCAGGCAGGCTGCATCACCAGGTGCTATATAGATGTAGGACTTGGTTGTTTGACCGGCGCCTGTTAGCTGAGCTGCCCTGCCTTCACTTAAGTTCCAGGTGATGTGCAGAGAGGTGGCGATGCTTGTAGCGTGCCACCGCCGCCGCTCTCCTAATGACTAATCCATGGACTGTCGAGGTATTTTCTACTTTCTAGTACCGAGGTAACTGCTCGATATCCAGGCTTCGTTACGGTGTTCCCAAGGCTCATAAGGCGAACCTGTATAACCCGTGTTCAGGGTTTCGGTTAGGGTCGGGTGTTAGCGTTAGCGTTAGGTTTAGACCCCAAACCGCTTTTTGGAATATCAAAGCTTCGGAATATCGACCCGTAACAAGTACAGAACTTTACATGAGTGATAACACAGCGAAGCTTATGAGTGGCTGCTTGGACTACAACGTCCGTCCAGTAAGTGAATAGTTGATGTATGTATGTCTGACAGTGATGCGGCGTCGTTGAGGTGATGGCTGGCAGTATGTTGTCAGCTTCAGATAAGCTGATGACTGCTGCTTCTACTGGCAATACAGAACTGGTGATGCAGCTGCTGGCTAACAGTTCATCCTCCTCTCTCGAACCTGACGAGGTAATGCACTGCACTGCAGTGCTGCTGACGTCTTTGTTCCTTGCACAGAACCTGTGCTTTCTGTCATGGCTAGAACTTTTCGTGTCTCTGTACCGTATGTAATTTCCTGTAATTAGTAGTCCTATCTGACCAACAAGACAAAATTGTAGGCGATGTGCGTCACGTAGCCGTCCTGGGCAGACTGTTTACTCCCCGTTGTGTTGCCTGGGCCAATTCAGCCTTCCATTTATCCGGTGTCGGTAAATGAGGACCAGCTTCACCTGGGAACACAGAGGTAGGTATGGTTCATTTTATTTGTGCCAATTTTGTGAATGAATGCATAGCATAGGTGGCAGGTAAAACTGTGTGATCCATTGACATTTCGTGCCATGATACCTGAGTGCTTCTATGTCAAGTGTCCGTTATCTTTAGACCTTTAATCTACCTAATTCTGTGGAGGAATTTGCACTTATCATAACTACCAGGGCTCAACAGTAACAGAGAGGACTGTTGTGTTCTGGTGATGACCGAGTTATGTGTATGAAGCTATGCAACATACAGAAAGCATTGGAGAAGTGCTGTTCATGATTTGGGCCCCCAGTGCATGACCAAGGTATTAGGCATTAGGTCAGTCAGTATGATGATCACAGTGTTATTAGGCGTTCCCTGTCTTCTATGAGGTGGCTCACTCAGTAAGATGTCGGATTCGTGATCAGTAGGTCACGGGTTCAAGTCTCGGCCGAGTACCGCTGCATAGTAACGTTGGGCATGTTATTTACACCTATGTGCCTCTATCACCAAGCAGTACCGGCCTAATGGCAGGTGAGTAAACAGGCACATCACGCAATGCGCTAGCCCTGTATCCATGGTTTCATGGTGTAAGCTGGTGTCTGGCTGAGGGCTACTGAAATGGAGATCAGCGCCGCCCAGTGGGCCATGTGGCTCGGGAAGAAGTTGTTTTTAAGTGCAACAGAAGTCACTTTAATTGACCACCCATGTAGCAATATGTAGTTTGTAGTTTTGCGGGCATCTGTCTGTTTATTTGTGTGTTTGTCGACTTTCGAAATCCATGATTTTGACGGTTTATTTTCACAACCAAATCCTTGAGTTCTTATATCAAGGTCATTGGGTCAGGGTCAGGGTCACATGAGCCAAAAAGAGGGTCTGTGGGTACTACAGGCTAGAAATAAAGGTGCGATCTTTATCTTGTTTCAACCTACTACTACTACGACTACTACAACTACTGGTTGGACTTTTTTGTTGTTGTTGTTGTTGAGAAACATTTACATATTTACCTGCATGCCAGCTATGCTGCGAGCATGTATGGTTTTTGGCAGCATCTCTCTCTGTGTGTCTGTCTGTCTGCACAAAATCTCGAAACTACTGATGAGAAATCAATGTAACTTGATAGGAATATGGCCCATGGAGAATGCTACAAGTGCTTGGAAGTTGGTGACATTTGACCTTGACAGCTGTTTTCGTATTTTTTCTAATTCAGGCTATACCTTTCAAATGGCTTGACCTAGCAACTTTATTTTCAGCTTAGAGATACATCTTGAGAATATCTGTGTCACAGTTCAGTTACAAGGTCATGGGTCTAAGGTCAAGGTCATGGCAGCAAAAAAGTGGTAGCATGCAACTCAAAAACTACTGGTCTGCAGTTTCTGGGGCTTGATCGATCGGAATATTTGTTATGATAACGCTCAAAGTAATCTGGAGCTTTGTCATTTTGACCTTGACCTTTGACCTTGTCATATTTTCGTATTTCTTTCAGTTCAAGTACTAATTTTTAAATGCCTTAAGTTAGCAGCTTCATTTTCAATTTGAAGGTACATCTTTAGAGTGAGTTTCAAGGTCATGAGGTTAATCTCGAGGTTACAGCAGCAGCACACAGGTTTGTGCTCCCCACAGACACAGTTTAACACTGTTTGTTTTGCACAGCACTGGTTGTTGCCGAGAGATTTTAATATCTTTGTTGTTATTTACAGAATGGGTTTACTGCTCTGCACTACGCAGCAATCAATGGTCATGCTAGACTGGTTGAAGCACTTGTCAGTCGAGGATACAGAGTTGACAGCCGTGACAATGTACGTCATGGTTTACTTACTTATTAGTCTCTGTCATTTCCTTTGTGGTTCTTCACTATAATGTAATGGTACTGCATAGTGAGTGCTGCATGATGTAACATTATACAAATCATGCCTGATGGCCAGTGTGATATCTATATATATAAGGCACTTTCTGTGTCTGCTGATGACTTGGCAGTGATAGCTGAAACTGAAGAGGAGCTTATAAAGAGGCTTAATGTGTGGAAAGAAAATGTGGAGAGTAAAGGCATGAGAGTCAATATGAATAAAACTAAGGTTATGATAAGTGGAGAATGTCAGAAGGTGAGGCAGAAGGTTGTAAGATGGCCA
>Ga0126335_1002665_pt1 | contig 10798 bp, 9 predicted proteins | sample OlaspJWI45metaG_FD_108409 | JGI IMG/M metagenome (GOLD analysis project Ga0126335, IMG submission 108409) | Marine gutless worms symbiont microbial communities from Oahu, Hawaii - Olavius sp. 1 OAHU.JWI-45 metaG | ecosystem: Host-associated > Annelida > Digestive system > Unclassified | place... | reverse complement strand
GTCGAAGCAGGGGGGCTGAGCCCCCCTAGCCCCCTCCTCACTTTAACCACTGGTCCGTGGATCCAAAACATTCTGCAGACAGGTCCACAGTCTATATGTCTCTGATGACACTGCACGTTTTACTAACATACGATATGTTCTCCACCCATCACCGCATCAAATACTAACATGAAGCCACGACAGAAAAGAATCAAACAGATAACACAAGCTCTCAGAAAACACTCTCTACCTCAGGGCTAATGGCAGCTGTCCAACACACAGCATGCCCAAGACGCACTGACAGAAAAAGTATCTGAAACTGCTAATGGACCCAATTCTGGAAGTCCGCCATTCCCAGTTAAGGTTGGGTCAGCCTTAGGGTGGCATAAAAAATCATGGTTTAGGGTTAGGTGAGTTATCGGGTTAGTGCCAGTCTTAGAATTAGTGAGGATCGCGGAATGACGGACCCCCTGAACAGCAGACCCAAATCATGAAACCTACTGCCAGCTGATAAAACGAATGACACAATCATACCCAATAACGACAGATCACACTTGGTTATCTATGGTCAACTCACTGGTCGGGGCTACCTATTCCGCCGACTCAATGACGTTGATGAAGGTGAAGGAGGTGTTGTTGACTTTTCTTTCCGTTTCCAGTACCATATCTGTCTGTCAATGCCGGTACATGGTTTCATTTCGAGCTTCGTACCTTCAGCATTGATCTGCAGACAGAGGTTGGTGTTATGATGCCGCAGTGTGTTGTCCTGCAATATTCACAGTGCAGTTCAATCAACTAACTGACCAACTGGTCAAGCAAATTACTCACCAAATACTGCTGATTCACGTATAGTCATTGCTACAGTGTTAACTATGTTTTCAATTTTAATCATCGATTTATTGCTCAATCAATCCACGAATGCAATAAATCCTCTTCTTTGGAATTCTGCTGCTTACAGCAGATTTTTAATTGTTTCTCAAAGTTTCAATGCTGATCTGTCTGATGCTGAATCCTTCAACAGTACAAGTCTGGTGTTCTACCATGTCATCTCATAATTCTTTTCCTAGTATGGTAAAGAAGAAGAAGCCTACCACTTGGAGGCGGTAGCCGCTCACCACATGATGGCAAAATCTGCAGCCTATTGTCCTGCAGGATCTAAGTGGTAAGAAAGTGTATGTGAGTTTCCCACCACGAGTAACCTTTCCCATCATCTTCCTACCATGATGTCACGCAGAAAACCTACACATCTAAGAATATGTCAAATTCATTTGTGCTTTCTGTGCCAAATCATTTCCCACATATGCATGTTTCACTGGCATGCATTAGCCACCTTGTCTTCCCAGATGACTTTTAACATCCTTTGCCATATCAATAATTTTAAAAACCAAGATGCTGCTGATAAATGTTTAAAACATAATACGCACTGGTCCATAGATCCATTCCTGGTTGCCCTTCATGCCATGGCAAGGGTAGATCATTACAAACTGCCCAGCATAGTCAATGCAGCCTTCGTCTCGGCGAATTTCACCATCAGGACTCAGCATCCAGAACTGAAACACAGCCATAGCAATCTATGTTGGTTGGGAAAGAGTGGTGTTAGGGGCAGGGAGTGGTATGGAGACAGAATGTCTGACTTAGAATCAAAGTCATCAAAAGGTCACGGGTTCGATCCCCAGGCAGAGCGATGTTTGAAAAAATATTTACCATCACTGAGTTGCCTCTTATGTTATGTATAAGTTTATTAGCCGATGGCAACAAACTTGCCTGACGCTATATGTTTTACCGATAAGGGTTTATTTATTTTTTAGTTACCTACCCTTAATGTGACCAGACGGCCGATCGCTGGCAGGTAAAATGTGTATCGACATTTAAAACTAAAATGTTGCATAAAAAATTTCCATAGACATCTCTACCAGCCATCCCTATTTTTGCAGGCGGTCAAAGGGGACAAATTGTGCCCCAATTTTCAACCCCACTCACATTCCAAGCATTCTGGTTTCAAAATGTAGCAACATGTCAAAATTCTGAAAAATGCACGATACACAGATGACTGGCCTAAACTATGGTCAAAATATTTCCCTATTCCTCCCCAATTTTTACAGGGGGAAAAACACAAGTTTTGCCCTTTTAAGGGCTGTGGTCTCTCCAAATGAAGCAACAGATCAAAAATCTAAAACATTCCTTGATAACTACAAGGTATGGCCTATAATGCCATCCACACATTGTAAAGCTCAGTCCTTCCAACTCCAAGATCCACAGGGTAAATATGGGAGTGCCCCAAAATGGTCGATTTAAATTGGGCATATTACCTGCCTGTCAAGCAGCCCTCCAGTCAAAGGCATTTCAGAGGCTGGGTCCTAGGTCGTGCTTGAGATATCTGCTTAAGACTTCTTACACACCCCTCCCCAATTTTACCAAGGGGATGTAAAAAATGTGAATATTTGACTTCATTTTTGACAAAATTCACACATGAGTCACCCCTATTATGAAAGCGAGCAACATGTCACAAAAATTAAACCTGCATTGAAATCTCCAATGACTAGGCCTACTCTGTCATCCCTGCAAATTTGGGGCAAGACCGTCCACCCAACTCTGAGATTATAAGTCGACTGGGGCACCCTAAAAATGCGAAAATTGCTAAATCAACAATAACTCAACCACGTGCTGGCCTAATGTGCTAAAATTTCACGCGTGGAGAGCACCCAAATTTTTAATATTGGCATTTCAAATATCTCCGGAAAGGCTAAAGCTATAGAGACTTCATATGTGGTATGTGCATCAACTACGAGGAGTAATTCTGACGGCATGCAAAAACTACATCAAAAGGGATGTGACCCAGTTTATGCAATCTACATTTTAAATTTGTGTACCCATGTGAATATCTCTCAACTGGCTGATGCAAGCTGTAAGGAGTACAAGATAAGCGGCAGAAGAGTAGGTCAAAGGGGTCATAATCTAGGTCACATGATCTACATTTAAATGTTGTAATTTCGTCTGTTTCAGTAATGGCTACAGCTACAAACTTCAAATTTGATATGCACATTGCCTACATAGAGTACTAACCAATAATGCAGAACTAGGTCACAGCAGTCGATGTCAAAAACTAGGTCACAGTGGTCGAGGTCAAAACCTAGGTCATGTGGCTATATTGTATATCTGCGGACCGCTGTGAGTAACTCTGAATCAGCTAAAGCTATAGGCTTCAAATTTAGCAGGTAGATAGTTTGTAAGGAGTAGAAAACAAGCAACGCAAAAGTAGGTCAATAGGGGACACAATCAATGTCATGCAACCTACTTTTAAATTTCACAATTTTTTCCAACATCTCTGCAACGGCTGAAGCTAGACATAAAATTTGGTGTGCACACTTCCTACAAATGCAAAACTATGTCAGAGGAACATAATATTGCATTCTATTGTTTTATTTTCTGACAATCTTCACTAGAAAACAAAATTTCAAAACTGAATTCAGTAAGTCTGCAACACTATTTCTGACAAAAATTCTGTCGTAATGTGCGGACAGTATTAAAAATATTTTACCACAATTTCAGTACACTTGGACTAAGATAAGTCCATTCTATCACACAATGAAACAGACCAGTTTCGACTGTGACACTGCACAACCGACAGACAGTACCTGATTGCCACCCTGGTTGTGACAAGGCCATAATTTAACAGGCTGGTTGTTGGCATTCTTATCCACGGCACTGTCCACACAGGCTGAATGCTTGTTGCTTCCACTGAATGTACCAAGTTCTTTGTTCCGTATCTATCGTTAACAGCAAATACCCATCCACCATCAATGTTGTTATACCACCACATCTTATCACCACTGCTACAGTGCAAAACTCAGTTTTTATTTTCAAACTCTCACTATCTGGGCATCTTGCTCACATGAACGAGAAAACTGCCTATCCCTCAGAGAACTGAAGACCACCAACAGAGTGGTCTCCAACCACTGTAAGAACAAGCTGCCTTTTCAACAAATGCAGACCACCCACGTTTTTTACTGCACTGACCTTGACCACGATCCCATGACCTTGACATCCAACCTTGACCACACAAAATTTCAAAACTGAATTCAGTAACTTTGAATCATGAAAATGCACCGATATGCCACACATCAAGTTTTAAAGTTGAGGCGTTAAAGACTTTACAATCATAAACAGTTCACGCAGATACTTTTTTGCTCACGTGACCTAGACCTTGACCAAATGACCTTGATATATGAATTAATGGCACAATTTTTGGTTTTACCGTGGTAACCAAAGCGAACTGGAAATTTTAAAAGTGTAACCGACCCAACCCTAGACTTCTCCACCATGCTACAATAATACAACATTAGGTAAATGCCTCTAAGCACAGCGTCAGAGCCCCAGTGTAAAATACAGTTCAAAATACAAGCTGACCTCTCCTGAGGCTACTGCATCTCCAGGAATGAACAGTTCTGGGAATATGTTCGTGAGATACCAGTCAAACGACTTGCATTTCAGCCTCTTCCGCAACTCTTTCCTGGCCGTTACATCACCGTACTCTCCCTGCATACACGGCATACACAAAACAGCTTCTGCAACGCTAGTGACTGAGCCGCCCAAGCTAAAATCGTCAAACCGCAAAGACTTAGCTTCAATTCCAAACTGCATAACAGTAGATGAATTGTACTGAAAAATAATAATGGTCCAATAGGATCGCTTCATTGAGGGCTTACCTCAGAAGAAATGCAATACTGACCAAAGTACAAAGGCCGAGTAGCAAAGTGAATAAAGTTCTGGCACTCTGGAACATCTCAGCAACAGTTTTCTATCTCCGAGATGCAGAACTTGTTGCAATTATCAATCAAATAATGATGCTCTAAATACTGATTTGATCTCAGTGCAGAAGAGAGTGGTACACTGCAACCTCTGAAGGACTTATAAACAAATTTAACAGCATGCTGAAACACCTATGCTTCAAACGGCTAATAACAAGGTAACAAATCGTAACTAATTTTCTTTATGCAACTCACGTTAGGTGATCAACAGTCAGAAGCAAACTAAGATACAAATGCCAATAGCTGGTCACGTGGCACTGTTGGAGTATCTGTTTAAATGACGTTACCATCTTTGCCCTAACAATGCCTTTCTGCAGTCTCAAGTAGTCCTCTGACAGAATGAATTCTTACCTAATGTAATGTAATACAAGCAGCCAATGTAATTTGGTAAAGGCCGCATCGAATCCCATTGTATAGGGGGACTTAGACCCCATTTAATAGATTGTGCCTTGGGGTCCACTGCCCAAGTCTTCACCCATAACAGGACCTCAATCCGTTCAGCAATTCTTGCATAGCCCACCCACCCACACTACTCACAGGCAGACACTGGGACCATCGATCGCCACAGTCCATACTGATACTGCCTAACGTCATTGGTGTAAGCAGAAATATCACTAAGTCAGCACTAGTTGATATATATTCAAGAATAAGATTTAATGTGGATATCTTAGGTGAAAAAACCCAAGTTGACAGACATCTCTCTCCTACAGCTGGCAAGATATGGCCAAGTCATATCCTTCAACAATTTAGCAATACAGATGCTATAATCACACTTGTTTCAAACTGTTCTGCAGAGAATTATAAACAGCAAAATGAAATGATACCAAAACAACCAAAGACCAATCAAGACAAAAGCAGTGGCAAACCCACCATATTAAATCAACAACAAACATATGCACAAGCAACAACAGACAAGCAAGGAAGCTAGTGCACGGCAAATTCAGAAACTGCCACCATGTAACAGTAACTAGTCTGACAAGGCTTTATGCTAATTACCCAAAGCAGATTATGCATATATCAAACTGTTACAATACTCTCTTGACATATGAATTACATTATTTTCATCCATGCCAGAAAAAAATTACTGAAATTAACATAACCTTTCCACTGGATTTTTATGCCATTTATTTTTGAAACTATCATATGATAGCGAAGAAAAGACCACTTATAACTTTTGTAAAAATGCAGCAAACACGTGTCGCCTAGAATGGAAAAGCAATATGTCATAAATATTGTATGTGCCTTGTATCGTACTATGTAATCAAAGACGACTTATTACTCTCAGACTGATAACATGTGCTGTTCTTATGAATTTAAGTATGTCAACGTTTTTGTTTCTCACTCGTATATACACATATTTGCTTGCTTCTCACACCTGTCGTACTTTAGTTATTCCATCAATTTTGCAGACATTTCTTGAATGTCATCTACTCCTTTTCTCGCAGCGTAACCTACCAGACTACTGGTTTTGGTTCAACAAATGTGTGCAACTGTGCATTCGGATAAAATTACACATCAACAAAAACCGTTTGTCAAAAACTGGACTTACGAGGTCATTGTTGAAGCGATCATAGTAGTACTTGGAATACTCATCCATCCAGACCTCGGCCACACGAATCGAGTTCTTCTTCACTACGTTTACTCCGTTCCGCCACTTATAGGGGCTACGCTTGCGGAAAATGTGTCCAACATGCGAGCAGAGAACGATTTCCAGAACTCCACCACACATCCAGACCTGGATGTCAGCAATGGAAACAACGAAATAACATTGAAAGAACCTTCAATGCCCCGTTCCAGACACATAGCAGCTGGCTGTACACAGAATTGATACACTTTGTCGGGGAGATTGTGAATAAAGCATTATTGTCACATCAGTTGCAGCAATGTGACATATTAGTGTACGAACACATACAATATGTATAATTGTACACGAAACTAATTAGTTGTAAAACACTGATACATTAGACAGATACGAAAGTATTGGTTGCTAAATGTTAAGCCAACCACCATGATGAAATTACAAGAAATGCACCACAAAATTTGTGAAACATTTTAATCACAGCACAGACAAAGAACACCAAAAGACACCCAGCACCAGCAACATCAAATTCCAGAAAATACTAAAAAAATGGAAAATATATGCAGCAAAATCAGCCTTGAATTTCCACAAAATAGTTGGACAAAATATCAAATCACCTGAGACCAAAAAGAGTTAAAGTGATTGTGTTATGGTTTAAAACTTGACAGGCTTGTTGATGCTGGCCTTCATGTACCTTTTGCAAAACCAGTGATCAGTACAGAAACTTGTCATGCGTGAACTTTAAGTTTAAACCAGCAGCCTATACCACCTTGTATGATACTGATACTGATCAAAAGTGCTAACTAAAGTGCACAAACTAAGAAAAAAGTTTTTAAATGTATTCGAAAGCTGATTCTAGCAACTGGAGCTGTTGGGATAAAACGTACTATAATAAAATCAAATTTTGTATTCACTGCAGCACAACAGTGACAGCTCCAGTCTATACTGTTAGTACAGAGCAGCATAGCCACCAGCCCCATATGCCACAAGGAAACTGAAATCCATCCAATCCATTCCTTGTCATTTCACGTCGCCGGTTCTTACCAAATCAAAATTAAGTCGCTCATAATAATACTTTTTGTAGTCATCGAGCCACACTTCGGCCAGCCTGACTGAGTTCTTCTTAAGGACATTTGTGCCGGTACGCCAAGCGTACGGGCTGCGCCTTCTAAAGATGTGTCCAACGTGCGAACACATCACCTGCTCTAATATTCCCCCGCACATCCACACCTAAACAATGCACGACAGTAACTGTTCATCTCAGAAAAATATACAAACTCAACTGCCAGAGTCGTAGGACAGGCCCGTTCCATTTTCTAGCTGGATGCTGCAAAGACACCTAAACCAGGATCTAGTTTCATTACGTTTGGCTTCACATAATTCAGTCATTTTCAGTACCGCTGTCTACGATTTCTGTGTGACTTCAGGTTACATTTGTGCTATTTTTGTTGAGTTGATGTTTCGTTGGTTGTTAGCGCAGTACAGCTGATCACCCAAAAAGGCCAATGTGACATATCGTGCGATGGGTGAGAAGTAAAATTATACTTACTTACTTACATACTTGTACTGATCAAAAATGGCATGTCTGAAGCCTTCATTAATCTCTACTACTCGTAGACAGTACCTTATCTGATTCGATCACACACACATATACAAACTCAACAGCACAGTGTATTAAAGACTACTGCTTAATAACAGATTAGCAAATTGTATATTCAGTGTTAAGAATCCTGACTTAATACATATGTATTATATACATATATATATATATATATACACTTTTAAAATGGCAAGCAAAATAAACAAACTCTTTAGTAGATTCAGTCATAAGCATCATAATTCTTTGGCCAGCATCAAAACACACTGCTGAATGACATCAATGGGCAAATGGGTGTGAACATCCTGTCCAGAGTTGTAACAAACACTGAAAAGCCAGCAGTTGGAGCTGAGACCTTTCAACCATAAGTCCAGCATCCTAATCACACTACATAACAAATGAAATAGAATACCAAACTAGCAATCTGAAAACTGACTGTGGAATACTTACGCGGAATGACAGTTCCAGATTTTCGCCGCCCCAAATGTCCATTCCCGGATCATAAGTGCCAATGTATTCAAAATACTCTCGACTGATTGCAAACAGTCCACCAGCCATCGTCGGACTCCTGCACTCAAGTGCATCAATTCAGGCATTTGTAATTGAAATAAAAGAAATGTCACACTCGAAAGTATACTATAACATAAAGATGAGCAGGTTGACAAGACTTGCATCCTTCCATGTACTCCCAATACGTAAAATGTTAAAAACACAACAGCAGATGCTACGATGTGTAACTTGGAATGAACAGTCACAAACATGTATACACATTCTGCTTTCCAGTCAACTGGTCTGCAAGTCAACTCACCCTCACTCAACTCATACCCAAGATCATCCCAAGTCAACTCGGCCACAAGGCAAACCCAACTCCGACTCCAACCTTAAGTCCTAACTCTAAGCCTAAACTTAATTCTTTCTAACTGCTGGGAATGCATTCATTTGGGGACAAGGTGCTTTGATGCTGTTGGTTGGGCGACAGGAAGGGCATCGGGCTTGTAAAACACCTTAAAGGGTTGTGGGGGTGGGGGCGCTGTTAGTCCGGTTGCGGTGGCGCCCCCCTGACTGTCGGTACTTCTGCCTCCGTTATCTTCCCCTGCTCCATAAAAATCCCGAAGACAGGAGGTGGACAAACCCATCCTGAACGCAGCACAGCCTTATGCTAAGGCAGAAGGCAGAGTGTTTATTCTGGTACCGGCCTACCCGGGTTGTCCCGGAACAAAGGCCTTTAAACGGTTGTTGTTGTTGTTGGGGACAAGATGACTTGGGATGGAGTTGACTGCCACCCCACATTTTGTTACTTCTAAAAGTACTAAACGAAGACTACAATTACTCAGACAGTTACAGCAGTGCATCACAACAGAAGACAGACAAAGAAACTCTACCAGACTGGGTCAACATCACTTTCCCTTCGTTTCCGTTCCCTGTCTGGGATGGCGTGCCAGTTGAACTGTAGGTTCCAGTCGAAGCCTCCAACTGACGTGCTCCGTGCACTGCTGAACTGATACCTCAGGGTGTCGTCAGCAAGCACGTCAATGATCGGCGCCACCACATTGGAACGATTCTCCGCTATACGATCCAACAGCGGCTCCAGCCAACCTGATATAACAGTATCAGCATCCCAGTAACCAGTCTAGAAAAAAAAGGAAAAACTGCACTTCAGATCAAGGTTAATATCACAGTACTCTCAGCCTCAAATCCAATTAAACAAGCCTGCCACCACTGACAGGTTGGTTCAGTTAACAATTAGTGTTAAATTGGTATGCCTGCAGTATTGGATGCATTGTCTACTGTTACACACGTACCAAATGGACCGACCAACTCCACCACAACAACGACAATGTTCCCATTGCGACGCTGTGGAGGAAAGCCATTGGTCGCGGTCACTCGAGAGCGACGCTACGGTCCAAGCCGACTCCACGTTAATGATGACAACACAGACATTGCTGCTTCTTCCCTAGCTGTGACCATCACTATGCCTACCCACGAAGAGATAGCCAGGCTGAGTAGTGCTGAGTGAATGGGTTTGATCATCCCTCTGTACACCAACTAGCATGGTGTCTGGCAGTGGCAGAAAGGCATCTACTGGCTGTCATTCTATCAGCTGTTGTTTTGAACACAATGGCATCATACATTAACCAAGGCTAGCCAGTGGAAGCCCCAGAATCTTCCCGAGTCCTGTAAAAGATTTCCAAAATATCCTTCAAGACATCAGCAAGTCTTGTAGGCATAGTGAGTACTGGTGATGGTCTTGGTCACTGCTGGGAAAGAAACAGCCAACGTGCTGAATGCGTCAAAACAATGGAAACAATTTAATTCTTCTACACTAACATTAATTTTTACTGACTCCACTCTACTAAACATGTGTTAACGTATGTTCTTTACATTGATATCTTACTTAATTTTTAGCCACTGTTTTATCAAACAATTAGCATACATTTTCCATGTGTTTTGTACTACTTTATCTGTACTACTGTAACACAAGTGTGTTGCTCATCTGTACAGTCGATCATCACTGACTATTAACTTACTTATCAAAGCAATGGTACTAGTAACATACCCATAGTGCACTCGCAGTGTGAGTCAAGAAAAACGAGAACTTTCCCAGTAGCAACAGATGCCCCAAGGAGACGAGCACGAATCAGACCTTCTCGTTTCTTGTTCCGCATCACACGCACCTTCAGCAGCTTGCTCACATACTCATCCAGTGGCGCTCTGAGGTGATCTGTAAAAGTCACGACACGACCAGGCTCAGAGCAGCTTGGCACATAAAGAAGATGACGAAGACGCCCGCCCATGAAAATGCTGGTCAGAACAAAGCACTAAGAGTACAAGGCT
>Ga0126335_1002664_pt1 | contig 10799 bp, 5 predicted proteins | sample OlaspJWI45metaG_FD_108409 | JGI IMG/M metagenome (GOLD analysis project Ga0126335, IMG submission 108409) | Marine gutless worms symbiont microbial communities from Oahu, Hawaii - Olavius sp. 1 OAHU.JWI-45 metaG | ecosystem: Host-associated > Annelida > Digestive system > Unclassified | place... | reverse complement strand
TATCACAATTATAACAAGTTAATACCATATGTAGATACGTTGGCCAACGCGACACGCAGCTAGGTGTTTGTAGTGAGGGAGTAGAGGCTTAACGTCCCACTCGACACTTTATCGGTCTTTATCAGCACTGCAGCACCATCTGTCTGGAACCCTCTCCCTGTCTCTCTTCAGCACTGTGACACGCTCACAGTATTTAAATCTAGACTTAAAGCACATTTGTTCTCCTCCGTCTATGCTTCTTAACTCTCCTTTTCGCCAGCGCCTCTGAAGCCACGGCAACACGGCGCTTTACACATTTTGTATTATTATTATTATTCTTTCTGAGACGATTTTTACACGTTAGATGATCCAACCAACAGCGTCAAAGCACTGAAGGAAGCATCTGGTCATCGGTTGCTTGGTCAGCTGGCATGGCCATCTCTCGCCCAGGGCCGGATTTCTGGCGTGGACCAGAAGGCCCGAGCCACAGACCTCCCACCAATGCAGGGCCTCCCACCAAGCCTTTTAACACAAGGACATATAGGCCTATTCTGGGCTATAGTGAATTATCCAACCCAATCCAATCCAATGTGTTCTGACGGGCGCAGGTAGTCCTCTTTGCCCACATCTAAACATCACTTTCACATACAAATCGGAATAATTGACTTTTCGTCTAGTAATTCTTTAACAGACCCACCTTGAGTCAACATAAACAAGCAAGCTGGGCCCCAGGTCTCCTGCACAGGAAGTCCTGCCCTGCTCTCGTCTAATATGTGAGACGGTTGACCATTATAAGAGAGACTCAGGTTATATCAACATGGAACGTTCTAAAATGTCCACCAAACAGCCTAGGCCTTTACTTTCAATTTTGACCGGGCACGCAGGCAAAACCGACGGTAAATTCGCCAGAAAATACCGCTCTAACAGTTTCACAGAGCTTGCATCAGTGAAAAAAATATACGCCTTACACACTGTTCAAAGCCACTAAAGTTTATGGAAAAAAGAGTGCAGTTCAACAAAAGGCACAATAACAGAAGTTTATCTCAAGCCGGGAAATATTTGGTCAACTTCAGCCCGTGGCGTAGCTAAGAATTCTCCACAGGGAGTGCGTAGCATTTCCCCTCCTCTCTCATCTCCTCCTCACCCCCTCTCCTCCCCTCTCTTAGAAGTAGGACCATCAAAGAAAGCTAGGGAGTCTGGGGGAGCGCTGCAAGCTCCCCCAGCGGGTTCGGGTGGAGCCCGGCAACAAACGATTCTTCGTGCATTCTGAGCTATAAAAAAATAGCTGTCATGAAATCACAGTTTTTAGTCTTTCCTTGTGCTAAGTTGTGCAAATAAAATAGACAGTGTATAACAAGTGGCCAAAGTACTTTGGCGAAGGCCGTATCGAATCTGGAGGAGATCGGGATCCCCGAATCTAACACCATGTTCTTTGCGACCCCAGGAGTCTCCACCAGAAACAGGACCTCGATCCATGCAGCCGCTTTTGCAGGGCACAGACAGCTAGACAGACAGACACACCACACCGTGGGAACATCAGTCGCAGTAGCCTGCATCTCGTGCATTTGATGCAGCCCCAAAGCAATGTTTAACCGAGACTGGAACATAACTCGTAGCTAATGTCGTTCCATGTGTTACTGATCGGTTGAAACTCAAACCCTGCTTGCACAACATCTGCATCCAGTTCCTTTGATATCAGATGTTGCCCAAGCAAGACCCTATCATCGGTGACTAGTGAATACTCCTCAGAAAGGCTACCCATGGGCATAAACCACACACCCTGGTCGATGCTATTTATGGACCATCGTGCACGGTCATTCCAGCATCGAGGTTTCGAGTAGGAAGTCCGCCGAAGCCGGTACAACTTCGTCGCCGATGCTGGTACAGACAGATCGAACTGAAACATGTCACCCACAGTAAACGCTCTGCCACCAGCAAATAAAAATGTTCGGTTTTGCGACGTGTCACCGACAAATCGACGTGGCAGATCTGAAAGGGTAAACGTTCTACCAGAAGATAAACTACGAACAAGTTTAAACCTGTGGTGCTGTTCCGAGGTCACGTTTCCAAACCAGATCTGATCACATGTCATCGAAAGTGGCTTTGAGCTGTGCCGAAAGTAGTACAGCACAACGTGAGCAAGCGCCGGAAGTCCGGCAGACCGCAACTTCCAATGTTCTTGAAAGTCCAGCGGATCAACCGGGCTGGAAAACTTCGAGCCGGTACCCTCCATGAAGAATCGAACGCTGGAACGAAACGTAATCGGATCGAGGACGTGCTGGCGATAGCAGTGCCAGGTAAGTGGATCGAAGCTACTGCGAGAACCTCCGCTGCCGTGATGGACACCGACAAATGCATATGTTGTGTTTTCAGCACCGGCAAATCCATGAGCGTAACTGAAGTAGTCCTCGAGTCCTGAACCCAGAACGGTTGCGGATGCGGAATTGTCGATGTGGATGATGGGGTCGGCTTGCAGTGCTGCCCACCGGTAAGCCAGTGGAACGTTCTGAACTGGTACTAAGTTGTCTACTTCCACTGACAAGCTGACGATATGACCCCACCCACCGGTAACGTCAAGTACATTGCGCCATCCATCAACGTTACCACTGTACGCACCACAACGACATCATATTGTAAGCTTTACACGTGATTATAAGCATGCAGAGATTTATGACCGACTCGACAAAAACGGCTCTCATCAGGGACGGGCCTTTCCAAGGAATTAATTGCACGAGTACTAACAAGTGAAACTGAATGGTGAACTGAAACGTACAGTAAAAGCTAACCAGTCATGTAGTTCTCGAGTCAAACAGTGTCATCAAGTCCGACTAGAGTCCATATTTTTAGGAGTCCGACTCGGACTCGAATGCAAAGGACTCAGACTCGGCTCTATGTAATGTAAAAGCTAACTTTAATGATCTCAAAACATTTTCCATCTAAAAATGTATCAAATAATTCAAATTTAAAACTTTTCCAGCTGTTTGAGCATGGTGACAGTATGAACGATGTACAAACTGCCTACTGTTGTTACTTGTTAGACTGTGAATGCTGAATTTTAGTTATATTCAGACCAAACTCATCCTTCACTGAAGGTCTGTGGACTCGGACTTGGATGCGGAAGACATGGAGCCCCAAGGATAGAGTCTCGGACTCGGGAACTGCGGACTTGGACTTACTGGACTGGTCTACACCACTGAAACTAGCCACAGACAAACACACAGAGCAAAGCACAAAGCTACAAAGCCACGGTGCAGCAGTAACCTTTATGGTTACGATGCTACCAATACATTACCGATACTTTGATACTTGACATGACCGATACTTGATACTGTTACCACTTAGGCCTCATACAAAAATAAATCTGGCGATCGTCCCCGCCCGACACGCGAAAACGGCCCGGACCCCATTATTAAAATTTTTTTCAAGTTAATTTTTTTAAATCCGTTAAAACTGCACGGCTTAAATGACTCTGGGTTTAAATTTTGCGTCTTCCGAATTACCAGTACACGTATTTTCACCACCGACATCACTTGTTTACTTCATATCGCACCTGGATTAAATAATAATACGCAGGATAATGTTTATAGTGCTGTCATCATGACTTAAAGTCATTGCGAGAGTTCACTCGGTTCAATATATATATTCGTATTCTATTTTGTGCTTATTTTTTATATTTCAGATATGTTTTGAAACATATATGAACTGGTGATGTAACATCAGAGAAATGGCACTAAATCATTACGCCCATATATGCGGTAAATTCCACTATTACAAACTTCAATATTACTTTGTTCATCAATTTGAAGTAAAAACGATTTAAATGTATAGCAAAAGTTGTGGTACACTGAATACAAGAAGCAGGTAAAATGGTAAATAAATGCCAAATATGAAAGAAAATGAGGTTGCTGATGCTGAAAAGACAACAGTCAATCATAGTAGCATTTAAGTGATAAAGTGACATAATGTTAACCAAGTATTTGTTGAAATCAGAGCTATAAATACATCTGGAAATACTGCAATACTGAAATAACCTGTAATATGTTTTGATGCCATGGAGATAGCCTGTTTCCGACTGCTCATAGAAATTCTCAACATCCGTAATCTGGAAACAAACAGTAACTGGAGCTCGAAGACCATCAGATCCTTCCACAACAATGAGTGCCTCATGCCAGTACGGCATTGGAAAGTGAAAATATCCAGTAATGGTTTTCCCCACCAGGTTAACACTTGGGTCAGCATAGTCACAATGCATAGGCCTCTTACCAAACGCTGCACCGGCAAAGTCATTGAGCGAAGCAGTGGCCCCAAACATTGACCCGAGTGGAACTCGGTCAAACTGGGGCAAAGAAGTGTTGTCAAAATAAGCGGTAAAGAATACATTGGTCCAGTCGTGTGAGAGAAAACCCGTTGCTGTAATAAAAACCCGCATTCGAATTGACATAATAACAGCGGGTGAGTGAATGCGATGGTAGAGCACACGTTGGCACCGACGACACAACTCAAAGCAATTCAATAAGCAAGGCACTCCTGCGTCTGGGCCATTCACTTCCGGACTCTTCAGCAATTCAACTACTCTGGTCATATCATTCACACCTAAGCCGGTGGCTGTCATCCTCTTACCATAACCCAATGCTATCGACGTCCCAGATGGAAATTGGTGGCTCGACACAGCGGAATAAATATGTATCGGACAATGCAGCTCATTCGCGGTGCAGTTAACATTCACGTCCAATAAATTTTCGGGGAAATCGCTATCACTTTCGTAAATTAATCGCAGTGATTTCCGATAGCAGAATGGAGTATAGGCTCCAATTCCAGAAACCAGCGACGGATGCTTAACACTTAACGGCCGTACGAAAGGCCAATCACTTGCCTCTGCCAACTTCTGAAGACTGAATCTCTGAACCGGTTGACGATCAATCTCCACTACAAGAAACATAGCCGAAAGACTACTGGAGGTCATCTTGTGAAGCACCTCGGCATTCGTAGGCAACGACGGGTACAGAAATATCCTGTAAATGCAAGCGGGTCCGTAACCTTCGTACAATACAACACGCCGTCGAGAATAGTCAATGTGAAACGTGAAGTCCGGTGCCAGAGGAAAATGCATATCACGGTTTGCTGATGTCACCTGATATTCACAAAAACAACTGCACACAATGTACACATGGCAGCACATGCAGTTTACGCACAAAGCAACCTGGCTATTTACAGCCCAAATATCAGCATAATCATTCAAATACAGTCTATTTCAACCAATCATAAAATCACAACTGCCGGAAACAACCAGAAAATTTAACTTTAAACTAACATGTAGAGCAAATACAATGGATATGCGACATTGTCCGCTATTTCCTATGAAAACTAAAATATTGGAACTAGTCCACTAAAAGTATGTTAATATGTTTACTTACTAGCACAACAAATGCTTTAGTTGCTGAAATGACGTTTTTAAATGCGGTAAATTTATGGACATTACCTCGCCATAAACTATGTGCGTTTTTCTCTTTGGAAGACTTAGGAAATGGAAGAAATTATGGCTCGGAGCCAGCAGCTGCAACAAAGGATGAGGAAACAATGTCGTGTTGTGCTCATTTAAAACTGACGAAGCCATAAGCAGTTTCAGCCGATCATGGTCAAGCTGCCGTGTAGAGTCAAAGAACATCGAAATGGAAGACCATCCCCCGACCACACCATGCATGATGACGATGGAGACAGAGCAGATAACTATCAGCATGAAATATAACACAAAAAGTCGACGATGTGTCATACGAAACATAATCGTGTTCAATAATAAAACTATAATCCAAAATAGGTAAAATATTATAACTTATAAATACTTTTATAATAAATGCACATTTGTTTACAAACAGACATTGAATAGTTAATTGTTTAAAAATGCGATAGTATATGCGTACGGTAGTGTGTGCCGTTACCGATACTCTACAATCTACGCATACCACGGCAGTAATTTTATTCGTTTACTTTGTTTCGTCTTATAGATTATAAATTTTTACTGTTAAGGCAATGGAAGTAATATTAACAGGCAAATATGACATTAATATTACCATCAGTTTTGAAAAACATCAAGATTGTAGAACCAGGGGCATAATTTAAAGCTATTCAACCATAGATGTCATTACGATTTAAGGAAATACTTTTGTAAACGAATAATAAATACTTGAACAGTCTGCCAGAATTTGTTATCTCTGCTAGTACTACTGACTTCTTTAAACATAAGCTTGACAAGTTCTAAATCAATCAAGATCTTGTTTATAACTACAAGATTGAATTAACCGGAATAAAAAAAGTAAAGTTTCATTAATAATTTAGATTAAAAATGTATATTTTGTACAAATTACGTTCTATATAATTTGGTGGGCATAGAGGCTGTAGCCTGCGCGTTTAGTTTGAACTTCATGTGCTTTTTTGCTTTGCTTTGCTTAGTTAATATCGGAGTTAGAGTTAGGGTCTGTTTTATTTAGATAGCACAATGGTTACCCTTTAAATTTCGTTGCATCAAAACTAATTTAAAATAATTAAATGTTTTAGAAAACGTTTACACTGTCTAAAAACTTCAGGCGGTTTACAATCGTGGATGAATGTTACTATTTTTTTCAGTTGCGGACGATTTATCGTAAGGTCTGAGACTCGAGAAGTCATGAAATGATTTACCTTGTGATTTACCTTGTGCGGTGAAACCATCATTCCCCAGCGAGGCCCAGGGCTCAGCGGACCCAGTTCATGAAGAAGCCCATCCGTTTGTCCCTAATCCTAGATAAGCCATTCTTGAATGCATTCAGGCTAGGTGCATCGACTGTCCACTGATATAACAAGTTCCATCTATTGACCACCCTATTCGAAAGAAAATGTCTAGTGATATCACTGATGCGCACTATATAGTCTTCTTAAGCTTCAGACAATGACCCCAGTACCTTTCGTGTTTTCATCCAACATTAGCAGATCATCAATTCTAAGACGAGTTATGTCATGAGAGCAGATGATTCAAGGCGGTAGAAATGCATTCGTGAAAATTCAGTTTTTGAGTTCATAGGAATCTAATTTATTTTTAAGAATTCCACTTTTAAGCCCTAGCTGTTGCCTGCTTTTAGTTAAACTTATAAAGAATACATTAAGTGTTAAAAGTATGTTGTTGCCAGAGGTCAAGCGTATGATTCTGTACACGACGCCTACAGCCAGGGCTTCCGTTAAGCTTTGGAATTGGGCGTACGTACTACAGGGGGTCTATTTTGGGGCTTATGGTACGCCGGGGGTATCGATTTTCGGCGTTTTTGTACGCCAAGCCTTCCGATTTTTGGCGTAATTTTAGGCCTACTCGAATCGAAGCGACGAAGATTTTTGTAGGCCTATTAGTTGTTCTAGTGACTATTTCTAAAGATGGGCTACACATATTACATATATAATAAAAATTAGGCATACGCATGTGACTGTGAGGGATATATGTTATAGTAATGTAAGCTTTCCATTAAAAGCGCAACAAGTGCGACTAAATGAAAAAAAAACTTTGGTGTCTTTCTCGTTTATGGTCCATTCTCTATTGTTCATGTCGGCTTAAACAACTACCAGGCGAGATATACTCCATTGTCATGTTATGAAGCGCCACTCCATTATCTATTTCCTATGGTTCTATGTACCAGCTATAATACTATGTTGTTTAACTCCTTCTGTCATTTGGATAACAGTTGCTTTTCTGTTGTTGTTTATACGATTTGACTTGATGGGTTTAGTGAGTTTCAAGCCTAGTTTAGGCCTACTGCTACTGTACAATAGCAATGATTGTCATTTTGATCCCCATTGACTGTTAAAATTTTAGTAAGATTGTTGTTATTAGTATTCAGCTATTCATCTCTTGAGCTGCAAGGGTTTCAATAAAGTTATCAAATCACAACAAACTGTGGGCCCACTTAGTAGCAAGATTAACAATACACTATAGGCCTACACGGGGTAAAAACTAAACCTGAATATCTGAACCTGATTGACACACAAATCATAATGAAAGTAATAAAGACTGAAGAGTGGTTGTCAAACCGCACGCCGGCTAATAATTTTTCGGCGTACGTGTACGCCAGATATTTTATTTTGGGCTAACGCGTACTCCGGGCCATCCAAATTTGGGCGTTTGGGTCAACTTTTCTGGCGTATAATACGCCCGTACTCCCGTTAACGGAAGCCCTGTCTACAGCAGTATAAATATTAAATAGTTTATGTTTCGCGGTCGTGGGACTGTTGTTTTGAGTTGACAGAAGAAATTTGCTGTTTCTAGGAAATATGCATCTAGTTGAAATTCGAAAGCTGCGTAAAAAGATACGGCAGATTGAGTGCCTTGAACAGCTAGATCGAGATCTGACTTATGATGAAGTTACGAAGGTGTGACAGTTTAATCATGCGTAGATTTTGTGGGCGTGGCTACTTTTTTTTCGCGATTTATAGATTTATCACTTGATAATTAGGGTTAGGGGGTTCATTATATGTTTATTTTAAGTCGTAAAATTGCCAGCTCTGGCCGAGGGCTAATGCCAGGGGCTTTACAGTCAACTAGTCCCCCAAGTCAGCTCGTCCCCACCTGGGATGAGCAGTGGCAAAGGTGAACTACATCCATGCATGCACCCAAGTGAAGTTGAAGTTTGCGCTTTCACACGAAGAAGAAGAAGAAGAAGAAGACTTGTGGGACGAGTTGACTGTGAATCAACTTGAGCTGGAATAGTTACAGTTACAGAGTTTCACTCTTAAACAATTGTTCTCAGAGGAATCATGCAGTGTTGTAGGCTTGTCGGAAGAGATGAGTTTTCAGCATAGACTGATAAATTATGGCACAAACAAATGTACATCTGCTATACTTGTTTTGCAATTTGTATGGCAAACATTGTATCCGTTGTTTGTGCAGTAGGTGGACTATTTGACAGTAAAGGTTAATTTTGAAATTTTGCAGATGGTTGCCTTACCAGCTTACGTTTCACGTAAGCTTGAGCCTGCGGAAAATCATGCCTAAGCTTATTTGAAAGCCAGATTACATCATACATCATCTAACAGTACAAAATATTGCAGTGTTAATGTTTCAGATTAGTGGCAAAGGTGATCTGCGAGCACGTCTCCAAGCACTTGTCTCTGCCTCAGTCCCAGACTTGTCCAATTCCGTCGTCGATGAACATACTATCTACTCAAACTCAACTGAAGATTCTGGTCGGTAAACAGAAGATACTTATCTGGTACTTGCAGTAATTATAATTATCTGCATTTTTGTAATTTATATGAAACTCAACAAAATGAAAAGAAAAAATGTGTTTTTGTATTACTTCTTGTACATAGAATCTTTCAGAGAAACATTATTTCCGTTATTTAGTAGTATATATGAATATTTAAATAGATTTTTCTGTAACTTAAATGCACTTGTTTAGCAGTAGAGACATTTTTAGTCATTTGTTCTTTTTGATGTTGCCTAGATGTTTTTTAGATGTTGTTTAGTATTTGTGTTGTGTGACAGATGAATCTAATTTATCACGCTCTACTCCTGAGAAATTGCAGACAAAACGGTACGTCACACTTTGCAGCCGGTAATGTATTCATCGTCAGCATTGTGTATTGGTCAAGAATTCAATCAGTGGTGTAAATAATAATTAACTAATAAATATATATGATAAGTAATAAGTATATAATTTGCGAAATAATATTTTAGTGCTTTATAATAGAATACGTCTGTATTTAAGTTCGTAATATTTTTATATGTTTATGTATACTGTTTATTTGTTGTATTAATGCACGTACAGGTTTGATGCATGTCCCTATCAAAAACATTATTTGGTCATATATTTCTGGTTAGTGGTCAGACAGTCTTGGGTTACTGTTTTAGAGTTGTCTTTGTATTATGATTTATTTACTCTTCTTCGCTGCATTGCTGAGAGTGTTATTATTACAGTCTAGTGCTGTTTGCTTGTTGATTTGAGCTGTGAAATGTGAAAACGTAGGCATTCTGGTGAATTATCGGATGGCTCGCCGTCAAAGGCAAAACGACTCGGTAAGCACTTGCACTTTCTACGTTTTTTTTACCGAATACGTGGTTTTTACTGTTCAGCCAAATACGAATAACTGCCAGATACAAATTGAATACAAATAGTTGCTTTGAACTTCAAAACTATGTCATTCGTCATCGTTAACGTTAACATCGTTATTCTAGATATTCATTCACGTCCAGCGACACCAGTTCATTAGTATGAGTCTAAAATACGTACGTATTCACAGAGTCATTAAACTCGCTAAAAACTAATTCAGAGTTAAGTGAAAAGGCAGTCAGTTTCGCTGCAACTCCACATGACTGCTAACCGGCATTGAACAGGCATGTGGCGGCGTAGTATCTAGCAGTGGAGACGGCTGCTGCTGCTGACCAGTCACTGTCATGGCTAACCAGTGTTACTGCAGTGCAAATAAATGAATATTCATATTGGTTTACTTTTAGCAGTAGGAATTAGCTGAATATGAATACACTTCTCGGCCTGCTATTCGGCTCCAGTAGAGTATGAATAGAATATTTTGTAGAGCACTAGTTTCGTACAGTACATCTTATTAAGAAAAGCTTTTCAAAAATACTTTGCATACAGTGTTAATTGCTACTGTGATATAGTTAATATATAATGGTGGTTTATTTTTATCTGATGATTATCCGTTGTTGTATGCTGAATGCAGATGGATGGATGGATGGATGGATGGATGGATGGATGGATGGATGGATGGATGGATGGATGGATGGATGGATGGATGGATGGATGGATGGATGGATGGATGGATGGATGGATGGATGGCTGGAT
>Ga0126335_1002663_pt1 | contig 10800 bp, 6 predicted proteins | sample OlaspJWI45metaG_FD_108409 | JGI IMG/M metagenome (GOLD analysis project Ga0126335, IMG submission 108409) | Marine gutless worms symbiont microbial communities from Oahu, Hawaii - Olavius sp. 1 OAHU.JWI-45 metaG | ecosystem: Host-associated > Annelida > Digestive system > Unclassified | place... | reverse complement strand
TATTGGTGAACAATACGCCAACAACGGGAGACAAAAATTATTATTATCATTTACCACTACTTAGGCTACGAAAATTATTGGGCCACAATTTTTTGACTTGTCCAATGGGGGGTTGAACCCCCCAAACCCCCCTCTGCGTATGCCATGACCTCAAATATTTAAGAATTAACGAAACCTGTGTTACTTTTTAGGCTTCATCAAATGCATGAGATGCAGACTATTGTTACCGATGTTCGCGGTGTCTGTCTGTCTGTTCGTCAGTCTGTCCGTCTGTCACCCGGCTTAAATCGGCGGCGGCACGTGCAGTGCGCGCGGATCAATCAGTGCAGCCTTTGTCAAATTACTCTGACTATTTGTTCTTGTTATAGACTGTTTATGCACGCGAATGCATAAAAATCGACACTGCTGACTTCAACGGTTTGGCCTCCTATAGCAATAGTACAAGCTTTGTGCTGCACAGTTTAAACGCTGGTCCTGGTACCTATGTTGTCATTTCCAGGCATCGTGCGGTGTGAGCAGGATCTGCCGTAGGGCATCCCATGTCGTATCCTACTATGGATCACTTTTTACTTTACAGAGAACCAAGTCCCAATTCGCAATCCATTCAAAACAGGCTTGGCCGCTTGGAGTTCATGGTACTCCCACCGTTAATTCAGTCTCACGTCTTGAAACTCAGTCTTTCTGTCAGTCTGTCACGCGGTTGCGCTGTGAAAGAAAACGGCTGAACGGATCGAGGTTTTGTTTGCGTGGAAACTGTTGGAGACCCAGACTGGTGGGTCCTCATTCCTTACGGCGCGCGTAGGAAAACGGGAAAATTTTGCCAATTGTAAAATATAGAAACATTGCTAGCATTCGATGCGGCCTTCGCCGAATTACTTTGGCGTTTATTTAGCTATTTGTGCGAATGTCAAATATAGAATGCCATGTTTATATAGACCACCGTGTACTGTTTCAGGACTCTTGTCACTCCCTCGTACGACTATCCCTAATCTCAGGCTACCCTTACTCTTACTTTGGTCTGGGGGCAGACAGACATCCAGCGGCGAACGTGCGGACGCCAGAATACAGCAACTATATCAGCAGATAATGCACACAATTTTCATAGCGACATCTACAGCAGCAGTGTACTACATCTGTTAGTCATCCAGGGTCAGTGTTCTCGGCAATGGTCTTTGTTCGTGTTTGCTGCTGTACCAGGGATGCGGGTGGTAGGTTGCGCCCCGCTGTCTGCCTGGCTGCCTGAAAATTCCACGGCGCTTTGCTGCGCCGCATAGCACTCACTGCCTGGCAGCACGGGCCGTTTGTTCACGCTCGATCGTCGTAAACCGTGAGCAAATAGACCGACGAAACACGTCCAGCCGAGCGGCGGCAATCAAACTATTGGTCAACCGATCGAACCGATTAGCACGAGCGTTCCTACCAACGCGCCGGTTTGTCGTCGTATCAGCAGGTGCGTTGAAGACAGTTGTTGTTTTACGTTACGCACGCCTGGACCTGAGGTGATCTTCGCTGTGGGTACTGCCTGTTTCATGTCGACAAACTGACTGCTGCTACGCTACCATGTCGTCGTTGGGTGGAACGCATCACCGAGACACGACCTTCACTAAGATCTTCGTCGGTGGTCTGCCCTACCACACGTCTGATCAGACCCTGCGAAGCTACTTCGAACCGTTCGGCGACATTACAGAAGCGGTCGTCATCACCGACAGGCAGACGGGCAAGAGCCGCGGATATGGCTTCGTAAGTCTGCGATCGTTTTCTACAGAATGGTCCAAGAAGTTAGAACCGGTCTCGTTTTTGCCTCTAACTTCGTCAAATCTTAACCGATTTGCAAAATTCTTTCACTCTGTAAAAGAGAAAAAAATGTCCAATGCGAGTCACGTAATATATTCGCCACACCTTAAATATGTTGCTGCATTACCTTGCGAAATTACTTATACGTTAAAATATGATGCAAATCTGGAAGGAAATGAAAACAAAATGCATTAATTTTGCACGTACAGAATACAACTTATCTAGCTTAGTTACTTATTGCTGACTTACTTATTACTCCATTTTCTGGTTTCTGTTAAATATTCTCCAAAATAGCAGACATTTTATTTATACAGACCTGTATATTGACAGCTGCCCCCTTGCACACTGAGCATGCGTCACTGCACAACTTTTCAACCAAACTTTTGCTCTACCAAATCTAACTTTTCGGAAGTCATCTTTAAGCATGTCTGTTGCTTATAGTGGATTCCATGAGCAACTGTCGTGACAGTATCAACATCTATGCAGCCATATGACTTAAACATTTAATTTTTAACATATGTGATAAGCTTTTAAGTATCATTTTTTTAATACAGCATGAAAATGGATATGTAACATTTCCCAACGTAATGCAGCACCCTATTTAAGGTGCGTGTTTCACTCTTTCCAATAATGAAAAAAACTTTTAAAAATCGGTTAGGACTGGACGAAGTTAGAGGCAAAATAGTGACCGGTTCTCAGTTATTTGGACCGCACTGTAGTTACGAGCAGAAGCTGCTACCGGCCTTTGTCTTCTAGTTCTTGCGATAAGTTTACATCACAATGCAACGTCTTGTCAGCGTCTCTGCAGTTTTAGTATATTCATCTTTATGATGATGATGATGATTAGTATATTCATCTTTATTTCAGTGTGAAACGTCAGTACACAATAGACAGTAAAACAATACAAAATGCACCAGGAAGAACACATGAAGTATACCGGAATATTCTTAACCACTTTATGCTTTGATATAAAGCGCTGGAAGTATGATGTATTCGGGTAGACGTGATGTATGTCCGTGACTATATCTTTCTGAAACTGCAGAGATGTTGACAATAACTTGTGGCAAAAAAGCCAAGCCGCGGGGAAGATTCCGCATCGTTTAAGTGCATTCTAGTTTAAAATATATTTTCTGAAGATTCGGTCGCAGTGGACCATTTTAACAGTACACTAACAATGCTGCAGCTAGGTAGGCCTACTCATGTATATGTGCACGCAGTTGCCAATATACACGTACGTAAGCAGACTGCAGTACATGCACCGGCGATCATTATATTAATCTCAGATAACGCAGCAGACATTGCAGACTCCAGTGTGGTCTATGGAATCGTTGGTTCGAGCGAACTTGTAACGGATAATCATCATACCAACCCGGCCTACAGTCACTTCTCGATCGAAAGTTATTATCGGCTTGCAACAAAACGAACCGAACGAATTCTACAAGTGAAGATTATAGACCGATAGAGAGAGAGAGAGAGAGAGAGAACGTTGTCCCTCAGCGTCATTGGCAGAAATCTGTCTACAATCTTATCTCATTTTCACAGTTAAAGTACGAATTTCCAACGTTATTAGCACTATTATTATTAGCTTTCGGCGAATTTTCAGCAACCCACGTAAATTTCTACTTCAGCGTAGATGAGGTTTCGGGGCGATTAAACTATGAACTTGAGTGGTTGAGTGATGACGCTGTTTTTCAAGAGCCGCGTGACAGCGTGGTCACCGTGACCGTGCTGTGTATTTTTGCAGGCGTCGGTTAGTAAGTATGTATGCAGTACGTATGCGTCACGATAACTTTCGAAATCTTTGACCTAGAAAGTTTATTTTTGTCATGCATGTACATCTTTCGGAAGTGCAGGTCAAGTTCGTATATCAAGGTCATCAGGTCAATTTCAAGGTCACGGCAGTATGAAAGCCAAAACACGGGTGGTCCGCCTTTGATTAAAACGCACATTTTGTTGTGTAGTTAAAAACATTCACACGCGTGAACATGAACTTTGCAGTGGTGTGTTTGCAGGTAACAATGACTGACGAGGCGGCGGCACAGCGCGCATGTAAAGACCCAAACCCAATCATCGACGGCCGCAAAGCGAACGTCAATCTGGCGTACCTCGGCGCGAAACCAAGACTTCCAGTTGGAGACATTCTATGTACGTGTCAACTCGACTATACTCGGATATTATTAGGCTGCACCTCATGCATTTGAGGTTGCCTATTGCGACCGATGATCCCGTAGCGTAGTGTAGCTGTAAGTCTGTCAGTCTGTCAGTTACGCGCCTGCGCCCTGCAAAAACGGCTGAACGGATCGAAGTGCTGCTTTGATTGGAGCCTCTTGGTGACGCAACTTCTGCCCAAGGCACGTTATATTCGACGGAGGTCGCGATACCCCTATGCTGAGAAATGGGTGTTCGATGCGGCCTTCGCCAAAATTATTTAGGCCACATGTCGCCTTTATACGCAGTGGTCCATGAAAACGTGACATTTTATACTAGACTATAACTTCGTCTAACCTTAACCGATTTTTATAATTTTGTATCGTTTTAATCAGAAAAAAATATGCATGCAACGGTAGTAAATTGTACTACATCACCTTAATAATGTGCGCACCTTACCTGATATAATACAAAACAACCCTTTCGCTGTTGTTCACAAAACGTTAGTGTACAGTTGACTATACAACTCTGTCACATCTTAACCAGTTTCAACAATAAATGAACGACAAATGATAGGACTAGCGTTTTAACTGCAAAAGTGTTGTTATTTCAGTTCACAATGTAAGATGTGCACATAATTAAGGTGATGAGGTAAATTTTACTACAGCGACACAACAATTATAAAAATATGTTAAGATAAGCCAAATATATGGACTACTGTGTATCCTTTGTCCTACAAATCAGTTTTGCTTAAGTCATATTCTTCTATGTGTGAAAATGAGTTCTGAGTGGGAGGAGGTTAACTGTGTGTGTGTGAAAAGGGGTGGCATCATAAACAAAAGAATATTTAATTATCTAGATGCATGACTGGCCGCTTTATCCATACAGATCAGCGACATCAAAAACAGCCGACCCCAAGATGGTGCCGTCCCCAGCCTCTGGCAAGCCTCGACCCTGAAACTCTCACGGACCAATCACAGATCGTTTGACAACAATTATTAAGATTGTTGTGTCTGAACAGAAAATATCGTCTGCTTTTTCAAAGAACCGTAACTCAGTACGGAAAACCCTGCGTCCAAAATACCGTATTAAAAGCGTTGTTGCGGAGTATGTGGGGCCAACTGTTTTTCTTCCATCAGTGCTGTTGGCCAGTAAAGCCCCTGTATAGGTGGTACACCCACATTGGGTATGAAACTTTTTCGGTCACTTCCTGCCCCGAATATATCCGAAAATTGTTCTAAACCTATCCATAGCTTTAGGTGAGTCTTGCAGAACTGACTTAAGTTATATGTGCAAATGAGTCCAGAAATGTTCGTGTTCATAAGCGGTGATTTTGTAGTTTGGGGAAAATAGTTAATTGAGAGTATAACGAAAATGCGTGAAACACCGACGCAAGCTGACGCAAGCGCTAGTGCTCATAGGTCGGAGAAAGGAACGATGAATTGTAGCTACAGAGTTGATGCAAGCAGCCTACTAAAAGCAAGTTCGAAGTTAGATCGCTCGAGTGAAGATTACCGACTGACAAGTTGTCAGTTTCTAGTTTGAAAAGTTCAACATTTGAAACAGACAGACCAAGCGTATGCCGCAGAGCGTACTGTACAGTAAACGTGACCGTGCACGGAGTGAGAGCAGTCAGACGCAGCGATGACGTATGTCGACCGAAGCAGCTGGGAGTCGGCCCGACTTATCAGGCGCCTCGCGAGCCTTTTCATCGTTTGGAATCTCTCCCACCCCGCTTTAAAACACTCCGCTGCTTCTGAATCTCGAGGCGGTCACGGAATGGGAGTTTGGGTGGGAACGTTTCCTGATATTCGCCCCGAACAATTGTACCTCCAGATATCTGGGGTGGAAGTCAACTCGTTTCCAACTAAACTCGTTAGAACTCGTTAGGGTTAAGGTTAAGTTAGAGCTAGTGAGTATTAAAATTAGGCAGAATTACGGTTAGGTTTAACTTAGAGCTTAGGGTTAGGGCTAGGGTTAAATAGCCTTGGGGCGAGTTGACTGTAAATCGATATCTGTCGCCCCCTCGAACGACTCTCTCTAATCCAAACTTTCACCATAACGCTTAATCTTAGGTATGGGGCATGATGTTTTGATAATTCACTAAATCGCTTGGACGTAATACAAAACTCTGTTTTATTTTGTTCATTTAAACAGTTTGTAGCAACCTGTACACTGAAAGAATTCAGAATTAGTACACACGCGATAGAAGAAGTGCTGCAGGCGGTAAAAGGAATGGCGAGGTTGGTTTAAAAGACTAGACTAGCAAGCAAAGGTTTCTGAGAAAAGTTATAGGCTACTAGAAAAGAACTTTCACGAAAGCGGTGGATGCTAATTTCGTTGAAAGTCCATATTTTTAGCTATGAAGACGAGTTAGGATATTAAGCGGAGATGTCCGGGGACCAATGTCCGGATGGAGAAGCCGTTTGTCGGCATTTCCTCGTGGGCTGCAGTCGAAGCTGACGTCTCGAGTCTGTGATTATGATTGATTGATGGTGCCGGCTGTTAGACTGTTTCGCTACGTCTGTGTTGTGCAGCGGCGGCGGCGACGTTCCCGTACGCGTTGAAGACGCCCGGACTTGGCCTACCTCCCGCCGTCTACCCGGTCGGCGATCTTGTCGGGTAAGATCTCAGAAAACTAGGATGTCTGTACTCGCTTACCCGGCTACTTGCGCCAACTTTTACACCTTTGTTGTCAGAAGTCATCGGCAAAAGAGTTAGACAGTTGTAACGTTTGGCAGTTCATTCTACGAAGCCATAGTGACGCTCAACTGGCTTAAGTAGGTCAAGGTGGTCGTACGATGTTTTTGGTCTGTGATCAGCTGTTAGCGCTTGTCCGAGCCGTGCTGTCCGGCTCATTTGCTTTCCATTATATTGTTATGTCAGTGGTTTTATGGGCAAATAAATATACATACATATGCGTACATACACACATCAGGGTTGGTCAGTATGTCTCTGCATCCAAGATTGCAATTCTTAATGTGCAGCGGTTACAACTTGCGACACCCTGGTCAGCAGACAGACAGACATGGACAGGCACACAAACGCGGCTTGAACAGTGTACGTGATTAGCTCAGTTAGGCTAAAAACGTACACTCAGTGCAACAACTAAAACTGCCTATTTACTTTTAGATGTTTAACTAAGACGTAAGTGGATTTTACTAACATTTTGCACGACAATAAATAAAAAGAAATTATTATCTATCAAAGTGAACCGTTATAGTTACTGCTGAGTTTGTTAATGCATAGCCAGGTGAGCACTTCTTACTATAGTGTCGTGTCAGCTGAACGAAGCTTCTTTACTGGTTTCAAGATGTTTATCGTGATTACATGGCCATGCTAAAGCGTCGGTTCCACTTGCTGCGCGTAGCGTTAAGTTCGTTGACAGATAAAAAGGTAAAGGTAAACAAACACTGCTGTGGCGCCTGTTCGTAAGGGAAGCCCACTGAAGAAGCACTCAGATATCGCAGGATTTATCAAGTAATATCACAGTTTTATCTGCATATCCAAGCCTTTATCCACGAACGGAATGAACCATACCTGCTTTTGTCTTCCTAGCCGAAGCAGTTCCTTATTTACATTCACAGACTCTGGGGATAACAGGGTGAGTTAGCCTAGGCACTAAGCGGTGATTAAACAGTCCCTCAGAATCAATATTTGGCGGATATCGCAGTTGCTGGCTGTCACGTCACGCCTCACTGGGAAGTGGGTGTTTAGCAGCTAGCCCTGCTGCCCGAAAATGCAGTGGTCAGGAGTTGAACCGCGATCCAGTACGACGTACTTAGTGGCGCAATTGACGCTAACTCACTACGCTAACGCATTACTTGCTTATGTCTCGTTCTGCTCAAATACCGCAAAGAACCAAGGCGTCCCGGTCTAAGTCAGTTGCTAGGTGCCTTTACGTTTTAAAGTCTTAAAGAATCAGGTATGCGGCGTCAGCATTCGGAGGCGGCCGAGGTAAAAGTGTTCCGGTTGCGGGACAGAACTCCATCAACGCTCTGATGATCTATTGACTGACATGTTCTACTTCCGCGTCGCATTTTTCTCCTTGGAAATTAGAATACTATTTAGACTAAGTTGGCGTCGAGTCAGCTTCTCACTGCACGCAAAACTTCACATTTCTTATCTTTCGCTTTGTTTTTAGGCGGCATCGAATGCACGAGGTGCGGACTATTGCGATCGATGATCCCAGGCGTCTGTCAGTGTGTCGCTGTGCAAACACGGCTGAATGGATCGAGGTCCCGCTTGGCCTGGCGCGACTCTAACGAGCCCGAGGAACATTGTGTCAGACGGGAGTCTCGATTTCTCGACGGATCCGATGCGGTCTTCGCCAAATTATTTTTGGCCACTCGTTTGTTTTTATGCCGTCACCGTCTAAGACAGGCGCTGGAGGCGTTATGTTTTCGGGTGCACGCGCCGACTACGCAATGTCTGTGCGTGATTTTGTTATTCTTGTTCTGTCGCGATATCCAGCAACTGTAGCGATGTTGAGAAGAAATTCCTACCGATTGTTCGACTATGTACAGTGTGAAGTAAACCTGCAGCAAGTGAGCAAAGGCGCATCGTTTAAATACATCGTTGTACATCAGTATGTTCTACTAGCCATTCTGCCCGCCCAGTAGGGTCCACCCTGCCAACCCCCAATACATCTATGAAATGAGACTACATAATGTTTTGTTACTCCGTTGCGTTCTGATAACATTAGATTTCGATAATCAGCACCAACAACAGGCAACAGAGGATTCAGTGCGGCCTTTGCCGTTTTTCGTCCATGCGGTTTGAAAGACATGGTCTGTGTGGCGGGCTGGCGGCGTTTTGAACCGGCGTTATCAATAGCTGCGTGGAATCTTTTGGTATTATATACTTTGTCTGTCGGCTGTAAAAATGCGACTCAGTACAGACCTTTCTTCGCGTCAGAGAATTTGTTGAGTGAGTTTAATCCAGCAGCGCATGACTTCAATTTGTTTGCACTGCGGTCAACAAATTCTCTGACGCTAAGAGCATACAGGCTTACTGGATTTCGATGAATTGAATAATCATGACAAACTGACAAGCACTATTCGTTGCGATAAGCGGAGTTCGTTCCTACTTATCACATTATCGAATTATCTCGCGACAACGTTATCAATGAGTAGCAACTTATTGATGCATACATAGGTTTGAAAGACGTAGTCTGTTTGTTACGCTATTATTACGCAGTTGTACGTGCCATACTGCAGGTGCCTTTTTCGAGTTATTAACAGAAACAACTATAGACCAAATTGAAATGAGGTTTTCGTTAAAGAGAATGTTTACAAGAATTGGTCGGGTCGAAATTTTGTAGTTTTTGATGTACGACGATTAATTATTACACAACACTGTCAAACTGCTGTTGCTTTTATTTGTTAAGAATTTAATGAAATTAACAGCAAACGTCGACCCAGTTGATTACGCACGATCGTCATCTAAGAAAGTCGTCATTACTACGCCGAAAGTTTTTCTGTTTATTATAAGTCTGTAACGCGGAATTCTTCTCCGGTTCCGGCCGAAATTTTGTCAGGATTTAGCCGGATTTCAGATTCTATTATTTGCTTTCTTGCAATTGTACGTAAGAATGAATGACCGTAAGGAAGCAAGCTCGACGTGGAATTAATAAAGAAATACAGTTCAACTGTTCTATTTTGTGACTGATGTGAGCATTGTGTTACTTGCAGAATAAAGTCTCTGAGTATGCTAGTTAGTGTTTCAGCTGTTCTTTCGTTGAGTCGGGTCACAGGAAGTGGATTCAACGACAACCCTGGTATGAGAGACAGCGTGCGATGGCGTGGGTGTGGTGCGACTTTAGCGTCGTTTGGCCGGTGCATGTCTGTTCACGTTAGGAAGAAGACTACTCGGTGGATCGGCGAGACGCCGACGACTTATGAATATTGTATGACTGTTGCACGGCGGCGAGTGTGGCGGGCCGGCCCGGCGGCGTTTTGTTCGGGCGTTATCGATAGCTGGCCCGACTGTACGGTGGTGGCGGTGGGGCTACGTTGACGACGGTCGATATACTGTAGACAACGGCATCTGCCACGTCAGTTATTCAGTGACGCTACTGTTCGCTGATTGCGTTATAATGCACCTGATGATCAGTGCAAATAGTGCCCAAGTATACCTGCTACCAGCCGCTGCTCCAGTTATTACTTGAAATTCTCAATTAAGACGGGTGGATCATTGCGGCAAAAGCAGACGAGGACGTCCAAGAGAGACCTGGCAACAGACATTCCAGGAAGCTTTGCAGGAGATGAAAGTCAGCTGGAGTCGTGTTCGCAGAGTGGCCAGTGATCCGAGTTGGTGGAAAAACCTCGTCGCCCAGTACTCCAGGAGTGGGAGGATTTAAGTCAAAGTCTAAGTGAGTCTCAGTTAAGCCGCTCGAAGAAAAAATGCCTATTCTGCTGCTGCTCGATCGCCGTCGTGATACGTGTAAAAATATAAAGGTAAAGAAGGGTATAGCAGTTTGTGAACTTCACCTTACCGCTAAGGGAAATCACATACCATATAGGATCACACAGTGTTATTTGCCACACGGCAGAGGCGACTTTCCCGCCTTTACCCCAGCCGAAGCTGGTACTCGATTTAGCGACCCGTCTCCTGCCGAAATCAAGTATAGTATATATGAGCACCACCTACCTTGCAAAATATGATCAACGTTGATAAAAACTGTATCGTGATTTTGTTTGCTGTTTGCTATTCTTTGGCAATGGAAACATGTTAGATTCGGTAGGAAATTTGTCCTAATGCTGGTATTTGTGGAGAAAATAACATAATTGGCAGTCAGAACTGTCCCTGTTACTACCACAGTGAATGCAATGTTGCCGCCGTCATTACATAGTCGCT
>Ga0126335_1002662_pt1 | contig 10802 bp, 7 predicted proteins | sample OlaspJWI45metaG_FD_108409 | JGI IMG/M metagenome (GOLD analysis project Ga0126335, IMG submission 108409) | Marine gutless worms symbiont microbial communities from Oahu, Hawaii - Olavius sp. 1 OAHU.JWI-45 metaG | ecosystem: Host-associated > Annelida > Digestive system > Unclassified | place... | reverse complement strand
GGTGCAGTCACTGACACTGCACTGCTTTGAGCACAGCGAAGTCGATTGAGTCGATCGATTGACGCTGTAAGTCGATTGAACTCTACTCGAGTTGACTAGCCGATCGAGCAGATGAGTTTTTTTGCAAAAGTCTATCGATCGCCACGACTCGATTTCGGGGTCTACTGACAGGCCAGCACGCATACTACACACAAGTACGGGAAGTGGGGCCTTGGGTGTCAAAAAGTGGGATGGGGCTGCGTACGTAATAATGCCCGACTTTGCGGCAGCATTGCTTGTGAAATATGTGTTACTTACTTAACTCATCAGTATCTCATTTTAAGGTGTAAGTGTTCATCGACCATTTGATGTCCTTACTTTCTACCAACTTGCCAAATGTGCTGAGTCTTTTTCAGGGGCAAAATGTGGCTGGAGATAGGATGTAGGCCTACATGGCAGCAGACAGAGATTGGTTGAGGTGCCTACAGTTGAAAAAAAATTGCACTGTGGCTGCTTAACGATTTCAGAAGTCCACGTATTAACAAACAAAAGCAGAAAAACATCTGGAGTGAAATATAACGTAATATAATTAAGTTAATTGGGGGGATAGCTGGTTTGATTAATTTTATTTAATTATTATTTCTACTAGTGCTGGAACTGTTACGACAATTTTCGAGTACAGTACACAGCAGCAGTGACAGTACTGGGGGGGGGGTAGTGGAGTTTCACATCTTCATTTCTTAACGTTAACGGCAAAAAATGAATATACTTGAGATTAGTTGGTAAATCGTCATCAGCAAATACCGAATTTTCGTTTTTTTTCGGTATTTTTCCGTCGGTTTTCGTTTTTTTTCGTTTTTTTCAATACCGACGTCGGTGTCGGTTTCGGTTTTTTAAAATATCGCGATATCGGTTTCGGTTTTCGGTTACCGACTCGGCTCTACGTAGTGCCGACTCGATTCCGAGCAATATAGCACCACGAAACTTTACTTACTAACTTTAATTATGTAGTAAATCAGTTTCTCGCCGATCTCGCGAGAAATGTTTTTGTTTACATGAGAGAAAATAGTAATAAAAAGTTAGAGAAATCGTTTCGGTAAATAATTGTGGGCAAATCAGTTTAAGATTTGTTAACGCTGTTATAAAGTATTGTATCATATGTCATCACTTCATCCTGGTGGATCGAGCACTCGTAAGCTCAATTTTCATGTCAAATTGTCTTCTGGAGCATATTTCCTGGTTGGCCCGAGGCTACCCGTACGGCACCGTACTCCCCAGGTCGTATATCGTGGTCCACCTCATCCAAGTGCGATGATGAGACAGGAGACACCAGGGCCAGCTGAATGTTTTTTTCTGTCTAACGTTGCCATTTACTTAGGATATTAATACTGGAGTGTCATATATTCGGTATAAAGTTGAATACAACATGACCGTAAACATCTGAAAAAATCATCAGCATAAAATAGTACAACTAATCTACAGGTTTATTCTAAGGTTGGCAATAACTGTACAATGCTCTATTTAAACCTGACCCTAACCCTAATTCTAAACCATAACGCTAAACTCAACCATAAAGCTGACCCTACTGGAAACAAGAACTCCAATTCTGTGTATCTGTGGTATGTCTGTAAAGCCTTTAAGCAGTGTAAAGATTTTTAGAAGGAAGCAAAGTTAAGTCAGATTTTTAAGGAAAAACTTAGCCATAGCCAGATTCAAACTGCCAACCATGCAATTAGCAGCAGCGCTGATAACCATTGAGCCATCTGTGGTCTCAGTGAAAGTGCACTTAGAAAGTATTTTGTAAGCAAACTGGAAAGTCTTGCAAGATTATGACATCACTTCAGTGTTCATATGGATGGATTCATATCAGTATTGTGATATCGATCGTGGATGTGCCTACTTTACGATATTGTGGCCCACGGATATCGTATGATATTGTGGACAACTGGCACAGACCACATTCACAGAAACACCGAAACATATGCACATGCACGTGCCGCTGCGGAGTTCGACAAACAGTGCATATCAACGACAATAATCAGGTCATTTGATCGTGTAAGTGGACGGCCAGACGGTGATGATGCCACTGTGGCAGCTGACACCCTCCCCAGAACTACTAGGGAACAACACGAACGCCCAGATCACCCACGCATCTGCAGCACTGCTGCCAAGGCGGCACTGACAGTGACATAACTTTGTTGGTGGTCTCTTACTCCTCACTCGTGTGTGGTCGTCTGGCAGTCTACATCAGTCAAACAAGAGTCCGAGACTACAGGACAGATGTGTGGACTGCGGATGGATAAATTTTTGCTGATCCACAGACTTAACAACCGTTATTCATTGACAAGTAGCAATATGTCACAGGGTCGTTATGTGCACTGCTTCTCTAGTAATAACTAATAACGTAACAAGTATCAATTACTTGGGCCATCACCACTGAACTGCATCTGCAGACTCATTGCAAACATAACAGCACAATGCTGCAGATGCATATTTGGATCGTTGATGAAAATTGTGGACTGACGTTGACTTAAAATAAGGATCTGCACATCTTCACTGCGGTAGGTGTACACACAATATAGCAGCTGACTACCTAGCTACATCTACCCCCATGCACTGGCTGAGGTCGCTTGTAACGTTTCTCCCGCCGCATGCCACCCACAGAGATGCTTGTTCCCACGATCTGGCATGTGACACCAGTACTGATATTGATCAGGGTCACGGTTGACAGTTTACTAGTCACACAAGCTGCTTCACGCTTTCGCAAGATGCATTCCAAGAACGATACATGTGTTGCAATGCCTAGGTACTATGTTGTGTTACTGTGTAGATTGTATGATTACAATATCGCGATATGAAATGCCACGATATATCTATTAGCTCTTTGGCCTATGATATGAACATTGCATCACTTGTGAGATGACGTACGATGAGCATTCTATTCACAGTGTACATTACAATACACGGAGCCAGTCGCTTCCTGGTTTATGATGTCTTATCAGTATGATGTTATTTACCTTGTGCCAGTGGCATAGCTACCGCCCCACAGACCCCACAGTGTGGGGGACGATGGGTCAAGGTCACCATTCGCCACTGGGAGAAAAATTGGTAGCACTAGTTAATAGCAGCAGTGCAGCACAGATCATTTAATTCTTGTCCAAACGTATGCATTGCAGGGGCAACCGGCCTTACTAACCCTGCTATGCGTGTGGGCAAATCCAGTGGGGCTGACAAATGGTGCCTTAAAATAGTCCACGTTCGATACTCGATAGGCAGCCAATGGCACTGTGGGTATTTAGCAGTAGACAAGTTATGCAGTGGCCTAAGGTGGCAAAATTTTAATTAGCAATGCAAAAGTTGGCCTATGCAAGAGCACAATTTTTGTGTTTTGGTTTCAGTGGACATTTTGATGCACACGAGAGAAAAAGAAACCAAACTCATTGCTTCTGGCACACTTCCTAGGCTAAATTATTATAAAAATGCCTTTGTGTCCCAGGCTGCTAGCTGGGTTTACTTAAGCCACATAGCAGGCAGCAGGAAAGGATTGGAAAGGAAAGGAAGGAAACCCATAGCCACTTCAGCTTTGTCCCAGGCTTTGAACCCTGGCTGGCTACACCTCTGGATAATTATACCACATTAAGTACTGCTAACATTGTGCATATGCGTATTTAAATGCAGTAAAACAGCAGATAACTTTGCAGAAAATTTCACCAGTGGAGGGGGGCCCTCGAGTGGTTTTCTGCAGGGGGGGGGCAGAATTTGAAGTCACGACACTGCCTTGTGCAGCCTCACTGGCAGATCATCCAGCCAGTAAGGCCTAGGGCTCAGCATATTAGTCCATGAAAAAGCCCATCTGGTTTTCCCTGATATGCTCTGGTCTAGACTTGAATGCATTGATACTAGGTGCATCCACTATTCACTGGTCCAGCCAATTTGTCATTTAATACGTGCAGACATAACTGCTTAATTTTGTTGTGGTGTAGCAAGATCAAGTTTTTTATTGGTTGTTTTTAAAAGCTGGATGGTGGGTATGAGTTACAATGCATTAGTGTCTGTAGTTATCATGCTGTCATTACTGTTATATCAAATGGTTTCCACTGCACTGAACTTAGCTTCTGTGGCCCTGTGTTGCAGCTCCCGAAGGTGGAGTTCGAAAGCGCAAAGTAGCAAACACTATGCGCGAGTAAGTGTTTAAACAATTCGGTGTTGCTAGATTGTATCTGGTGTAAAATCGTAGAATCTGCTCGCTAGATTTAGTTCTTTAATGATGTTTTTGTTAATGGTGAAAATGCTAACAGTAATAGATGCATTTGGTTGAATTTTTGTTAATTTTGGAGGATGAAATTTATGAGCTATAGAAATAGTTTAATGTGGTCTAGCTTATATTATTGTTGATGGATTGTGATTACTTGAAATTCCTCAGTGTTCACTGCGGTTCACAGATGGCAAAATTAGCTGGCTGTTTGGGTTGGTGGGTGACTACTTTTTCCCAAATGATATCTCAGGACTGAGAAGGCCTAAGAATGTCAAATGTGGCACAAAGGTGGCGTTTAGTATGAGGATGATGCACACACTTAGATTTTTGGAAAAACTTTTTTGATTGTGGCAAAATTTGCATTTTTGGCCTAGTTTGGCATTTTTTTTTGCAAAACGCCAATTTTTCCAAAAACACTCACACAGTGGCGCTGTGTATACGGTTGCGCCAAGTATACACAGAAACAGCATATTTGTGGCGCCACCATGCGAGTGGGTTATCCACATGCTAACTCAGACAGTGCGGAGCACTGAGGACCCTGTGACAATGGTCATCTTACTTTACTGATAATATTGTCTGTTGATTTCAGCTCTGAAGATGATGACGATGATGACAGATACAGTTTTGGACTTGATGATCATTGGTGAGAAGCTGCTAATTTTATTTGGAGTCTTTTATGTCAGAGTGTTTAGAAAACATTACTATTTTGCACTATTGCACTATCTCTTTTCATCTATGAAATTTCCTGTAATGTCTCGAGTGGGACGTTAAGTAGGGCTGATACGGTTCTACTGTTTCCATTTCCGGTATGGTTTTTCCCACAAAAACCATGGTTTCATTTTGGTTTCGGTTTTGAGATACTTGCTTGCCGTACTTCAGATCATTTTAGTTATGCTAGTTACTGATTTGTTTGTACACTAAATATTGTCTATCTTTCTGTCATTTAAGCAGTCAGTATCATTTTTTGCCAAGCAGTAATAGAATACACACACACACATGACGTCACACCAAACTCAGTGTAACCTACAGGCTACAACAGTCTCAAAACCATATCCGGGCTACTAAAAACCACGGTTTCAGTTCAGGCAAGTTGCAAAATTATGTCATTCTGCCATTTCTTCAAATATGAAAAATCTGAAATATATATTTTGTAGGCAATTTTGTTGGCCACATATACTGAAATTTTTGTGAAGATCGTTTCATGATTGTGACTGCAGTTGTACTTAAACTACAGTCAGTCAGTGCAGTATTTGTCCCAAACATATGCTTTCACTACTCGCTTGTTAAGCATATTGTAACAACTGGTGATGTTATGGTCCCACTATTTCCATTTCCGGTTCGATTCGATACGGTTTCGGTTTTGAGTTACTTAAAGCTACTTGCTTGCTAAACTACTGATGATTTCTTTCATCATCACTGCATAGTGTATATACATCGCCAAGGATGAGTATGAGACACTTAACGTCGAATGATTGACAACAAGTGACGATATGGAGCTGAAATTTTGCAGCAACTTGTTATTGGCTTCATGCTGAGTGGTAGGGCTGTTTATTAAGAGAAACGGCATTCCGTACGTTGATATGCAAGCTGCTACAATTAGATAGGGTATGTTTGCAGCGTAGCATCACACAGTTGCGTCGATCTGATCTTTCATCATTGGTATATGACTGCACGGTGTATATCATTTCATACATCACCAAGGATGAGCATGAGACTTAATGAGTTAATAGCCTGATGGCCTGACTTCAGATAATTCAGTTGAATTGCTGTCTCGAACTGTGTCCAGGGTGCTAAAAACTGCAGTTTTTGTTTAGGTCAGTTTTCACAAATCACGGTTTCGGTTTAGAAACCATTAACAGCCCTAGTAACAACAGAATGGCATGCTGTTTGCTATAGGATGCTTTTGCTGTCAGCGTAGTAATATTTAATGCAAATAAATCATGTCATAGTGATGTAATTGTGATGAAACTCACAGCTAGTACTTGGAATGAAATTCCCTACAAAATGTATATTGCAGATTTTTCATATTCTGAAAATGGCAGAATGACCATTTTGCAGCTTATCTATGATATAGCCTTAATATTTGTTTTATCTTATTTATTCTGTTCTGCTGCTGAACTGTTATCTTAGCTAAAGCTGTTATTATCGATGAAGTGTATTGAAATCTCCTATACACACACTAGAAACTGTAAATTATTTTGTTTCTGTGTTTTAGTAAGAGTGATGGGGCATGTTATGGACAAGATGCTGATAAGAATCGCATGGCACGGTATGCTAATAGAACATCCTTATGGTAGTGTATGCTAACAAATTTAGCATGTGATTGACTTGATCGCAGATGTACTGACATGATCGTATGATAAGTCAATGACTTTTTTATGTCATTTCGAATGCTGAAGTTCGTACAGCATTTGTCAGTTTCTGTGCAATGTCTTTGGTGAGAATTTGTCTTTGGTGTGAAACTATACAGGGCATCATGTGTGTACTGGGTGAAGTTTATGTTTGTGATATACAAACAGTGCAAACATTTGTTGGTTATGCCGGCATTCTGACTGTTCAGTGCCATATGTCGTGATAGTAAAACAAATAGTGATAGTAAAGGAGTAAGTGGGTAATTGTCTGTTTATGCAGTTTAAACTGTATACAAAGGTGCTATGCTGGTGTTCTATAAGCTGTGCAGAATGGCGCAGTGTTCACAAGTGCATAAAACCGAGTCAGTGATGGCTCGAACTCTCATGGCAATCAACTCATTCAGACTAGATGCAGGAAATCTTCTTTGACTGCATCATTGAGCAAGATGCTGCAAAGTTGCCATGGAGTGTGATATTTGGTTGACAGTATTGGTTGTTAACTGTATTAGGGAAAGTCACTGTGAGATCGAGCGTCGGCGACGGAATAAAATGTCAACATACATGAATGAGCTGTGTGACATGGTGCCAACCTGCAGCTCACTTGCACGCAAACCAGACAAGTTGACAATTCTCCGCATGGCCATCTCACATATGAAGACTTTGCGTGGTATGTCACCATTTATTATTACTACAACATTGTATTTGGTTTAATAGTTTTCTCTTGTTTCTTCTAGATTTTCTAATCAGTATCATGCTTCTTCATTTTCAGGAAATTTCATTAATTTTAGTGTAAAATTTGTTTTGCATAAAGTGCTGGGAAATAGTATATAAGTTTGTTAGTTCTCGCATGCAAAATTGTCAAAATCTGCCGTCAGATTAACTGATTTTTGTACAGAAAAGTTTCTCTGTTGCATTACTGTTTTAATGCTGCTGCAAGTGGCTGAGAGAAGGCTGTGAACATGTCGTTGTAGGTCCAGCCAGTAATCGAAGTGATACAACCTACAAGCCTTCATTCTTGACAGATCAAGAGCTCAAACATCTTGTGCTTGAGGTAGCATTAACTGGCTATATTGCATCTCCACAAACATGCTGTCAGCATCCTTAGCATAATTTGTTCTGAGTGAAAAAATAAGTTAAACAGCTAAAACTGAAATTAGTTAAGTGTGCTGATAGCGTCTATGTCCTTGTTGCCATCGGTGCTGCTACTTGCTGATTGTGTCTGCAGATTATGATCACATCATCACAAGCCAAGATAAGTTGGTTACATCCTCCAGCTGAGCATTGCAGGAATGTCAGCTAAATGCAGTAGCAGCAGCTACATAGCAACAAAAGATCATGGCAATTGTGTCATTTAGATGTCATTACTTTCTTACCAGTTGTTATTGTTGCTTTTTCAACATAAAGTTCTACTGAAAACAAAAATTAAAATAACAACAGCAATAAATCAGTCACCGTGTACAGGGGAAGTTTGTCAATACGAAATTATAATATCAGTCTGATGTATCTGCAGCATGGAGCTAGAACTGTATAGGAAACTGCCAACATAATTTTATGACTACTTGTTCATTTTCAAAGAATGCCTGTTATAACGTTATTGCATTACAAAGGTAGCTGAATGGCATTGGCAGCTGTGTTGTAAATGTGTGTTGTAGGCAACAGATGGGTTTCTGTTCGTAGCGCAGTGTGAAAACGGATGCATCATCTATGTGTCTGACTCTGTCACACCTGTACTTAGCTTCTCACAGGTATCTGACACTACATGTGTACCTGGTACCTTTGAATGCTGTAGTCAGCTCAGCACAGTAAGCTGTTAATTGCCTTGAGAATTTTTATCACACTTACTGTGCATCGACATGTTTATTTCTGCAGTTTATCGTTGTCTTTTGATTTATTTCAGTTGTTAGGGCTGTACCAAATATTCTATTCGTATTCTATTTGGCAGAATAGTATGCTCAATTGTGTATTTGTTTTCTGGCGAATAATACTGCTAAAAGTAGACCAAATACTCTGAAAATCTTGGTTTTTCCTAAAGCAAACTTAATGCGAAACTAAGCTCATTTCTGATGTAGGCCAATGATATAGTCTGAAACTAAAAACTATTTTCGACACATTGTGGGTACCAATCTGACTGACCTTTCACTTAACTTTGAATTTGTTTTTAGTGAGTTTAATGACTTTGTGAGTACACGTGTATTTTAGACTTATACTATAATAAATTGATGATGCTGAACGCGAATGAATGAATATCTAGTGTAACGATGTTAATGTTAATGATGATGAATGACAGTGACATTGCTTTGAAGTTCAAAGCAACTATCCATATTCCATTTGTTCTCGGCCAAATAATAGTGTTAATTATTCATCTTCGGCCGAATATTCAAGATCCGCTATTTGCTTAGCCCTAATTGTTACTTGAGTCTTATTTAGTGTTGTTTATGTTATAGTTATATCCAGTTTTATCTGCAGTAAAAACAGTTTGAATTATTACATGTTTAAATGGTCCTTACAGTATTTGTATAGAGAAACCATGCATTGTATGTAACAGTCGGATTGGTATGGTCGAAGTCTTTACGATCTCATTCACGTAGACGATGTTGAGAAGTTACGTGAACAGTTGTCGACCAGTGAGACTCAGCCACCGGGACGAATACTTGACCTCAAGAGTAAATACAGTTTCACATTGCTTCATTTTCTTTTTAAGCAACATTGCCTTGATGGAATTTGTATGCACCATACAGTAATGACAGTAAGGTTTTGCATATTTTAACAGTAAATTGATTGATTGATTGATTATTGTGTCTAATAGATTAATTTTCCAAATAATCTTTCATTTAATGCTACATAGCAGGTACAACTGTGAACAAAATTTTACTACTTCTTTTGCTTAGAATGACTTTTTTGTTTACTTTGTGAATGACTGAAACTTTATTTTTTGGGAACTATGTAAGTTACTAATAGGGAAAAAGTTTTGAAATCAGTTTTGGCTAAAGTTGAGCATAAAATGGTACACTTTTGAGTTTGAAGTATGTTGTGCAAACATGCTGAATAATAACATGTTTTGCAAGCAGCCACCAGGACGAATACAGTAGTGAATATTATCTTGATATTTTAACATATTTGTTTGCTGTTGAGTGCTTTGTATGCTTGAAATTTGCAGCTGGAACAGTAAAGAAAGAAGGACATCAGTGTATGTAATAATACTGTTGTTTATTTCTGTAAAGGTATGATATTTTGTGCACGCTAGGCCACCGGTCCCGTAGGTAGTATAGTTGTACCATTCCAACTGCAGATTTGATTTGTTGTAACATAGTCTTTTAGTGGTGGTTTTGTTGGGATTTGCACTGTTTGACTGGTTGTCTAGGAGGATTGTCTTCAGAATGACATAAAATGTGTCAGGTGGGATGTAAACTCTACTACTGTAACTAAGTAAGGAAGTAAGATTACTTCTAAAGTGCTAACATAAAACTGTGACAGAACGCCATGCTCTCAGTTTCTGAATTAAAATGTCTTCAGCAGTTATTTAAGCTGTTCATAACTTAATTCACGTTACAGTGGCGCATTGGTCTATGACCTATATACATGTTTGCAGTTCCCAGTTGTATGCATGTTGTAGCGTCAATGAGGCTGTGTATGGGTTCACGTCGTGGCTTCATCATTCGTATGAAGGTGGGCAATCTGACGCCTGGCTCCATGGACTCTGTGTCAGCAACAACGCACTGCATGCGTGTGAGACAACATAGTACACTCGGTCCGTCAGCCGATGGGCAGCAGTATGCTGTGGTTCACGTCACTGGATACATCAAGAACTGGCCTCCAGCAGGTATCTGCTCATGAACATTGAAGTCTTTCCAGAGTCAAACGACGATCAGAAGAGAAACTGTGAAGTGAATTTTAAGTACTTGTGAAGACTCGAGCTACAACGCTAGCTCACGGAAGTTTCTAATTCATATTGGCGTTGTGTTTTATTTGCAGTCTTCATAATTCTGTCGTTGTTATTGGTTTTACTGAGGCTTTAATGTTTTCTATGACTTTCTGTACAGTGGTTAAGGCAGCGTAGTTTCCTCAAGGTTATCTGTGTTGCCTTTCACTTAAGATCTGTATTAAGACATTGTTGCCTATGGGAACATTCCATGCCCTGCCTTAAGCCACATTGCTAAGCACTTTTGGTGAGAAGTGTATTATGTTAGAAATTAACAAACTGCCATCTTTGTTTTTAT
>Ga0126335_1002661_pt1 | contig 10802 bp, 7 predicted proteins | sample OlaspJWI45metaG_FD_108409 | JGI IMG/M metagenome (GOLD analysis project Ga0126335, IMG submission 108409) | Marine gutless worms symbiont microbial communities from Oahu, Hawaii - Olavius sp. 1 OAHU.JWI-45 metaG | ecosystem: Host-associated > Annelida > Digestive system > Unclassified | place... | reverse complement strand
TTTATAAAGTAAGTAAGAAAATTGCATCTTGTAGATACACTTGGGAAATACTTAAGGAACGCCATATCAGGTAACTAAAGTTGTAGAAAACGGACAATATTATTTCTACAAGGTAGTGTAGGATGCGCAATAGGTGCTGTGGACAGTACATGCATTGTTTTGTTGGGAATCTAATCTATTCAGGTGTTAGTCTGCCAAAAATTATAAAATTCTGTTGAGATTTCACAAAGCTATATCAATTTAACATCAAGCAAATGGAAATGTGCAGTTTTTTTGGGCCACCCTGTATATATAAACAGTATGCTGTAATACAGTGGTATCCACAGCCCATGGAGGTAGGAACAAAGTTTAAAGATGACTGATGCTTCCTTTTCATTGATTTTCCAGTACATATGAGTACAGTATGAGTACTAATGCATTAGTGTATATAACACAGTCTGATAGAATGCACCCCGGACCTCTGGTAGCTTTTGGAATTTTGAAAATGCAAGTGGAACATGCCCTGAATGCAGTTTATGATAAAACCTTTTTTGTACATTCACCTAATAAGTTACCATTGCCAGAAAGACACGTGATGCCATGTACCATATTCTGGCTGTTTTGCAGAATCAGCAGAATGTTTTAATTGTCGACGTGTTGTAAAATATTTCATATCAAGTGTTCACTCTGCTGCAGTCATGTTTAGTTTGTGTATCTTTTACATATTAAAGCTAGGCCAAATACTGTCACATTCTGCCACAGAGATGCCAGTTACATTGATAGGCTCCAGTGTGAGGTGCTCATTTACAAGATATTCTGATGCAGCACTGACTTAGCATTGGTCTGTCACAAGTCATAGTACACTGTGATCGAAAAAAGTGACCCAAAATGTTTTTTTCTATAACTCGGCAGATTTTGATGTTGGTAGTATCCTTAATAAATTTGCTACTCAGCAAGTTACATGTTTTCCATTTCACATAAATAGTGTCTCTACACTACTGTGTGAGAATTTGTGTTTTTATGTAAATACAATGGAACGCCATGAGCACGTTTCATTAAATCGAAAGTTTTTACACAATAGTGGCATTGTTGCTTATTTTTTTCAATCTTAATAGCAACAAGCCACAAAAGAGTGATTAGTCACAGTCTTACGTGTTTATGCACTTTAATTATGTAAGCATCTCATGGAAACAGTGAAATTTGGGTACAGTACACGTCAGCGTACAAGAAAGTTACATTTGCTGTAAAATGAGCTGCGTATTTCATAAGCCCACAGTTTTGCCCAAAAACAATGAGTCAGTTGAGCAAGTGTTCAAAATGCTGTCTTTTGGCACGAATGCACGTCTCAGTCTTGTCTGTCACTGATCAATGGCCTTGTCGACGACAGTCTGCTTCAGCTCAGCCTAAGCAGAGACAAGATGTTGCTTCAGGTTGTTGATCCTGCATTTCTGCCGGGTAAATACGTTCTTGTATCAGTCCCCATATCCTGTAGTCGACAGGATTTAGGTTTTGTAAGTTTGTTGGCCAAAGTTCCAGTCCAATGAAGTCTCGGGTTTCTCTGCTTACGAAATACGCAGCTTATTTTACTGCGAATGTAACTTACTCGTATGTTGGCACGTGTTTGCATAAAGTCATGAATTTTTGTTTCACACGGTAGTGTACAGACACTGTTTAGGTGAAGTGGAAAACGTGTATATTGCTGAGTAGCAAATTTATTCAGGATACTACCCACAAAATTTTATCAAAATCCCCTGAGTTTTGTAGAAGATATGATAAAAATGTGTTCGCTCACTTTTTTCTGTCAATTTACAATTCCTCCCAGATAGACCCCTTAGCCAAATTTTGGTCAATATATATTTTGGCTGAGTAAGGCCATGTGATATAGTGTAGATGATGTGAAACTGGCAGGGCTCACCACAATTCATCATTCTTGAATTTCCCGCTCCAGTGTGTCCGGCTGAGTTGCAGTTACAGTTCCACGGTGGCTTCAGTGGCCAATCGTGTCATCTCGAGGCCGAGTCAGATGATGCTGGCTGGACTGATGTTATGAAGTTTTATCCACGTGACTCCAGCTCTTTGCAGGTGACAGCAGCATCTATTTTACTATTGCCAAGTACAATGTCAGTGCATTGTTGTAAGCCAGTGAACAGTTTGTCAGTGATTGTGACGTGCCCTGTATTTTAAGATAATGTTACTATTTGATTGCTTTGTTTTATCGACTGGATGGTGTAAGAGTGTGCAGGAGGGCTCTAGACCAGCTGTACAAAAACTAACTGGAATATATCGTACTTTGTTGAAGGGTACCCTGATAAATCACATTGGTTGTTACAGGATGACTGTAGTAATAATATATTATGAAATATGTACCTCAGTTATTGAAATACTGTGAGAAATTGTAACTATAGATCAACATTATTTTTTAAACATAAAAAATAAAGAAAACCAGTGCAAGTTTCTTCTTTTTAAAATGCGATCACTTTTTCCTGTTGTATGGGCAGTGTGAACAAATGATGTGAATTTGTAATACAGTTTATCGCAGTGTTTCAATACAACCATTGTTTTTCTTCACCAGTAAATATCACTATTGCAGCAACACTTTTGCTGGTATCTTCATTGTAATTTTGCTTCAGATTGGTTATTTTTACTATGATTTCTGCAATTTTCTAGGATATTTGTAATTTAATGTATTTTGTTTGTATACAGTTTATATTTTTAGCTGGCCTACCACAGTGTGGGGGCCAGCTATAGTAATGGACCGCGTTGTCCATCCATCTGTCTGTCTTATGTGATTATCTCTGAAACTAAGCGAGATAGATGTGTGGTTACTAGGAAAGTCGAATAGGAATCTGGGCTTCCTGATTCAGAATATGCTATCAAATTCGCGATCAGAAGTACGGTTCCGCCACACCACACTGGGCACCACGGCCAGCCAGCTATCGTCACGTCCCATAACGGATGATACCTTGTTATACTTGGTGTGCACAATAAATTGATACCTGTAGTCACTAATGAGCAATGGTAGTCATGTCAATCGTGAATTTTGTTTGTTTGTTTGTTTGTTCTCAGTTATTTCCAATAAACAGCCCGTCTGTGAATGCAAGGCGACTGAAAGTTGTATTCGACACAAGCAGTGACTTCTTTGGTCGCATTACGATCTATACATTAAATATAATTGGAATGCGACAGCTAAGTCAACAAGATTCTGACATACGTAAAAGTTCTTGATGTCTGACTGTCCACATTTTGAATACATTTTGCCACTTTTGCCTTTTATTTGCAAAGGTTTGGAAATGAAACATTTTATGAATTTATATGATAAAAACTGTTATTGAGTATGGTTCTGACTTAACTTATTTGACGCTATGCATAATATCTTATGGATAAGTTGTATGTAAGTAAAATTATTACAGTATATACTTTGTCACATATTTCGTTCTTATTAATGCACAACAGCATTTGTATTTAAGCATTATGCTAGTACCTGTAATTCTGTTCATGCGCTGTGTATAGTCAGTCTTGAACTCTACTTGGTACTCGTACCACATGCGTAATTGCTACATTCATCTCAATGTCTTGGCACTAATAAAGAACTGTAGATGACTGATGACAGTATACAAGTGACCAAATTTTGCACATTGAGGCCGATTGAAGCCACATGACAGACAGATTGACAGACTCAGTGATCATCAATAACAGTAGTCCACATCTCACACATTTGATGAGGCCTAAAATGTAAACAATTTGTTAGTTTGTTAGCCTCTTCAGTGACACTACACGCACACATAATGCTGTTGCTATTATTGATGGTTAACCTTTGTAAGAGTATGTAGACTGGTCGGCTTTGTTCAAGTTTATTGAATGAGAAATATTTTTGACTGATAAAAGTGTATGCATTGTAAAGGAAGATGAGTTGTCCTGTGAAATAATGGACATTATGATACAATATATGCAACATATGCAAGTGTTCAACAGCTGACCAAAAACTGACTCGGCCTAATAACCAGCATAATCTATCACACAACAAGCTTTAGCTATCATACAAATATTTAACATGCTCAGAAAATGAGGTAGCCAGCATCGTCTGCCTTGTAAAATCATAGAAATATATGCAATTTTCACACGTATTTATCTCATAGTAGCAACCATACTAGTTTTTGTCTGTTTGCAATATCTGGTGCTGGGGCATTAGAATTCACATGAAAGGTGACTTATGTCATCAGTGGCATCAAAAATGGCAAAGACAAAATTGTTTCAGTGCTCCACAGTTATGTGGACATGCCCAAGATCTCAAAATGGGGAGGGGAAGTACATGACTTTTGAAGGCATTTGTACAATATAATACGGGAACACAGTGCTTTGCGCATAATTATTGTCAGTGGTACCCGGAATAGCCTACACCACTCTTTTCTCACTCTGTCAACTTTGACCCTCTACCCCTTTCATTTTGGGGCTATTCTCGCAACCCACAAATCCAGTTATGCTGTTCTGTTGATAGGCCACAGACGTCGAAAGACTACAGAGCCAATATTCCACAACAGAAGAACAGCAATTCATATGAAAGCTTTAAGGAGGCGCAAAAGTACAGGAAAAATAACCATTTATGGGCCAGATAGTGTCGGACGCATCTTGTCATATCATATATATTGTTCCCTGTTGCTTCTGAGATGAGTTTTGTACTGCATTAGCTAGACAAGAGTGGAGAGTTTCATATGTGACAAAGCACTGTCGTCAGTGTTCAGAGTAGGTTTACTGGTGTCACGAGGTAGCAGCGATGGAGACGATTTGAGGTTCTGTTCACCGGGACTGCTGACTTGGCTCTTCTCAACGTTCCAACAGTGAACACTGTGAGCTGCAATGATTGCGATGTAGACAATAGCAACGGTAAAGACGACCACACACGTAATTGCCGACGTGAAACTATACTCGAGGACAGCGTACATCGTCAGAGCTGTAAACACACAAACATATGTCAGACGTTCTAATTCTAATACATACGAGCCACAATCGAGAGCGCGATTGTGGCTCCTGGTGCCGACTGCACGGCGGTCACCAGACAAACGATCAAGATAAGAACTTTTCTAATATAGGCTACACTGTGTTTCAAAAAAATCCATGTGACTACGTCTTCGACGATAACTTAAACAATAAGCGTCCGATTGTAATAATTTTTGGTACATTTATTACTTAGACTATAGGTCATCGAAAAATAGTTTCACTTTCCCACTTCACCTATTCTGTGCAACTGCCTTACCTTGGGAAATTGTTGAACATAAAAATTAAATATTTAGCCCATCATAGCTGTTAACCAGAACGCTACAACGCCGGGATTTTAAATAAAATGTGACTGTGGAACTTTATTTACTTATTATTTAACTTCCGGTTTAAAAAGAACAATAACAAGATTTATTACAGACGATAAATTTGTTTACTTTAAGTAAAAATTAAAATCATGAAAATCGCAGACGACGCTGTTCTCATCAAAAATCTTTATCTCTCGGAGGGCTGGGGCGTACGAAAGCTGTTGAATGAATTTCCTCACAAAGGTTGGAAAGTGGGAAGAAGAAGAAAGAAAATTTATTCGCCAAAAAGGCTGGTTGTCAGAAAGGGCTTCAGCCCATCAACGATGGCTACCGCAAACACAAACATTACATGCCGAAACAACTAAATCAATGTCAAGTATCGACTACCTCCTGAAGAAAATCCGCAGGACTGGTACCGTTAACAGACAGCCATGCAGTGGCAGACCACGTTCGGCGCGAACTGATGAGAACATTGAAACAGTGGATGACCTCGTACTGAGTCAAGAGGACAAGCCAAAAACGCACAGATCGACGTGCCAAATTTCACGTGAAACTGGCATTCACTGTTCTAGGATCCACAGGATCATTCTTCAACTCAAGTGCCTCAAGCGACGTCGTGCGCAACAACTGTCTGAAGCCCACCGCGTCGCCCGTCTGACTCGCTGCAAACAGCTGCTGAAAAGGTACGATGATTCTGCATTCGATTTCATATGGTTCACGGACGAAAAAGTGTTTATCGTTGAACCACCATTCACTTCGCAGAACGATCGGGTCTACGCGCCGGTCAGAACCAAGAAGCGATTCATTCAACCCAGCCGTCTGCTACGCACGCGCTCGACGTTCAGCATGTCCGTTATGGTTGCCGTGTCAAAAATGGGTGTGACTGAGCTGATGTTTGTCGAGCCCAAAGTTAAAGTTAATGGCCAGTACTACCGCAATGTCTTGCTGTCTCAGCAGATGATTCCAGCCATCAAACAGGTAGCAGGTCTTCCAGCAAGACAGCGCTCCGGCACATCGCGCCCGTGATACCATCCAGTTGCTGCAGAGAGAGACGCCTGACTTCATTGGTCCTGACCTCTGGCCGCCCAAGAGTCCAGACCTGAATACCGTCGACTACAAGATCTTGGGCGTCATGCAGCAGAGGGTGTATGAATCATGAATCAACAACGTCGATGAGCTGAAGCGACGTCTGCACGACGTCTGGCATGGTGTGCAGCAGCACATCATTGAGTTGGCTGTCAGCCAGTGGAGGCAGCGACTGACAGCGTACGGGAGACATTTTGAACATTTGTTGTGAGCTTGTATAACACAAACTTGAGTTAAAAGCCAATACGTGCGAGTAAATTATTGCTGAACTTTGTTTATTAAAATAACAAAAAGCTGCTTACGGCTAAATCTACGAATTTTCAGGTTCAACAGTTTCCCAAAATAAGGCAGTTGCACAAAATAGGTGAGGTGGGATAGTGAAACTACCTTTCGATAACCTATAGTCTAAGTAATACCGGGCTGCGGCCATAGTAAGATCGCGCGCGCGTACTGTTTGTATTGTATGTGGTTGCTGGGGCTGACTAGTCTGTAGATTTGACTGTCACGAAGTACTGAGTGACCCGTAACGAAAGTACTGAGTGACCCGTTATATCGGACAATTGTTATAATGGTAAAAAATACTTTATTCCGGTGTTTTAGATAGATAAATAACAAATAATCTGTGCCTAAAGATTAGATCTGCGCTCACATTTTAATAAAAATGCTACAGGTATATAATATATTACAAAAGATGTGTAACTTAGCCTATCTAATATTCTAAAAACAGCCAACATAATATTTAAAAAATTTCCCTATCGCCATCTGGCGACTGAAACGTGTTGTCACATTACAACGCATTCGAATTGTACGAGTCACTTCAACCTCATCGTAGAAAAAAACACAAATCGACATATAGAAGCAACGAGAAACAAGACGCCAAAGTAATTTAGAGATAGCCGCATCGAATACTAGCTGCAATGAGGCGCTTCTAATGAGCTTCGCTCTCTGGGCTGCGATCGGAGTTTAGGTTTCCTAATGGGTTATAACTGTATCAAAAATTATTACAATCGGACGCCTACTATTCAAGTTATCGTCGAAGACGTAGTCGCGTGGATTTTTTGAAACAGTGTAGATACACCGAGAACTACAAAATTTACGGCAAGCCGGTTATACCTCTGTTGCGCCGGCGGCCGGCCGTCTCAGACGCACAGACGGCACAGGTCGATCGATATGTGCTTTTTTCGCCTATAGGCGGGCAGACGCATAAAACATGCATAGGTTGAATGAGTACGGCAATACAGCGACTACAGCTTGGACTATAATTAGGCCTATGGTGTGTTGCTGTGGAAAGTAAGATGCGTAGTTAAAACAAACGTTAGGCCTATGTTGATGCATGTATCACGAAAACTAAACACTCATAAAATTGAAGTGGACAGATAACAGGTATACCAAGTAGAAAAACTGGTATTGAGAAAAACAGCCCAGCTGAAGCAGTCATTCGAGTAACAGAACATCTGTCCAAGTAGCCGAACACCCTGTACAGACACACGTTGTGTTATATCGCATGCATGTTTAAAAACATTTATGCATATATCTAAATGTGTAAGATCTATACAGAAAACGAAATGGCTTACTTTTAGCTTGGGCATCATGTAGATAAATGCCTTAGCTAAATTGAATCATTGAATGTGTAAGATACGTTTAGAAGATGCCCACTTCACAAGGTTGACATCTTTACTTTACGTGCCAGCATGAGCAAAGTATACACACTGCTACAGTATTTATAGCAAAATATTTGTAATTTTGTATAGTTTAGCACAAATTACATGACGAAATGCAAGGTATTCGGTATTTGCGTGAAACTGTTGCAATGTAGAAGTGATGTGCGCTGTCGGTCGAGGCTGAACACAAGCAAAGCAGCCGTGTTAGAGGGGTGATAGCGTCGACAATATAATTATATGATGTACAAGCACACTATACATGTGATTATTTGTAAGATTAGCAGAAGAACCTGGATTCGGCGTTGGGACAGTGAAGGAGTTTTATGGCAAAGAAACATTGGATGGAGAGAGTCAGCAGACAGCAGAGACTGAGAGCCACAGTAGCAGCTGTCAGTGCCACAGCCACTTCCTCGACCACAGTCCGTGTTATTGTCGTTCGACTGCTGTCATCAGACTTGGACGTCGCTGCCGGCAGAAGTGAGTCGCCGGCGTTGTTGGTGGTCTTTGTCGCGTCGTCGTTGGCTGTCGCTGATCGGCGTGACGCCGCCGTCAACCGCAGCAGCAACTGCACGCCGACGACGCTGAAGACGAGTGCGACGCCAGCGATCATTGCCATCCCGGCCAAAGTGCTGGCGAAGCTGTTGTCGCCCGTCGCAGACAGATTGGGTCGACCGCGGGTGGCGCGCAGCCGACGTCGAGTTGTCATGGGATCAGAGCTGGCGAAACTGGCGCTGCTGGCGGGTGGCAGATTGACACTGTTAGGTCGCCTTGCGTCAGTATCACATGCGTCACGTTGGCCTACCGGTCCGTTAAGTTCCACGTCTGACGACGGAAATGTTCGTCGATGGCGGAGTTTGGTCGTCGAGTCGTGTGACGCTGGAGTGGCAGCTGGTGGCGGTAGCGGCCGACTCATCATCATACGATGATGAACGTCAGGTCTCGGTGACGTCGGCTGCGCGTACCACATCGTCGGTGACGGGCCACTATGTCGCTGTACGGCAAGATGGCGAGTGGCGGCCGGGGCGCTGTGGCTGCGAGTGTGCTGATGCCTGGTCTCGTCGTCATTGTCGTCTACGTCGACGCGCACAGCGACCCGATCTAGCGGCACTGAATACACCGCGCCATCAGGGAACACGGCCGGGACTGGACCGTCACGGACCCCTCCCGGAGTCGGTCGAGCAGAGGTCGACGACAGCCTGTCTCTCGGCGTCGACGTGGTCGGCGGCGGAGGTGGAACGACGTCTGCCGACGAGCGATCAAGACACGAAGCGCCACCTGGTGTAGAACGACGACACGACGGCGACGTCAGATCTCTCTCAGAGTTGTCATCTAGTCGTCGATGATCGGCGTCACTGGTCGCCAAGCTGCTACTCATGAATGGGTTATAGGATGCTGCTGCTGCAGCGGCGGACTGTCGCGTCGAATACGCAGCGATGTTCTGGGGAACACCAGACGAGTATGCGTAGTTATTGTACTGATACATCATGCGGCGTACTCATCCATGTTAATGCTCTGTCAAATAGTGTGACCGTGCAATAGATTAGTTAAGAATTAGATAAGAATGTCATGATACCAATTATACTAGTAAATTGTAATTACTGAACAAGAAGTTCTGAACAGGAAGTTCAGTCGTCGCAATATTATTTAGACAATCAATCGCATAAATTGCTTTTGTGCGAACACTTCTCTTACACGTTATCATTTTCCTCTTTCTTTTAGCTAATAAATGCTAAAATTTAAGAGATTAAAAAAGTGAGGATTCCAATCTCCAACAGCTGAAATAACTCAACATGCTTTATACGGTACTTAACTTTTTATTTTCTTATGCTAGAATTGCCTTAGGGCCTACCTCTGTACCAGTTACAGTTGTCGTGAAAAACAATTAGGCCTACTATATTTCAAGTGCTTACGATCCAATTAGCTACATGTAAGCCAGTAACACAATAGCATTTAGTAGTGCAATATTTTCACAGGGTTTGCACCTCTGAAGACCATTTGTTCGATTTAATATGACTTCTGATGACTTTTGCCTAAAAGCAGTTCATTTATATAACGCGTTATGAACAACTTTTATTTTGACATTGCGCTTGTTCGTGCATATAGTCAGGGACGATAGTATACGGAACAGAGACAGAGTATTACATGCCCATGCCTTCAAGCTAATCATCATTGCCATTCTCTCCCCGTTCTTGTCACTGTCAGTAGCAGTAAATAAATCTTTACTCACTTAATCTAGATATGGATTATGGATTGTTTATCTATACGTTCTCCGATGCACCCTCATTCTTCTTACAGCAGCTGAAATGGCAACCTGTCATATACCCAGCCTTGCAGCAAAACAATGTTGTTCACTGCCAACGCTCATATATGTAACATTATTGGACGTCATCCACACGATAGCCGTACACGTACACGAAATTGTTTCTGACGTCGGCCTAGAGGTTATCAATGAACATGTCGACAACTAATTCCTGCAATAACAGTAAGCAACCCATGCAATGCCGAAATTGCCGAGCACCGCGCACCTGCCGTATAATAGCTTACACATGTAAGACTATTAATCAAACATGAGAAGTGCGTCACTCCTCGCACATCAGCACTTCCCGTACAGACATCACAAGCTGGAACGTGTTCTGCGATTCATTTAAACATCTGCGGCAAAGGGCGGAAGCCACTTACATGCCGGTAAGTAGGTAAAATCAGTACAACGACATACATGCATACAATATAAAACAATACAATCAAAGGATAAAATGAAATTAATACATTCGGAGAA
>Ga0126335_1002660_pt1 | contig 10805 bp, 8 predicted proteins | sample OlaspJWI45metaG_FD_108409 | JGI IMG/M metagenome (GOLD analysis project Ga0126335, IMG submission 108409) | Marine gutless worms symbiont microbial communities from Oahu, Hawaii - Olavius sp. 1 OAHU.JWI-45 metaG | ecosystem: Host-associated > Annelida > Digestive system > Unclassified | place... | reverse complement strand
AGTGCGGCACCGCGGAGACCAAACTGGCGCTCAAGTTTGAGCATCAACAGATCATGGTCGACGGTGTCGAAGGCAGCGGTCAGGTCAAGCAGGCAGAGCGCGGAAACGTCCCCGTTGTCGGCAACGAGCAGAAGGTCGTTATAGACCTTCAAGACGGAGGTCTCGGTACTGTGAAACCGGCGATACGCTGACTGCATTGTTGGCATCAAGTCATTGCTATCCAGATATACTACGAGCCTAGCCTGGGCTGCTCTCTCGAGTAATTTGGAGAAAAAAGAAAGATTTGAAACAGGACGGTAGTTTTTCTTTTGAGCAGAATCGAGTCCACTCTTTTTCAAGAGCGGGCGAACTATTGCATCCTTAAATTCTGTGGGGAATAGGCCAGTAGAAAAAGATTGCTGGAAGAAGAGCGAAATGAAGGGTGCAAGGAGACCACGCATCTCCTTCACGAGCCACGTGGGGATGGGATCAAGGGAACACGTCTTACACGGTGCCGCGCCAATCAGTTTAGGAACTTCGTCAACTGTAACAGCAGACCAGTAACTAAACGTTTTAGTGTCACGCCAGCGAACGTCGTACAGCGGCGTCGTAGCGGTGGAGGCACGGACGACATCGACTTTGTCTTGAAAAAATACGGAGCATAAAAATGCGGATGCATCGCAGTTTGTTGTGTTTTAATTTGTTGAAAATCCGTACATACTGTTTAATTCATATGACACTAAGAATGTTAACAGTGGCCTGGACCATAGGCCAAGGCATTTTTGTCTGCGAACAGTTTGCCACTGGCAACGACAATGGTGTGTGGAAGATTTTTCGTTGTATTTGTCTATGATCCTTAATGCCGGACCTTTTTACAGAAAATCGTTGTCGGCGTTTCGATTTGGCAAAATACGCTGTCTACGTATATGAAACAGATTTTCTCGGAATCTAATGTTGATACGCAGGGTCGACGTGTTGTAAATCATTCCGGGCCTGTGACGTGTTGCACGCGTTTGTATAACGATAGGTTTGACGAGCAGTGTTGTAGGACGTAGCGGTCTCAGAAGCAATGCAGTACGGTTATACAAACGTCCTTGTTTACAGCAGCAAAAAGCTGTGAGCTTTGCTTTGGATGCTCAGTGGCAGTGGCAGACTGTCAAATCGAACAGAAAAATGCTGTTGTTGAGTCTGCTGTATATGAGGAAATAGCGCGTGAACCTGCGACTAATGCACTGGATGTTAGAATAGAGAGTGAATGTGTGCGGATTGAATTGCCAGATGGCATCAGTAAGTTGATAACGTAATTACTATTAAGAACGGTCGCGAGTTGAAAGTCAGTTTGTACACGTAGACGTGGTTTACACAGACTGTCTGGAGTGAGCTATGACACGATAACTCACTCTCGATACAATGCTAGAGATAGGAGCGCCAAAGTAGGTCATGATATAAGGGTAAAATATTTAAGGCAAGGGACAACTGATATAGCGCCTCTTTAAGGGCAACATTATCACAAAGGCGCTCAGGTATAGCACGCGTAGTCAAGGGATCTCACAGTGTGGCTATATGATACTTTTCGTATCCCAACATATCATGGTTCTTTGGAGTAATCATGTTTATAGCTTTGCCGTTATAAAAAAACCGCAAAAAAACCGACCATGGTAGCCGTACATTACAATGCTGGGTCTCGTGGTGTCGTACCTTCAGCTGTCTGCAGGTGTGCTGAACCGTTGATGATGGAATCATCGCTAGATGTGTTGTTAGCGTTGCGACGGAGTCGAACTTTCATGTTCCAGCGTAGCAGAACAATACAACACATGGATGATACGGCCAGCACCAGCAGGGCAATAGGCGCGCCGAGTAGTATAGCATCACGACTTACGAGTTCTCTCTCCAACTCACTGGCCGACCGCAAACCGCTTGTCAAAGACGACGACCCCTTTGCTGTGGTTGTAAAGTTGAATGCTGCCATGGCCAAACTTGCTTTTAGGCCTAGTCAGACGGAATGAAGTAAGTGTACTTTTTCATCGCGTTTCCTAATAGGCCTATTTCGTATTGCGCACTAATCGGGGTTTCACATTAGTTCTCGGCACGCAAATCGATACTGCAGCGTGATTCGCAAAACAGCAGGTAGGTGTAGCCAGACCTCGGTAATGGGTTACGGATAATAATTGAGGGGATCTGGGTAACCCCCGTATAGGGTCCAGGGGCGGGGGCCCAGTGTCCCAGAATCTGCGCAGCTTTACTTGACTGCAACACAGGCGTGGCCGTATCTTTGATTTTGGGTGCATACTAAATTTTTGCTCATCGAGCAAAAATGAGGTAATGAACAAACCAAAGAAGTAATCGATCGGCTTGTTTTAGTGAAGTTGTGGCAAAAAGTCGTACGGGTCCCGTTTTTGGAGGCACTGTGTATCTTTGACTAAATGCTTATCTACTGTAAACGGCATTTATCGTGACATCACAGTTATGTCATCGCCAGTTAGTGGCATGTTAATAGTGGAATATTGTACATTTTTCGGTTCCCAGAGTTATTAGGATGATGCATGCCAAAGCTTAGGAAAATATATCAGATTTGTAGGCCTAAGTTATACACAATATACTAGTGTTCTCTTTTTCTGGGTCACGGTGTTGTAGAGTAGGCCTAATTACGGCAGGACCACCCGGTAAGGGCCGGTATAGGCACGCTTGCTATCGGAACCCCCGCTTTGACCAATTGACGATTACATGCTAATTGAACCCGACCTGCCCACGTCGCTGCTGCCTGATTGAAGCCTATCAAGTAAAGGTAAACGTATACTTAATATAGTGCCTCTTAATGTATACCTCATCTCAGAAGCGCTCAGGTATGGCACGCGTGACGCTTTGTCCAGGGATCCTCCTGCAGCTAGGTTTGTTGTGTCACAGTGGCGAAGCTACCGACCCCGCAGATCACGCAATGCTCCAAAGGCTCCAAAGGGTCAAGGAGTCTCTTCGCCGCTAGGAGAAAAACATTGTAGCACTAGATCTCTCAGTGCGTGGGCCGGGCGAACCCAGGGGGAGGTGCCCACGAGTGGTGCCTTAAAATATAGCTTAAGCTCGAGAGGCAGCCAGTGACACTGTGGGTATTTAGCAATGGATAAGAAAGTTGCCTATAGTGGCAAAATTTCAATCATGCCTAACAATGCAAAAGTAGGCATACTCAAAAGCATAAAGTAGGCCTACAAACTGCGTTTTGGTTTATTTATTATTTATTACTAATGGACATTTTGTTCCGCTGGAGAGAAACCAAAATCGTTGCTTCTGGGTCAATTCGAACAGACATTTGCTTTTAGTTGCAATTATTTGATAATTGACTTTACAGTTTGTTGCTATAGACCTATTGCTATTGAGTAATAACTTAAAAGAGCACGTGTAAAATGCGGGGTGCGGGGAAGTTCCAACGTGTAAAATGATGGGCGTTCGGTGCGGGGAAAATGTTGCAGGGTGAACGTGAAACGTGCGGTGTGACGACAGCGTTAGATATTTGTTTGCGCATTGTCTGTCGCCTAACGTTGATCCGGGGGAGGCGAATAGTCGTGTTTGATGTCGCGGAGTTACGAGATAAGTGTTAATGACATGATACCCGAGAAAGTCTAAACGCAATTAAAGCGAGTCTTATACCGAGGGCACTTGGTGGCCAGTAGCTGACTTAATCTGTTTTAATACTTACAAAAACATGTACAAATTCTAACGTGAAATGCACAAAAACTACGAAACGTCAAAATGTATAAATAAATATATAAATTTTAATCTCCCCTATCGTCACAGGGTCCTCAGTGCTACGCACTGTCTGAGGCATAGGTTTAAATTTAGTGAAATTCATGAATTTTAAGATTTTTTAAAATTCATAGTGAAATTCAGTACCACATTGTTAAGGTGTACATAGAAAAACTATTTTGCGCCAGCAGATTTTCACATTTTGCAGAGGAACTGGTCGACTTAATTACGACTTCATACATAGGCCTAACAAGTCGCGAAACAGGCATACTGAAGACAGGGTCAGAGATTTGGTTTACGTTTATTCGAACCTACGTCTGCTAAAGAACATTCAAGCTGTGAACTACAGTGTATGTTGAAACAACTGTTGAATGGGAACAATGGGCTGTTGCTGATTCTGACTCCGAAGTCCGAATAACACTGATTTGAGTCTGACTTGTCAAAGTTGAGTGTTTCTGTAACTATGTAGAAGTGTGATTGTAATTTTTTAGTCAAAATTAAAGTACTTAATTTCAAAATAAAATTTAGTGGGCATTTTTAAAATTCAGTAAAATTTACGAGTGTTTAAAATCCGGATTCTCGATTTAGCGTTTGGAGAATCCACTCGTACGGTGGCGCCACGTATAGCCTACGCTGTTTCTGCGTATACGTGACGGTGACACCAACGTGCGAGTGGAAAAAATGGCTTTTTAAAGTGGTTTTGGGGTTATTTTTCGCGGTCATTTTGCGAATTTTGCCACAATAAAAAACTTTCGTCACCTACCCAGACACCCACCCACTCAGCAACCCCCCAGACATTTCGCCATCCGTGAACCTCGAGAGGAAAGACTCATTGTGATTACGTTACTATAAGGCGTCTTTAAACAACCCGTCTCACTCGAGAGGAAAGTGCTCCACACGGAGGACAAAATAAGTAGCAAAAACTGCAAAGTTAATTCCGGCTTGTAAAAAGTTCGCACAACACTGTTTAACTATGCAATTAACGTTCTGAAAGTCACTTGGAATATGACATAAAAAATACAAAATATTTTGTCTATTGCTCTTCAGCGAATTTATTCCGGCTTTTTGAACGTCTAGGACATAACCTCACAATCGCGCTAGGCATCGACTGACACTGCAGATGCGTGTGCTGTGCACATCCTTTTCCGCTACATCTTTGATCGCTATAAGCGACTGATCGTCTGTAGCTGATACGCTACTCGTTCGATGTGTGTCCGTGCACTACAAATTGCTGGGTGACACCTGCTCACTTCGTCCAGCATTTTACATGTTAGCACTTCCCCGCACCCAATATTTTACAATTGAAAGCAAAACATTTGTTTGTTTCTACAGCTTTACTGGCCTAATTGGACTGAAAGATGATGATGATAAACGTTCAGTCATTCGATGACGCCTGTAACATACGCATTCCTACACATATAGCGGCAAGTCAACTCAAAAATGTGCGTTAAAACTGCGATTAACGCGTGATTAAAAATTAATCGCTTGTCAGCCCTAATAAAAATACTATTAAACAACGCACATGGCATGGCAGACAAAAAATATCGAACTTTCAGTTTAAGCCTCCGATATTAGATGAATTTTGTAAGTTGCAAGTTCGCTTCAATCGAATGTAAAAAAAGTTCTATCATTATTTTGACTTACTTCGTACCGTAGTTGTTCTAATTCCGATATCCGTCACGTACTCAAGTAAGTACTCAAGTACTGGACGTACTGAGTTTTCAGAGTGAGAGTACTTGATTGGTAAAAACTTGATTCGCCCAGCTCTACTAGTGTTTTTACAAGTGCTTAGCTGTTCTATGGTGGGTGTGTCAAGGATGAGGTAGTTTTATATATTACGTTTATTCACCATATACGTTTATTTACCAGTCAGGTAGACATATAAAACCATAAAATGAAGAAATACAGACTGACAGACAGACAGATTAATGTCAAAGATTGTACAAGAGATGAGAGATAATTAACTTTCACAAACTGCTCTGAACTTCGCAAACACATCAAAAATCAACGGACTAGAGCCCAGTCAGCATGCACAGGCAATTACTTTAATGGTCAGGGTGTTGAGGCAGTTGGGCAAAGAAAGACGAAACGGCTATGATACTGTTTAGGGTTGACAGCGGTTTTAAAACCGACACCTAAACCCTGTTTTTTTGTTAAAACCGTCCAGAATTGAAACCCCAATTTTTTAGTACCTGACACACGGTTACATTGAGTTTGCTTAGCAAGTGCGACGTCCAATGGTGTCTATAAACGCCAGTGACTCATACCAGCGCCAGCTGTCAGTGGTATCTGCGTTTCCTTCTGTCCCCCACGTGAAGTATTATGCCCGCTATTTGGTCGACGATGTCCAGGTGGTTTGTCTGAAAGCAGGGACAGTTGCTGAAATAACTGACGACAGACGATGTATTATTAGACCTACTGCGTCATCTCTGCTGCTAGCTGTAGCCATTGTGTGCATTATGTGGCACAGCGGCGTGCCTTTGAATGCTGGTGGTCGCCGGGAAATGAGGACACGTAGAAGTGTCAAGAGCACCTCGTCCCCAAATCGTATGCATATCAAATCATCTTGCGAGTTGTTAAGGGTGGAATCAACTTCTACTTCTGTCTGTGGCATTGACTGCGTGGCTGCTTTTAAGAAGTTTTTGAAAAGTCGATTTTTTATGGTGGCTTATTTTTAATAACTGCATTTAGTTCTTTTTCATCAAATAGTTTATGCATTAAGGCCTATAATTTATTGTTAGGCACCACTGTCCAGTTCAATGCAAAAATACACATTTTTGCGATTGATTGCTTTCAAAGCTGATGAAACTATAGCTGTTTTGCGAGCCCCAAAGTTTTGACCAATGACCAAACACAGGCAGGTATTATATCAGCAGTAGTGGATATTAACGGTCGTTTACTTTATGTCGTGCACTAAAAAATGACAGTTATTTAGAATTAATCAAAAACACTCAATGCGAAGTTAAGATGTTATGCACATAAAACTACACCTATGACCCGTGCAAAATTTTTTAAAACTCATGCCAAACACCAAAATTGCTGCTGAGAGCCTAACCATTAACCTATGCCATTAGCTTCAATTATAGCACTTGGTTTACATTTTACAAGTGAACTATGCAACATATTGAACTAATGTCTGAATTTAACAGGATGTGCTGTGTGTGTGTGTGTTTTGTTTTAGGCTGAGTTATTCATTGGTGAAGATCAGTCATTAAACATAAACACTGCCCAGATTTGTATTGGGATTTAAATTGATAATATCTGTTTTATAGTGTTATAGTTAACACAAATTGTTATTTGAATATGTCAATATGGAAAGGGTCATGTATTCTGTGGATGAAGAGAAATGTACTGATTACTAAGAACAGTATTATATTTGTGCCTAGAAATTTGTCAGCTAGTTTGATGAAGAAAACCTTGCAGTTGAATTCCTGCACATTGCATACAGTTAGCCCACTTTGCCAATTTTCCACTACTGAAAGCATCAGGCTACTAAATAGCAAACACACACGGAATTATCAAAGGCCTTGCCATGTCTCGGTTGCTGTGGCAGTTGGATTGTTGGTAGGATGGACTGTGTTAGAGCTGCACCAGCACACAGTTGGTTGTGTGGCAGAAGCAACCGAAACTAATGAATGCCATGATAATAAGGAGCCGATAGATCAACAGTGTCGAGTTGTGTCGTTGGAGGAAGCCATATCTGAAAGTGATCAGCTGCTTCAAAGAGTTAAGGTAATGGAAAAGTGAATTAGTTTTGGTTTATGTTATTGCTGGTTTGGTGAAGTGTAGTGTATTGCCAGAATAGCACATTTGATTTGTTTGATGCTAACCAGTCTTGTGTATCTGTTTGTCAGTCATTCAGAATTTTGAAGTGGCTAGCAGCCATTATATTGTATTTTTATCTTTTTATCTGGGCCTGTAAATGGACTAGTCAGTTTGGTTTTGTTGAACGTGTTGGAACATGAATTGCTGTATAATGAAATAGTTGATATAACTGATCTAGTCTTTCGGTGTGGTGCATTTTCATTTGTGCTTTCAGCTGTGGTTTAGTCAATTTGGAGTACTGCTTCAGCCTTGTGTCACTTGGTTGTTCTTAGCAAACATTAGAAATCTTCTTGTATTTGTTTGTGTTCTGACAGCTTGAGACAAACAGCCCTGGTCTTGTTGTTGCTGTTGCCATTGATGGGAAAGAAGTATGGACTAAAGGTCAAATGTATTAATAATAATGCTTAAAGAATACTTTTCTTTTTAGGCTGGATGAGATGGAGACAATTGTTGCCGATGTTCACGGTGTCTGTCTGCCAATCTGTCTGTCACGCGGCTCAACTCGGCTTCACTGTGCAAAAAATGGCTGAACAGATGAAGATGCTGTTTTCAATGACCACTCCTGTGGGCCCAAAGAACATTGTTTTAGACAGGGGTCCTGATTTTCCCGCAGAAAGGGGAAGGAGAGTTTGGGAAAATTTTGCCAATAGTGAAACCACTACATATCCCATGAACAGCTGAAGCTAGAGACTGGAAATTTTGCATGCGTACAGATGGCAGGGGGCCCTAATGAAAACTATGCAAAACTAGGTCATAGGGGGTCAGGCGGGGTCATGTGACCTACTTTTGAATTTTGCAAACCCTCCCTGTATCTCTGGAATGGCTGAGCTAGAGACTTGAAATTTTGCATGCTTATAGAGGGCTGGGAGCCCTAATGCAAACTATGCAAAGAGTTCTGTGTGTGCAGTAGTAACTTTCTTTAATAACAACTTTGTCCACTGCAAAGCTATATCAAATTATGGATAGAAAAATACACGAAGTAAAATACAATATAAGCCTAAACGATGTACGTACATAGCAATAAAGAAATTGATAAAAAAGGTGAACGTATCTAAAATAGCAAACAACATAAACACGGTGGGTGATGACAGTACCGCAGCACGGTATAACAGTAGGCTAATAACAGTTCTTGTACAGCATGCGAATAATATAGTCTCGGTCACTTAAGTAAGCTGTTTTAGGGATGAGGGCTTTGTTATGTGGGCGTTGCCTAAGATGATAGTGTGTGCAGTGTGTGCGGTGCATTCGATGTAGCCTTTCTGAAATTACTTTGGCCTGTTGTTTGACCAATTAAGCATGTATTAACTGAAAGATGTTATGTTACCGATGCAGTCATATTAGTTCACAGAATTATAACAGCATTAATTAATAAGTTGTAAAAAATGTTACCAGTGTAAACAGACAATATGCATTACTCATATTGTTGCATATTACAATGCAGGATATGGTGTGTCTGACATTGAGAACCTGGTGGACTGTAAACCAGCAAGTGTGATGCGAATTGCCAGCATCAGTAAGCCACTGACAATGGTTGCCATTGCACAGCTCTGGGAACAAGGAAAACTTGATCTCGACAAACCTGTTCAGCATTATGTTCCTAGTTGGCCTGATAAAGTTTTCAAGGGTCAGAAGGTATTACACTGTATTGCCAAAATAGCACATTTGATTGGTGATAAATTACGTGCAGTGTCTGACCTCAACTTTTATATTTTTGTTTTGACATGTAAGTCAGCACACAACATACAATATGTTCCAGTATTTTTGTTTAATCAGCCATTTTTTCCATTTTCTATAAGTTTAGCCATTTTTTTGCTTTGATATAGGCCAATGAGTATTGTAAATATAACTGCAATTAATACTGCAGTCATTAGAGTACCTCTGGGTAGCTATGTGAAATGGTACAGTGTTACTTTTATGACCATTATTATCTTCATCATGATGATTATTTGCCAGTTGTTTACACAGAACTGTGATAAGCCTAATAGAGTATTTGGCAATCAAATATCCATGACCGCATGATGCCTATATCACAGAACCAGACTGAAATATTTGATTTTTAGATCACATAAATTGCAAGTTCTGCTGTTCTACAATTTTATTGGAAAATATGAACAGTAAAGATTTTGTTTTATTGTAGCAAACAATATTATGAAATCTTTGCTGCAGGCAACAATAACCAGTCGTCATTTGGTTTCTATGCTGGGAGGCATTCGACACTATGATAAGTTGTGTCGCAAAGAGGCTGATAAAAAGGTCATAGTGATATTTTCAGAATAATTGTTATTTTTTGTTATTCTGTAATTCGTTTGTTTTTGTAGTAGGCAGTTAATGCAAGGCAATATTTTAAAGCAGTTGTTTGTTCTGCTTGTTTTATTCTTTTCATAGTCTCAGTATCGCTGTGATTGAATTTAATCAAACTTTTTACTGATTGTGATTGAAGTTATTTGTCACTGAATTAATACAATGTTTTGTATTGCAAATTTTCTTTTAAAATTTTTAGTCTGAGATTCTATAAGTCTTAGTAATGAAATGATTAAACATGGGATGGGTTGTGCTGCTTTGTATTGGACAGTGTGTGACATTGCTGTAAGCAACAATTAAGAATGTGAAGTTATTTAGTTGCATTCTTAGATGCAAAAGGTTTTTTGATAACTTGTCTTAATTTGGGTTTGCAGAAGGATAAACATCAGAAGAAATCTAACACAAAAGAAGATGCAAAAAAAGAAAATGAGACGACAGCGAGGAAGAGCGAGTTTGATCACGAGGAAATGTATATCAAGAGACATTACAGCAATGTGACTGCTGCACTGGAGTTGTTCAAGAATGATGAGTTGTGTAGTCTCCCAGGTTTGATCATTGATCATAAACTAATTGTGGTTTAGGAAACTTGCTCTGTGACATTGTGCATTATGTGCAGATTTGTGCAGTTTAAAATAAAACAAAAAATTAGGGGTGGGCAGGTAGCCAGTGCATTACCCGTACCCGGCTGTGTATTGCAATATTCGGATGTGGCGGGATATTTATTAAAATTTGACCGAGTATGGGTATTTTTAACAATATTTGCTGGGTTATTAAATATGTACCTTAACTATATAGAACACTATTGTCTAGGTGTTGGTTTGTTTTGGGGTTATTTTATGTTATTTGTCTTGCCTTCAGTGCTTTGATGCTGTTGGTTGGGTGGCAGGAAGGGCATGTGGCCTGTAAAAAACCTTGGGGGTTGTGAGGGTGGGGGCGCCCGGACTGTCGGTACCTCTGCCTCCATT
>Ga0126335_1002659_pt1 | contig 10806 bp, 7 predicted proteins | sample OlaspJWI45metaG_FD_108409 | JGI IMG/M metagenome (GOLD analysis project Ga0126335, IMG submission 108409) | Marine gutless worms symbiont microbial communities from Oahu, Hawaii - Olavius sp. 1 OAHU.JWI-45 metaG | ecosystem: Host-associated > Annelida > Digestive system > Unclassified | place... | reverse complement strand
TATATACACAGTGTTTAGATAAATTAGGCACCCTTTTTCTTTCTTCACCATCTCTGCATGTCAAGTGTTCTGCATTCTTGTGCTTACAGGTGGTACATGACTCCAGCTGAGGTGAATGCATTCTATGAGCCAACATTTAACCAGATTGGAATTCCTGCTGGAATTCTGCAGCGGCCATTATATGATACCAGTTTTCCTATGTATGTTGCATGTAGTGTTATTTTGTATTACGTACTAGTATCATTATTTCACACTGTACACTGAGTAAGTTGGTTTTTATCATTTGTTATGTTCTGTCTTAGATGACAGACATAGTTGGTTATTTGTTTCATCCACAGGTTGGATTCTGAGTAGTAATTATGTTAGAAAATGACATACTAAGATGCTTCAAATTTTTTCAGAAAGGTCGTGATCAACTTGTATTATTCTGCTGCATTTGATTGTGAAATAAACTATATATTAACTGTAATGAGAATAGAATCAGTTATCAGTATGCCAGTTATTGGGATCAGATTTATTGGCTCATTTCTAGTAATTGCATTGCATTGCATCTGAGCTACATCGCCCATTCATTTCACTTCACAGTTTTAGGCATTCACAGGAAAAAGTACTTGTATAAGAGTTAGGCTTGGTTCTGCATCACCATCAGGGTGGTATTTGATGGGGGGACGTGTCCTGGTCACTGGACCCCAGACCCCCTAGTCGGATGGGGAGGGGCACGCCCCCTCATATTCCAGCCCCTTCGACCTCAAGCCATCCCCCACTGCCGTCACCTTCAAATACCACCCTGATCACCATGGGCACCTATGTGATGATTTTTTGTTAATTGTGCATCTTAAAATGTCTGTTTATTGTTACTATTGTTATTATTATTATTATTATTATATACACAGAACCATTTCTTGCTGAGCTTGCATATTATTTGTTTGTAGGTCGCTGGTATTTGGTGCTATTGGTTTTGTCATGGGGCATGAAATAACACATGGATTTGACAATATTGGTAAGTTGTTACATTTGCAGCCATGCACTTCTGTATTAACTAGCTTTGTTCTAGAGCCACATATATAGGCCTAATAAGTTGTTGATGTTTTTATTATGAATATGCAATGTAATCTAAATATATAGGCGATTCGATGCGTCATTTGTTTGTTCGCTTGTAACTTGGGAATGCACAGCACGATCATGTTAAAATTTTCAGGATAGTTCCAGGGCGCCCGTGGATGGTTTTAGGTGTAAAAAATTTTGGGACATGGGTAGGTGGATGGGGTAGAAAATTTGCATTTTTGTTTCTCTCTACATCGGCTGGCTAGGTGCCAGGTGTGACTGGGCAGTGGGCCCTCCTCCTTGTATAGGCACATGCGGCTGGCCTGTATGCCTTGGAGGTGCTGGCACTGACACCTGGCAGTGGGGGCAGCAGAGTAGCATGGGATAGCAAGAGATGGGGACAGGGTTAAAACTACATGTGTACGAAATGGCCGTCTGGACGGGCAACTGTGCTAGATTTGAATATTGTAATTTCATTGTAACTTTATTTAAGCGCAGGATATTGACTGTAAAAGCTGCATGTTGTCAATAGTGACTGAGTAAAGCTAGTGATTGTGAATTGCAGGCCGGCAGTATGACAAGTTTGGTAACCTGGTGGAGTGGTGGGGAAACCAGTCAACACAACAGTTCGGTGATCTTGCTCAGTGCTTTGTCGATGAGTACAGTCAGTTCACTGTCTATGGTCATCACGTATGTGTCTGTTCTTTCACAAAACTCAAAACTCAGCTGTGAGAATTTTTGTAGCGTACGATACTCTTGTATGGTGGTAGACCAGGAATGTTACTATAAAATGTAACTAGTAAGTCTAGACAGTGATCGCGTTAGTAAGGGGGCTTCCGGGCTGATATCTTGCTGATTGGGCCTTGAGATGCAGGAGAGTTCAGTCACATGGGGCAAAGAAGCCAAGGAAAATAGTAGTAATCTCACGTATTGAGATATCTGGTTAAAATTTGGTTTGCAAACATATCAGGACGTTTTGAATTGAAATCATGTTCGTAGCTGCTAAGCATGAATATGCATGTTATCTGTTCCATGTCATTATTTTCATCCTGTTGCTTAAATATTTTTTGTGTCACATTGAAGAACGTAATATCGTATTGCATTTTCGCCTGGAATCATTTTAAAAACTAAAGACACTAGTGTGATTCATTCAACTTTATGGGTTAAACCATTTTAGGGCAGAATTTCTTGTGTTACGTATGGAAATGAGCGCACAGTGCAGTCAGTGTATTCTGAAAGTTAATAAATTGCTTACAATACATTTTACAGATTCTAATACTTGTTTTCATATCTTGGTGGATGTTTTTGCTGTATGCAGGCAAATGGAATGTCGACATTGGGTGAGAACATTGCTGACAACGGTGGACTAAAGATCAGTTACGATGCTCTACAGACATGGCTTAGTGAACACCATTACAATGATGCTGTCCTGCCAGGACTCAATATGACACACTCTCAACAGTTCTTCCTCAGTTTTGCTCAGGTCCACTTCATTGCTTTGTGCACAGTTGGCACAGCTGGTGTCGCTGAACTGAAATGTTCTATCTTAGAAGACAAGGCTGCAGTTGTTTGCATATCATTAAACTTGAGTGTTGCAGAACAGACAAATGGGCCACCTGTTTCCCAACGATTCAATAATCTGATTGTGTGTTTTCTGTTAACATGCAGTTGGCTGATACAGATAGAGCAACTTCTGATTCACCATTACAGACCAAGCAAAGAAGGGCACATGAACATGCTGCAATATAGCTTCACCCCTTTACTTCTGTAGGCTGTAGGCTGAGGAGTGGGGACACTCACTGCTGTAGTGCAGTTACATGTACTTTAATTTTGCATCAGTTTAAACTGCAAATTGTACTTTTTACTTTTTCTACTACTCTGATTGGATTCTGATAGCTGTTCATGAAAGCTTCAAAAATAGCTGACAAAATGTGGAGTCATCATCATCATCATCATATTCATTTGAGCGTACTTGGTGCAGTGGGCATGCAGTGAAGTGTTAGATACAACATTTTGTGCTCGTAATCTAATATTTCATAATGTTGTCTTTTTTGTTTTCAAACAAATGAAATAATGTTTGTTTCATGCCGTGTTATATAAATTGTGGGTGTGTGATTTAATTGCGAGTGAGAAACTATCATCTCTTTGCTGTTTGTTGCTGTAACAAGTCAGTATACTATGTGTACAGACATGGTGCACGTCGTATCAGCCGCAGTATGCTCTCATGTTGCTGGCTAACGACGTTCACAGCAACACACGTTACAGGTAAGAACTGGCCGGCACTTGTCTATATTGCTGAGTATATCTGTAGAGAGAATTAGCTGCTGTTATGTCCGCAGCGCATTGAAAGTCGGCATGAGGTCTAATGTTGGCTGTGGCTGGCAGTTCAACCTTATTGATGTCAGCCATTCAGCAAGAACAGCTGTTAGGTCCAGTATGTTACTGTTATGGTGTTAGGGGCCATTCAAAAATTACGTCACACATTTTGGGGGTGTTTTTAACCCCCTCCCCCCTGTCACATCTTGTCACAAGTTTGACTACCCCTCCAAAAATTATGTCACACTCCTCTTAACCCCCCCTCGAACCCCCTGCCGATTTACTGATACCCCATCATATATCTGAAATTACCATGCATAGCATACTATGCTAGTCAGTGTTCAGTGTTAGTGTTAATGTTAGTTGTCAGTCCAGGGTGATGAGAAGTGACGAGACATGCTTATGACTGTAAGTCATTTCTGCCGGCTATAAAGTTAAGGTGGTTAACCACAAATAGCGTCTTACTGGTCGTAGTTGGCAGTCTTCGTTGCTGTGGCTGGGTAGCCTACTGCACACACTGCTCTATACTTGTCATCATCTCCGTGGAGTCCACTGTACTGTAGGGTCTACTGTTGTGTGATTGCTCTGTCATGTCACTCCCTGTACTCTGATAGCTGCGTAGGTAATTAATGTCATTAACAGTTGCACTGCTGCATTAATCTACTGGCCGAGAGTGGCTGTAACCACTGCAACTCAATACCAGCGGGCATGAAAGCATCCAGTCAGTACAAAGATGCTTTCTTCCCAGTCCCAGATAGACCAGGGTGGCTTTCATTGCCGCTGGAGTATTGAGTAGCAGAATGTTCACAGCCAGAGAGATTATTCAACGTGGTAAAAAGCTGCATGTAAGTAAGTAAGTAAAATTTTGTGAGTGTGACGTCACAGACAGATGGACTTCCCCCTCCCCCATGTCACACTCTGTCATACTACTGCCTACCTTCCTCCCCCTTAGCATGTGATGTAATTTTTGAATGACCCCTTATGTTACTGGGGTTTGCTGTATGACATAGTGAATGCTGTATAATGTGACCTGCAGCTTTCAGTATGATCGGTAGCCAGATGTATCAATCACACTCTTTGTAGACTGCAGGACTCGCACGGTCATGATGATGAGAGTGAGACCCATCACAAGACAGCTCAGTCCATGTCAGTGACCACATGAGCTCTTGTGGTCAATTATGTAACTGCTAATACTAATTATTATTTTTTTTACAAAATTTATCACAATACTGCACCTGCTGCCCGTGTCTGTTCTCTGTGGCATATCTGATGATTGGTTGTTGTTAATTCTGTTGATAACAGAAAGCTTACATGTCTGTGTTCAGGGTGAATGGTGTTGTGCGAAACATGCCAGAGTTTGCAGCAGCATTTGACTGTCCGAGTGATTCCAAGTTGAATCCATCTGACAGATGCACTCTTTGGTGAATGCAGATTGTTTACATCATGTCAGAAATGTCTCATCATTGACATCATTCTTACTTTACCAAACTTAAATTTTTTTCTTGATCTCTTGTGCCAGACACATATACCTAAACTGTGATTCAGAAAAAGTGAGCAAAAATGTTTTTGTCACGTCTCACACAAAACCCATTCAATTCAGATAAAATTGGATAGGTAGTATCATGAATAAATTTGCTACACATCAGTTTTACTTTTTTACCTCACCTAAATAGTGTGTCTACACTACCATGTTGAACCAAAAGTTGTTGTTTATGAATGTAAGTGGCAATGAAATGATGTGAACTCATTTCTTCAGCTTAAATTCAAAGTGTTCACGTAACAATAGTGTTCACGTAACAATAAATAACAAAGTAAACGAAATGTTAATTTTATTTACTTTAAATAATGGTTCCTATGGATGTATCCATAATAAATGTTTATGCTATAACAGACGATCATTTTGTGAACGTAATCTTCATAATCATCCACTGGCGTAAATGAAGTAAAAATTAGCCGAAAGACAATACTTTCGATCAAGAACTTCGTGCTGTAAAAATCAAAGCAGTCTACTTCTGCTAAAAATAGTTTTATTTTAAATTCTGTTAGTAAAGCACAACTGGTGTTGATTTGCTGATCAAATGCTACTGTGTTTAAAAAAACTTCCACTTCAGAGAAATGAATTTACAGCATTCCATTGCCAATTGTCATTAACAAAAACAAGCATTTTTGTTTCACATGGTAGTGTAGATACATTCTTTAGGTAAGGTGAAAAGTGTGTACACTACTGTGTTGCAAATTTATTCAGGATACTACAAATTGGATGGGTTTTGTAGAAGATATGACGAAAACACTTTGGCTCTTTTTTCTGAATCACAGTGTATTCAGTATCTCTTATCTCTGTGTACTAGGCAGTAGCAGAATTTGCCTTCAGCTGCGGCTCCGGCTGAAATCCGGCTCTGGCCAAAATATTGGCTGGAATTCCAGATTCAGCCAGATTTACTTGACAGTACATCTTGCCTGATATTTCTGAAGTAGAATTCAAAACTGATTAAGGAAAATTAAAAGAAACAGATGCCTTATTTGAGTAGTAGATCAGCAGTTTGTGATGTTCGTGACTGGTGTGAACATTGTGTTAGTTGTAAAATAGAGTTTCTAATGTTTTGCTGTTCTAACTTGTGATATTTTAACAAAGTTACAAATCTGGCTGTGGCTCTAGCCAGATGTACAATTACAAATCCAGCCAAATTTGGCTTTGGTCGGATCTGAACAAGCAAATCCAGTACTGTTTGCTTACTAATTGCAGCTGTGTAGGGCCTACTTGACTGCTGCATATGCATCAAGTTAGCAAAAATTTGTGCCTAAATGTAAAGCATGCAGCATATGCTGTTACAGTTGTTTGGCAGGGTATAAATGTGTATATTAATTTTATTAATACTGTTGTAATTTTCGTTGTCTGTGTGTCTGTCACACGCTAAATTACAAAAGCTGGAATGTTGCAGTCTTTGCCAGTAGACTGTACAGTTTTCTGTGAGGTAAGTTGCATCCAGATGTTTGTCAGGAAACGGCCCAGGTTAGTGTGGCACATGGGATGTGAGTGGGATGTGGAAAAATGCTATTTCCGGCCGTGTCATAGGTGTTTTGCCGAAGCATTAGGAGAAACAGCCACAGTTACTACAGTGTGTTCTTGAAAAAGTAACCCCCTGTATACATTTTCATAACTCTGGCAAACAGCGTTGGATTTTAATCGAATTCTGTAGCAAAAATATAATATCTACTAATGCAAACAAAACACCAAATTTCAGAAAAAATCTATCAATGTCTGCAGTAGTTGTAGCAAGTTTTTCGAGGTCAACTGAAAACATGGAAGTTTTTACTATAGGCAGTGTCTCAGACATGTGACTGTCAAAATGCAAAAGTCAGACAAATCTTTGCTCAAACCTGACAATGTCCATGATTTGTTTAGAAATTCTGCAATCAATTTTAGCATTATTTCCTTTTTCCTTCCTCAGCTCTTTAATAAAACTTCTGTGGAGAATACCATGGCCATGTTTACTCCACACCAGTGACTGCACTAATTAATGTATCAGAAACTTTTGTCATCAACATTCAAAGATTAATAACTTCACTGTTAAAGAACATTTTAATGAAATTTTGTGGTTCTTTCAGAGATATATTCAGTGCACATAATTTTATTAAGATGTGTTGAGATTTGGCATTTCTCTTTCATATTGTCTAGAAGGTTCTTTTTTTCCAAACACAGTGTACATGTATATGGTTAATCACTAATAGAAAGTCACATACAGGATACAGCCTAATGCTTTAGCAAAATCAATGACCTTTCGTGACCTTGAACCACCATTTTACTCTGTTTTCTTAAGCTTATTGTATCGAGTTGACTTCAGCTTAATCCATACTAGTAGCAGCCAGAAGGTAGCGATGGAAATCTTTTTGATGATATAGTTTAAGAGAAATATTAACATTTCTGATAACAGTACAGAAGTGTTAAGTGTGTGCACCCTGCGCATATTCATATTGTGTATGCTTAACAATAGCTGAGCTTGTTATTGTAGGCCATGATGTGTGGACTATACTGGTTGCATGCTGAATTGCTGAGCTTCATGTTTAACTGTGAGAATATGAATGTTGCAGAAGGTTAATTAATCATATGATAAGTTCTCATGACATTATCGCTATACTTTACAGTTCACTGTCCCTGACATGCTATGAAATAATGCACCAGACACGTGAATAGTATTGTGCATTGTGTTAGGAGAGTAACATTTTGTTAATTTTGCACATATTTTCATGCCAGACTTATTTTATTGTTGCTTGTATTTAGAAAGGATGTATTATCAAGGGAAGTATTTGCAAGTTAAGTGTCTAAACTAAACTAAATTATCAGCAGGGAGAAAATGTTAAATGTCTCTTGTCATTTGTATACTGGTACGTTTTCATCAAATTCATTTGATGCTGCCTGTTGCTATTGATGATGATGTAATGTGGTGTGTCTGTGTTGTCATACACCTGACTCCTGGCGGCACAGAGAACATTGTATTAGATGCGGTTCGGATCCCCCCATTATCCCCGTGGCAAGGAGTGGGAAGAGATTCAGTATTCGTTTGTCCACTTGTCTGTAATTGTCACATTTCTATTTGATGATATGATGATGTTTCATATACTTGCTAAGAGTCTTGTTTCTTTCTCTGTCTCTGTTGTAAAGCTGGGCTGTGGTGCATTATACCATCCACAGGACTGAAGTCAACTGTAGCATTTTTTTGTAACTCGCTGTTTCACGTGCATGAGTTATGATATCAAAAATGTGTTCACTGGTTTTATCTGTTGTAATGCATATAGACCCACATTTGTAGTTGTATATTATTCATTTCTTGTGGTTCATTCAGTCGGAATATTGACTTTTTATTTAGTTATTATGATATGTTTTTCTTGCATTATTCTAGCAGCAGTGAGTGTTTTGAGTAAATTCACTTTCTATGTGTATGTAATTCATGTTTAGATTCTAGCTAGTTTATATTTGCAGCTTGTTAATGTTCGCATGTGACGGTGATAGTGGCTTTGCATTTGGTTTCATGATTTGATGATTACGAAACTTGTTACTTGCTTATAGAATTGACTTTTGCTTTATATAAATATGGTACTTTGACTGTCCATGTATGAAGTAAGAAATTTTGACATGATTCTATCTGCAACTCATGGTAGGCTTGCATAGCTATCATTTTCTTTTATGTGAAATCGATTCTCCATGACCTATACAGTCGATGTCATTGCATGGTTTTCTCATACATGTACAATTACGCTGAGAATGTGCTCCGCGGAAAGACTATAAAGATTGCAAAATAGGAACCCCCGACCCCTATATGTGGATGCATTTATAGTTAGAGACTCTAGATTTGTCTGGGCATGATGTACAATCAGGGGCATCGCCAGGTCCGAAAATGTGGGGTGGACACACATGGCGAGCGCAGAGCGTGAGCCTATAACGGGGGCCTGGGGGCAGAGCCTCCTACAGGGTCCAGGGGCATATTCACTGGTCAGGGGGTCACGGGGGCGAAGCCCCCTGAAGCTGAAAACCTTTCAGCTTTTGGATGCCTAATGGAAGCAGCAAATTTGCCTCATTTTCCGTATTTTGCAAACTCACGAAACCCCATGTATTTGTGACACATAACTGAAGGTAGGCCCCTGTCGTCCACGATGGTATGGACAATAGTGTGTATCAACAGAAAAACAGTTTGGAATTGTACTGGTTGTGATGTGCAAAGTAGCACTACAAAGTAAATTAGCAAATTATAGCCCCAAACGTTTACTGTGAAGCCCCACTGAACCTGCACAGTAGTCTGAGACTACTTCGCTTAGAGTTCCACAACAGTTACAAAAGAGACGAGTCATACCTGACCGCTTCTCCCCTCCCCCATAAAACTTTACCAGATTTGTATCAGTCTCAGGAACAACCTCTGGCAAAAGTGGGGTGGACATGTCCACCCCGTGGCGACGCCCCTGTGTACAATCTGTGCTTTAGTGGTCGTTACTTGTCTAGCAGTCGGACATATAGGCAACTTACTGCAAAGCTGTGCAAGAAAGCTGATTAAGCAATTTAAAGTAGAAAAGAACAAGCTGCCTGTGGGTATTGACGCTCAGCTGGCTCAAGTAGGTCAGTGTGACCTATAGCTTGTGATCAGCGTTGGTCAGTATGACTATTGATCTACCCTTAAGCAATAAGCATGCAAGTTTACAAGTCTTTGTGCCCGTGGCTCCAGCAGTAATGATCTGCGGCACTTACACCCTGGTTATACACACAAACATGATTTGAACAGTTTATGCTATTAGCTATACTATTAGATTAGCGAACTAAAATGGTCATAATGATCAATGAGATGACGGAAAGCACAGCTACTAAAACCAGTATTAGGTTATTTTGTGTTTACTTATTTATTGTCGAGGGAGAAGGCAGCAGGTGCCCGTCGAAACCACTGGTCGAAACTCGAAACGACGCCCACTCAAAGCAGTGCGCAAAGTTGAAAGATGGCGTCGGATGGTGTAGATTGTTTTCGTTACAACTTTGCGCTGGTGTCGCGTATTGCGAACGCGTTCGCGACGTCGTCGTCGTTTGAACTGAAGAAAGGACAGACGATCGACATTGACAAGGCGCGCCGAGAGCACGAGGAGCTTGTCGAGGCGCTACGGCGTATTGGGCTAGACGTGATCGAGTTGCCGTCAGACGAGAAACACCCAGACGGTCTGTTTGTCGACGATATCGCTGTCGTTATCCATGGCACTGCGCTCATCTGCAACCCACCCACCTTCCCCGACCGACCCACGCGGCAAGGCGAGGTATAAGACAGTTTATCATAGCTGTATTGTCAGCGCATCCCTGTAGATAATTATACGTGCCGTGCGCAGGGCGATGGTAAAGTGCGGAAAATCGGCACAAATTTGTTACTTGTGGAATTTTTATGCAGAATGAAGGGTATAAATTGCAGAATTGACAGTATTGTGCATTCCAATTTTCCACATTCGGCATTTTACTGCTACACATCTGGGCAATCCTCCGAAGTCCGGTCCCAAATTATTTCCTATGTATAACATTGAACTGCACCACGTGTATTGTTAGAAAACAACAGGAACTGTCACTTGATTAATGAGTAATAAATTAGTAAATGTCATTAGCTTTGGCAAATCACTGTCACTGTACAAAGCAGTCATTAACTACTAAATATTGTAATTGGCGCATAGCATTTGCAAATAGCTGCCGAACACATTCTGTTTGTGACTGTTGCGCCACTGAAAGGCCACCAAGTAGCTGACAAACAGACCGCGACTTGTGCCACTTTGATAGCGGAGTTTACGTTTCGCTTGCATCCACATTCCTTCTATGGTTTCAGTGTGAATGTCCGGGTCTACTGAATCAACGAACTCATTAGCGTGAACAATGACAGCGTGATCATACACCCCGTTGTTGAGCTGAGCAACATTTTGATATCCTCGCCAAGC
>Ga0126335_1002658_pt1 | contig 10807 bp, 1 predicted proteins | sample OlaspJWI45metaG_FD_108409 | JGI IMG/M metagenome (GOLD analysis project Ga0126335, IMG submission 108409) | Marine gutless worms symbiont microbial communities from Oahu, Hawaii - Olavius sp. 1 OAHU.JWI-45 metaG | ecosystem: Host-associated > Annelida > Digestive system > Unclassified | place... | reverse complement strand
GCAGGAAACGCCTGAGATTGAGAGTGTGATTGCGTCAGAGATGGAGGTTCCGGACACAGTTAGCATTGGCACGGCTGAGATTGAAGCTGTACTGCCAACAGCTGAACGTCGAGATGTGCAGTTGATTGATAGCGAGCTTGTGGGCGTTACTGAAGAAGTCGAGCCAGAGGCTGTTACTGAGCAGGCCGTAGTGGAAGAAGAAATAACGGCGGAGCTGAAACTCACAGAAGAGGCACCGCCGGAGCCAGAACCGACAGTTGAGGGTGGTGACATGGAGATTGTTGAAGGCGCTGTGCCTATTAGCACGGTGGAAATGTCGTTCACAGCAGTTGCTGAATCATCTGATGTAATGTCAGAGTCTGAAACATTAATCAAACAGGGAGAAGTTTGGGAACGTTTGCTGCAGAAACGTGTGTCAATGGAAACATTTTATGCTGAAGTGCAGTTTAAAATCTATGATATCGATATCGATGACCCTGCTGCAGAAACAGTGCAAGTTGCCCAGCCATACCCGGATGTTTCGCTGGAGTCGCCCCTGGCTTATGCCTCTGTGTCAAAAGTTACACCTCCATCACTACGTTCATGTTCTTCGAGTGAGACTTTTCAAGAAGAAATCTTTGTCAAGAGCAGTGACGTCGTCTGGGCGGAACCGGAGATCTCGTTTACGACTGCGGTGGTTGACGTGCATCCGGTTGAAATGACAGTAGACATTCCTGTTGCTGAGAGAGTTTCGCCAGAGGATTCACTGATCGGTGAAGAAAGAATTGTGGCTGGTGTCACCGAGCAAGTTAACTTAGTTGAGGCGGGTGATTTTGAATTAAAGCGGCAAGAGGCAACTATTGTGGACGAACCTGAAGATAAATTTGCAGTTGAGGCTAATGTTGTTGAAACTGAGCTACCAATTTCTGCATTCGACCTCATAGGTATTGCAACCACACCAGACGTGGTTTTATCAGCTGATGAAGGAAGTGTACCACACGACATTGTCAACGTTGACATATTGCTGGAGAAAGCAGCCGCACCACCAGAGCAGTCAGTAATAAAATCAAGGGAGGAATTTTACATATCAAAACCACAAAACGAAGACATTGTGTGTCCAGTTGTCAGTGAAAAAGCTGTCGATGAAATTGGTATTATAGAAGTTGCTGAAAAGGAAGCTGTGCATGAAGTTTCTAAGCAGAACACACTGGAAGCTTATCAAGATGAGGTAAGTTTCAGGATTTTTGAAACGGTTGTGGAAGAGGATGTGGAAACTCCAGAAGTTTCGGTATTGGATGACAGCCAAGTACTTGAGTTCAAGGAGTTGTCAGACACATGTGTGACACCAGGCAAACGACAAGTGTCAAGATTGCGGAAACAAGATACAATGGAAACATACCATGATGAAGTTCACTTGCAGATGGCAGCTACAAATGTGCCAGCAGTCGAAGAAGAAGCAGCGGTTGATACTTTTGCTTGGACAACACCTGATGACCAACTAACTCTGACCTATGACTTCCATGAAACTGTAGTTGAAACTCAACAGCTTGAAGTGAAAACTGAAGAAGAATACAAACAAAATTACACTGTTGAAAATAAACATGAAGTACCTGAAGACAAATTAGAAATAGCCATTTCTCCCAGTGGAAGGGAGGATGTGGAGGCTAAACAAATTACAAAAACTCGTCTTTCGTTTTTGACGAAACAAGAAACAATTGAAGTTTGTCACGAAGAGCTTCAGCTAAACGTTGCTGAGACTATCATTGAGGGAACAGTTGACGTGGAAGTTGTTCCTGAGGTTGAAGTTGCAACCGTGCAGATGGAAATACCAGAGGTCGAAGTACCTGAAGCTGCTGACGTGCAGCGCTCTGCACTGACTAAGCAAGAAACTATGGAAGCTTATCAAGCTGAAGTGCGACTGGCTACTGAAGAAATTATCAATCTTGAAATTTACACAGTCCAACAATCACTGCACGAGAAAGTTGTTGAGCCTGTGGCTACAGAAACCGAAGAGGTCGAAATAACCACACAAGCAGTACACGCTGAAGAGTTGGTGCCTGACGAATACAAGGAAGAAGTAATTCTAGAAATTTACAAGTCAGCGCCCGAAGAAGAGGGTCAAGAAAATATTTTCGCTAGCATTGCTGAATGTGAGAAGGTCGAGGCTGAGCACGTGACAAAATCTCGTCCTTCGTTTTTGACAAAACAAGAAACAATTGAAGTTGGCCATGAAGAAGTTCATCTAAACGTTGCTGAGTGCATCAGTGAAGAAACAGTTGATGTGAAAGTTGTTCCTGACACTGAAGTTGCAACCATTCAGATGGAAATGCCAGAAGTCAAAGTATTTGAAGCCGCTGCTGTGAAGCGCTTTGAGTTAACAGAGATAGAGAAAGCTTTGGAAGCTTCTCAAGATGAGGTGAGACTAACTGTTGCAGAAGCAGTTTTAGAAGAACCGTCAGAGATAGACCAAATTTCGGATGCAACATGTGTGAAGGATGAAGAAACCTTGATGTATCAACCCGAACTAGCTGTCGCTGCTGTCACAAAAGAAGGGCAAGAAGAGCGGAAGTCGCCAATTTTTGCAGAAGATGACATCACGAAGGTTTGCCATGAGTTGGCACTCGCTACAGAAGTATTCAGTGTTTCGTTGCCTGCTGAACCAACAGCTACGGAAGCACGTCGTGATGAAATAGATGTAGTAGCATCTGCTGACGTTGCTGCTGTTGAAGATGCTGTCGTTACTGAAATATGTGAAGAAACTACAGTCGAGTTTGCTAAAGAACTTGAAATTGACAGAGTCCAGAAATCAGTGAACGAGAAAATTGTTGCGGCTGATACTAAAGAAACTGAAGAGATAGAAGTTGTCAGGCAAACAGTACACGCTGAAGAGTTAGTGCTTGATGAATACAGGGAGGAAGCAATTCTAGAAATTTACAAGCCAGCACCCGAAGAACAGGGTCAAGAAAATAGTTTTGCTAGCATTGCTGAAAGTGAGAAGATCGAGCATGAGCACGTGACAAAATCTCGTCCTTCGTTTTTGACAAAACAAGAAACAATTGAAGTTGGCCATGAAGAAGTTCATCTAAACGTTGCTGAGTGTATCAGTGAGGAAACAGTTGATGTGAAAGTTGTTCCTGACACTGAAGTTGCAAACATTCAGATGGAAATACCAGAAGTCAAAGTACCCGAAGCTGCTCCTGTGAAGCGTTTTGAGTTAACAGAGATAGACAAAGCTTTGGAAGCTTCTCAAGATGAGGTGAGACTAACTGTTGCAGAAACAATTTTAGAAGAACCGTCAGAGGTAGACCAGATTTCGGATGCAACGTATGTGAAGGATGAAGAAACCTTGATCTATGAACCCGAACAAACTGTCGCAGAAGATGAGCGGAAGTCGCCAGTTTTGCCAAAGGAGCACACAACCGAGATCCGCCCGGAAGAACTTTCCTTGAATGCGGATGTTGCTGATGTGGAGTTCTTGGTCACAACAGAAGAAGTAGAGAGTGTTTCGCTGCCGGCTGAGCGAGCCGTAGTCGAAGCACACCGTGACGAAATAACTGTCGATGCATTAAGCGAAGTTGCGGAAGAAGAATCAGTGACGGTTATTGGATCAGAAGATGTGGTTGACATCGCGGTTCCTGAAATGGTCGTAGAAGCTGTTGCTGAAGAAATAGACATTTACACACAAATTAACAAAGAAAATATCACAACGGAAGAGCTTCCGATCGAAAAATCTAAAGTTGAAATTGTCACTGCTATTGAAAGTGCCATGCAGGAAATTGGCATTAATCGTATTTCCGAAGAAAACAGAGAAGACATGGAGATAACAGTTGCTACAGAAGAAGTAGCAAGTGTTGACATAGAAAAAGAACAAGCAGAACCAGCAGCAGAAATTCTACACGAGGAACTTTACGTGGACAGTATGCACGAAGCGACTGAAGAGCCGAAACCAGTTGTAGCAGAGATAGCAAAAGAAGTTGATTTGGTTGTGAAAATGCCTGAACAACCAGAGATCACTGTTCCGGTTGCTGAGACAGTTAGAACGCAGGAAGAGATTTTTGCTCTGGGTGAACAACTGGTCGTCGAGAAGTCTGTCGCTGTTGATGTCAGTGTGTCAGCTGAAGAATTTGTTGCTGTTGAGAGTGAGATTTCTGAAAGTGTGGTTCTGGAAAGTAAACCGGCTGTTGAAGTATGCACAAACGAACAGACATTAGTTGCACTTCCAGCAGATAGAGTTTGCGAGTATGAAGAAAAGAGTTTGGTTATCGACATAGTCGAAGTACCTGAGGTGTCTTCGTTGGAGATAGAAACAGCCAAGTCAGTATTTGTCAGAGATATATCTCAGCAAGATGTCGAGATCAAGACGGCGACGTTACCAGAGGTGACTGTGGAAGATCAGGGACTGGAAGAATGGCAAGAAGATGAGACACCTACAACCGCTGATTTAGTGATAGAACTGAAGGTAACCACGGGCAATGCAGAAAAAGAGGAGGAACACGATTTCAGTGTTGAAGAAGAAGAATCATTCACGTTTGGTTATGAGGTTTTGACGACCAAGTCACCTGAAGTGACAGTAGAACAGGGCGATCTTTCTCGTCCAGAAATGCCGACCAAATTGGAGATTGCCTCTTCAGAAGTCAAAGAAACTGATGCAGTTGCAATTCCAGAACCCGAAGAATTCAGTGAGTTTAAACCACCAGAATTGCATGTTGTCGAACCCCGTATAGAAGAACAAGAAACGCAACAAACTGAAGAAACTTTTGAAACAGCAGTAACTATAATAACAGATACACACTATGTTGAGAAACAACGCGAACCCGTTACACCAGCAATGAAATTTTCTGACGAAGTGTTCGAAGTGGTTACGGTCGACAATGGAGAGGAAATATGGGAATCTCATGTTGAAGAAATAGCTGAGGAGCAAGAGGCAGAAGGTGGAATAGAAATGTCCACTAGCGATGAGTGGACTATTGTTGAGAAGCTGAAGCCGGACGAGGAAGGTGGCTATGAGCCAGATTACGGTTTTAGTGCCGAGGACGAGGACTCCTTCGGTTACGGCTTTGAGATAACCACGACCACGCAGCGTCGAACGAAGTTGATAAGAACGGTCAGCGAAGACGGAGAGATTATTGAGAAAAGTGTTATCATGGACGAGGACGAAGAATCCAGTGTGGCGAGCAGCCGCACATCGAGTGTAAGCGACGCCGGTGACATTGCCGGAATCACGGTGTACACGAGCACGGTGGAAGGTGAACCGGATGTCGAGACGGAACTGAACGAATACGAAGACGTGCTCCCAGATGGAACGGTAGTCCGACGTCGGGTTACGAGCACCCGGTGTCGGCAGACAGTCACCAAGCGCGTTGTCCTCGAAGGATTGGATAACGAGGACACTCCTTTCGACGATGTCTTTCCAGCTGTGTCGCCAGCCGAAGGTCTGCCGACGGACGACGCGTGTCGTGTGGTTACGCGTTACACTGACCGTAGCAGCACTGACCCAGAACAGAGCACAGAAGTTCAGCAGAGCGAAGATACACTGCCGGACGGCACACGCGTTCAGAGGCGAATGATCACTACGCGCAATCAGCAGTTGACGACCGAAAGACTCATGGTCGCCGGTACAAGACTCTTCGTCGAAGGAAGCACTGGCGATGAGGACGAAGTGTTCGACAACTTGAGGAGAGTTGGATCGCCGACGCCGTTAACAGGTATTTGTTTCTCATGTTTTAATGCAACTTTAAGGACGGCCGCGGCATGAGCTGGTAGTATGTTTCAACTGCAATCACTAGGTGTGCTAGTGCGGAGCGGCCAGTTACGTTACTGGCTGTAAATGTAAACAATGTTCTGAGTGACTGACGGGCGGACGGACACAATTGTGTATTGCTTTCATACTGACGTATTACCAGGATAATTGAATAGCAGTTTGAACTTTATATATTCATCTTTATTTATCGTAAACGTAGCAGAACAAACAGCTCAACTAACTTAACTAAGCAACAACCTCAATATACAGAGTGTTCTAGAATATATGGCACAAAGGTTGCCATGCAATTAGTTATGAACTATTTGTCCCAAGATTGTGAGGTTTGCAATAAAATACACAGCATAAATCGCTGTCAACCGATTAATAACAATATTTGTCTAGTTGATATATATTCTTTGTTACTTGACCGGAAGTAGCCGCACGTCATCAGTGACGTGACCTGCGTGTAAACAATCAAAATAGCACCTTTACTACCGAAGATCAGACATATGTTTCTGACTTTATTGAACCGCCCAACTGGCCATATGACTCACATGGACTACTCTGTTTTGGGAGGCTCCGCAGCAGCTAATATATCGTCAGCAGATTGAGGTTGTTGATCATCTGAAACAGTCCCGAACTGTTTCTGGGACATGATCATTCAAGAGCTAATCGATGGTATTGAACAGTGGTCCAAACGACTATCGTTGGTTGCTCGTTTTCGTTGTGGACACACTGAGCACCGTTTCTCTTAGTTCTGGAAACTGATTTTGGTGTTAACTTTGCTTCTTTCTTAAATATGTCAGAAAGATGTTGCGGTTAATTTTATTTTCGAATAGTTCACTTGCCAACTGATAAACAAAGAATATTTAACCGCTGCATTCAGACGTTGGCCTTTGTAGTGTAAGCAGTTTATTACTGGACATTTTGTTGAAAACCAAGTGATTCTGTGACGTGTGATTGCAAAAATGTGGCGCCGCAAACTTTGTGCCATTTATTCTGGAACATCCTGTATATATATATATATATATATATATATATATATATACGGTTTTTGTGATCATTATACTGAACATTCAGTGAGCATTTCGTTCGTATATTTATAACAGTTCACAAAACATCTCTTGCACAGTAGCCTCTTATTAAAAACAGTTTATGTTGATATGCAATTTAGACAATTTATTTAGTACTTTTTATACCCATGGGTGTATGATATCCAAGTCATATTGTAAATCGTGAAAGTTTTGTAAATTTATTATGTAAACTGCAAGTTAAAATTTACGTAACCGCTGCGTCGCTTTCGTACATAATTATTTACAAAACAATGTGCAAAGGTTCGAGGCGGTCAGAGGAGCTGATCAGACGCATTCCAAGCGAAGATGATCGAAAGTCCGTTGTTGGTAAATAGTCATTATTAGCTGGCTTTCATTGGGGGGTCTTTCTGTACAATTACTTTTGTGTTTTGTGTCTTTTATTATTTCTCTATTTTGTTAACATATTTTGTTAAAATAGTGGTCTTGCGGCTATTACTAACCGCGGCTTGGTGCTATGATAACATTATATTTCTGAAATATTTTGCTTTTAACCGACAGTTTATAGTAACGTTCTATATTTCAAACTATTGTATTCGCATGTGATCTGTATTTTCTGAATATAACTAGTGCTTTATAATAACATTAGGCCTATTTGTTTCTTTCACAATTTCCGCATGTGACTAATTGCATATATTTTTTCCAGTCTTGTTTTAGCATTGATCTGTTATTATATTATTTTCACCAACAGTGTCTGATTTACGTACAGCTATGGTTTGGAGAAGCTTTAACAATAAACAGATCTCATCGGCAGCATTGAATGGCAAGAAACCAAACACGATTTGCTTAAAGTCAATGTGTTTAACACTTAGTTTTGCACTGTTACTTGCAATTGATCTGATTTTATGCCAATTACAGAGTGTTGTACTAAAACTTTCTGCGCAAGTGTATTTTCAATATGCAGTAATATCAGCAAGATGGCTTACGTAAATCAGATATGGTTGATACATCTTTGCTTATGATTACGCTTTACTATTGTGTTTTTTCTATGATTCTTGCACTTTTATCTAGACTTTGGCAACGATCCTGTGTCGCGGCAAGAAACTTTCGACTCTAACACGTTTGAATCGTCGTCTAAGAAAGCAATTTTCGACTGTAGTGATTCTGAACAGAGGCACATTGACCATTTCACGCTATCGGCAGGTACTACTACGAGCCCTGGAGCAGATTTTTACTCACATCCTGTGACGGATGTTGATTATAAGTATAGTCAAAGTTTACCAACAAGTGAAGTGAAACCTGCGATCACAGATTCTCAGAATGCAGATATGTCAGAGCCAGATGATACTGTCGATAATGTTCAGCGGTCGCAAAGATCAGAAGCAGCTGATTCGATGCAGCCGAAGAAGACTAGTGATAGTGACAGTAGCCTTTCAGAATACTTTGTAGAAGCACATACCACTGAGAAGAAAACAGAAGTTCTGCAGGCATTGTCGTTTGCGGTTTATTCGGAGGAACCGTCGACAAAGAAACTGGAAGATCAGCCAGATTATTTGCCTGCGCTGTCAGACTTAGCGTTAAGCGCAGTTATCAACGATGTTCCGAAGCAGCCGTTAGTGCAAGGCGACGCGAAAGCACCATACGCTGTTTTCTCCGTGCAGCCACGTGTATACGAACTGTCAGTGGAAGTGACGTTTGACATAGAAATGCCTGAAATCGATGCAGTGCAGTTCGAAATTTGTGCGTCTGGACACTTTGTCGAAGCAGTGATGAAAGTGCCCATGTGCGAGTGTCGCGTTCTGGAACTGGTATTCCCTGAATTTGACGACTTTGTCGTATATTTGCAGTCGCCGGAAACGGAAACTGCTACTGTTCCCGAAGTCGAAATAAGTGCAGATGTTTCGCTAACGGTACCGGCCAACGTAGAATTGGACGAAAAAGAAGTGTGTGTTGAGATTTCTGCGCCTGCAGAAATGGCTAGCAGAGATGTGAACGGTAAGTTGTCACTCACAGCAGAATTATTGCCTGCAACTGAGATGAAGCATGACGAAGCGATTACAGAATCTGATGACGCGGCTCAGGACGTAGCAGCAGATTTGCCAGAGACGCCAACTGCTGACGAGCAACCGTGCCTGAAAGCGCGTGAAGAAATAGACGAACGCCTAGAAGTGGAGGAATCTGTTCAGTATTCCGATGCAGATTTGTCAGTAATGTGGAAATACACGGTTGCAGATCGTCAATTAGCTGTTCTCGATCCAGATGGAGAAATGCCAGCAATGGTGACAGAATTTAGCGACAGTCACAGTGAGCAGGATAGCATGACACATTTTGTGAAAGAAGACAGAGCGGTTAGAACACATGTTGAGTATGCGGAATTGGAGTCAGCAACATTAGCAGTTGAGTATCGTCCTGCGGACAGCGAAGATGAGAACGATACGGAAACAGCCACATCGGATGAGTGGTTGGTAATGGAGAAGGAACAAGATGCTGGATGTGACGCAACACTGGCGGAGGAAGTATATGAACATGTGCCCCCTGATGATGGCGATGTGTGTGGCCTAGCCGGGGAACTCGTCTACGCTAGCTCAACAGACGAAACGTTTACTGGATACACCACTTGTACGTGTCACGTCTCTCGTAGTTATGGTTATTTTTGTCATTAACTTTTCTTTTACTGTGATTTTTTAAATTTTCTGATTTTTTGAGTTTTCGTTAGTATACTTCTCACTTATTGTTGGGCGTTGGCGATTTTCTGTGAGCAACATCTGTTTCTGTCTTGCGAATTTCTTGAGAAGTTCACGACATTACCATTTTTATTTGTTATTATATTCCAAAAGCCATACTGCTTGTGTTCTTTGCTTATTGCCGACTTGCAACTAATTTGAGTTTTTAAAAGAATCTATGCAAAATTTGAAGTCAGATGTTGTTACTGCTACCTGCTTTGGTCTTTGGGTTCGATTTCTTTCATTTTCTTCGCTATTTCTTTCAGATTACGACACCGATCGTACGACACTCGACGAAACACTGGAGGACAGCGATCGTGGTCGTTTCGGATTCCAGCTGATTGACTTTCCTATCGAAGAGTCTGGCCCTACAGCTGACAAAGTTGCGATCGAGTCCAGCATAGTTTGTGAGTCTGACACTGAAGTTGGATACTTTGTGGCAGCTGGTGATCGCGAAGATACTTATGCTTCAGATTTCGACAAGTGTTGTTACTTTACCGATCCCGATCCCGCTGTGATGAGGTTGCAGGCAGAAAGTGCCGAACCACCGAGAGAAGATGGTGGACAAATGCTGCAGTTTTGGGAAAATATAGGAAAAGAACAAGTTATGGATCTCTATGATCCACTGTCGACATTTGAAGATGTTTGTCTTTCATCGGACGTTGCAACTGTTCCGAGAGACATCTGCAAATTGCCAACTCAGTTTTCATGTGAAACTAGCGAGGATGTTGGTGCGGACACGTCTGTCACAGCACACGCTGCCTCTGATGATATTCCCTCATCTGCCGTTTCTGACACTTTACTCTTGCACACTGCGGTTGATGCGCGTGAGCTTTCTTTGCAGCTGATGGTAGGTGAGATTACCGTTCTTCCAGCAGCGGAAGCGATCACCTGCAGCTCTGCGTTGGTTACGTCCTCCTCGATGTGTTTAGCCGCAGTGGAAGCGTGTCAGTCATCCGATCAGCTGCTGTCTCTGTCAGTCTGTGAACCAGTCTATGCCCACCCGGACGTTGTATACCCGGGATCCTCGCCTGACGCAGAGCCTCCGATGGTGTTGGAACATGAGCAGACCCACAGCGACGAGCAGGAAGAACGGCGTATCCCGTTTGGTCCCCAGTTCCCGTCGGAGTCTGCTGTAGAGGAGATACGCCAGCCGGATGGAACAGTAGTTCGACGACGGGTGATAAGGACCAGGGTGCGTCGGGTCGCAACCCGCCGAGTCCGGCGACGACAGCCAGATGGCCGCGTGGTCGAGTACACGGAAACCGTTGAACTTCCGGAAGAGGAGGGGGACGACAGAAGCGACACTCAGCTGGAGGGGCTAGTCGGGGCCG
>Ga0126335_1002657_pt1 | contig 10810 bp, 15 predicted proteins | sample OlaspJWI45metaG_FD_108409 | JGI IMG/M metagenome (GOLD analysis project Ga0126335, IMG submission 108409) | Marine gutless worms symbiont microbial communities from Oahu, Hawaii - Olavius sp. 1 OAHU.JWI-45 metaG | ecosystem: Host-associated > Annelida > Digestive system > Unclassified | place... | reverse complement strand
TCTGATTGTCTATTGGTTGACAGTAATGTTTGTAGGCAGTCTTTAGGCAAGGCTGCTGCTGCTGCTACTTTATATACAGAGACGGTCAGTCAGTCAGTAGGAGAGTGTTGGAGAGTTTGAGTCAGTCAGTCTGTTAGGATAGAGCTTGAAATTGTCGGTGAATTGTCTGCTGTATCATTAAACGAAAGCAAGGAATTCTAGGAACAACTTCTCGGCTTCTCTTATTGTCAGCACGCACTCATCAAACAATCATGGGGTCATTACAACAGTAAGGAGGTAATCCTCCTCCTTACGACAGTATCCTATAGCTGCCCTAAGCCTAATATTTACAGCGAAAGTGGGAAGTGGATAAGCCTAATGATAGTAGCATCGCTATGTATGCCTACTATCGTTCTTTAATGGCTATCCTGTACATGTTTGACAATAGCAACATCATCGACCACCCGCATAGCAGCGTAGTGTAAAGTTTTGCCGGCGTTTGTCTGTTTCTGTGTCTGTCTGTTTTTCCAACGCTAACTTGCGAAAGCTTTGACCTAGAAATATCATTTTGGTGTGAGAGTACGCCTCCTTCACGAAATTATTGGGTTCGTATATCAAGTCAAGGTCACACTAGCAGAAATACGTGTCTGACTGCTCATCGGGCTATAAACGTATACAAACTTCCTGTTTGACACACTGATACAACGTTATGCTAGTCAGGTCAGGGTTAAATGTAAAGGTCATGCGGTTAAGGTCAAGGTCACGACAATAAAATATCAACAAAACGCGGCTAGTTTCCACTTGTTTAGGTTAGAAAGCAGCTTATTGTTTTATAGTATTTTACCCGCGTCTGTAAGGCATTTCAATCAATTCGTCGCGTTGATGAAGAAATGTACCAAAGAGTTTAATAGTATTACAAAGCAGCAAGCGAAAAGACGAAATTAGATCCTGATTCATGTGATAGTAGTAGTACAGTATAACAATACAGTAGCGATACATACAATATTTTGGTGTTTTTTGTAATTTGACACTGCATGAAAGGCGCTTCACATAGGCATGCCTCACAGCCTCGAATTTGTATACAGTTGAAGTCGACTTTCTGATATACACCATTGCAACTCGCTGAACGGAAGATATAATGGCTCGCGGCTTAGCATGTCCTACAAGAACGAGGTGAAACCGAAGACTAACAAAAAAACTATTCAAACCAAAGAACCCGAGAAATGTGAAAAGAAGCACAAATCCGTAAGTAAGCTTGAGTTAGGCCACCTACAGTCTGTGGCGAATAGGACTGCTGGAAAACGATGCAATAGGGTATGTCTACGCATGTAGGCCTACTTAGCGTGCGTCATAATCGCACGACACGGCAAATGGGACCCCAATCCGCTACAGTATTTCTCGGGTCATAAGGAGTCTCCACCTCAAATAGAACGTCGATCCGTTCAGCCGTTTTTGCACAGTCAGACCGCGTGACGGACAGTGAGACTAACAGACGCACGGGATCGTCGATTGCAATAGTCCGCCGCATCTCATGCATTCGATTCGGCCTAAAATGATCCAATAGAATATGTCCACGTGCGTCATAATCACATGGCACTAAATTTCAAAAAGAAACTTTAAAACGTTGCGGGCTTTTGCCTTAGATTGATATTCTGTCGCCTGTTATCGAATGGCAGGCGATGCATATCGCTACACGATCCAACCAGTTTTTCAGAACATCAAAACTGAATTCCAGTGTCACATGCAGCTGCAGCGGCCGCACGATGTACTCTACGAACTGTTTTTCTTCATACAGATTCCAGGTAGGCCTACATGTTTGATCCGTTTTTTTCGGTTTTTATGGGTGGGTGAGGCATTCGCTTGGTTTTTATGGCCACAACAGCGCTGAGGCCATCTTTATGGCTTGGCTCGTTTCGCGGATGAGTTTTGTTTGTTAGTTGGTATAGGCCTATACAATATCATTTCTTTGGATTCTCGGGTTGTTATAACTCGTTAGGGTTTAGGTTATGGTTAACATTAGGGTTAGGGTTAGGGTTAGGGCCATGGCTAGGTTAGCCTTGGGGACGAGTTGACTGTAAACCGAATGCTCGGCCCTTGGACAGGTTCAACGACGCCAACCTTCTCTGCATTGTGCCGTTTCTTTCAGTTGTCTATATCTTCAGTTGCCATTCGTAGTCATTAAGTGATCGAGTAACATGTCTCTTTTCTAACTCTTGTTTTTTTCCTTCCACCTTTCTCCCAGTTGCTTTGTTTAGCAGAGAGGCATGCATGAAAATGTGTCCTATCTATGTTCGTTGGCGTGTACGTAGGCCCATACAATATTATGAACGAGAACTATTATATGCCAAAGAAATAGCTATAATCACTTATCAACAGAAATAATGAAACCGTTTAACGATAATAACATTTGGATCACAGCATCCTGTCTCTGCACTTGCGCGATTCTGAATCTTACCTTGTTGAGTTATGGCGGTGCTGAAGACGTACCCGTTTGCTGAGAACCATGGCGCCCATATATAGTGACTGCTGCTCTTAAAAACGCCTCTAAAATTACTGTACTAACTTACTTACGTGCTTACCGATGTTTAGGGACAGATTTTAAGACGCCGAAGCTTCACCGTACAGTGCGTGCCAGCGATCTGGCGTACCAGAGTCGTGGCGACTACCAGACCGACTATCTTACCGTGGAACACAACACTGTTGTCGATCTTAGAGATGAGTTCATACTGCTGGGGCGCGAAACAGACAACGGCAAGGTAATTGTCTATTTTCCAAAGCATAAAAACCGCATGTCGCAGGTTTATCGCAGTGCTTTTAGTCCTTGGGGTTCTGCGCCCCGAACGGGAAGTCGATCTGTCCAGCCGTTTTTGCACATCGCAGCCGCATGATGGACTAATTGATACCAGGCTATGGGCTAAACGAGCGGTAGTGCAGGTAAAACTGAGATTTCTTGACAACGCCTGCGATACCTAAGGCGTGTTTCTCATTAAGAGAAGGTATAAGAGAAGGTCCGCGCCTTTACCTGCTACATAGGTCAACTCAGCCTTCCATCCCTACGGGGTCGGTAAATGAAGATCAGCTTCGGCTGGAAAATCAAAGGCAGGTATGGTTCATTGCGTTCGCGGATAAACAGGTCAGTGTGCAGGTAAACTGTGATATTGCTACCGCGCGTGCCTTACCTGGGCGCTTCTGCAGAGGTTTTTTCGCTAAGGACTCTCTATCAATTGTATGCCCTTTACCTTTTACCTTTTACCTACCATGAGCAGTAAATGGCTATGAAAATGTAGAATGTTTTAGGCGGCTCTAAACCGTGTCCGTGCGTGACAGGTAAACTTTACAGTTCACGCGCTCAAATCTGAGGCCGAATTTCGTCGTCGTCGGGCAGTCATCCACGAGATCTCCCACAACATTTTCGTGGCTTCGACCCAGTTCGAGCGTCCGTTCGACTACAGCACTTCGTCCTGGGTGAAGGACAATGACTGTAGGAGCAAGAATGTGAGCAAGCTGCGAGCCGTCCAGAGACATTACTCGGACAGCGAGCGTGGTCAGCCCGTAGCCGTAGATATATCTCGGGTCAAGGGAGTCGATCAGTTCGCCTATCACCTCAAATCCGTCAATAATCCGCCATACATACGCTTCACGGTACCAGGTAATATGATCATCTATTATGTTGTGAATTAGAAAAAGGAGACAACTGATGAAATCGCCAATACTGAAATAGTGGTGTTTCGATGGAACGGCATGTGCACTTTCTTCTTTTTGCCTTTTGAATTTCATGTAAACCAGTTAAGTTTTTCGCGTTTAGAAAACTTCATTGGTGCACTTACTACCTTCTGCTATTTAAAGGCAACTTATGTAGGCCCTATGTGTACAATAATGTTGGCAATTGCAATACGTAGTAGTAATAAATCTACGTGTATCATGAGAGCACAGGCCTGCGCGCTACCGCGCTATCTCATGTCACACTATAAGACTTTTTACTGTACTGGAAAAGTACAAAAATAGCTCAAATGTCACGAAAATGTAATACCAGCTCGCGTTTACCATATGACAACTTTGACAGGTTACTGCGGCAATTTGTGAGCTGTGTACGGTCATACAGACAGATCGACAGACAGACAGACGCCTCACCAGCTGAGCTTTCCGTCCCACGAGCTAACTATAGTTTACCAGTTGTTATATCGTTTGTACATGCATTTTAGTCACATTTTCTGTCGTAAAGGCGTCGCTGACGGTGTTATTTGTCGATATTTTGTAATTTTGTAAAATGAATACCAGCTTTGGCTGGAAAGTAAACAGACATACTGCACGATGCACTAGCCCCGTGTCCGTGGTCTCCCAGTATGAGCTGATGTCTGGAAGAGGGCTACAAGAACGGAAATTAGCGCCACCCAATGGGCCCATGGGCCCTGAGAAGGACTTTACATTTTTACTTGTGATTTTTTACTTATAGGCCTACTGATTTCAGGACTATCCTTTATTTTTCTAGTTAACTGTATTTTACATTTTATTGTATGTTGCATGTGCGTTTGTCATATGTCAATTAAAGTACTCACTTACTTACTTGTTCTGTACTTTGCAGGCAACACGTCAATTCTTTCGTTTTACTTCCAGCAAAACGGGCCAGTGCTCATCACCAACGAGTCTCTGACGGCAGAACTCACTCTGACGGCGCACGGCAGAATCTGGGAAATACATGTCAGCGGTCAGTGCATCACATCAGTTTTTGGCGCCACATCAAAAACATTGCGACCGATGACCCCGTAGTGTGATGTGTCAGTCTGTGTGTCTATCACGTGGCTGGGCTGTGCAATAACGGCTGAACGGATCGAGGTAGACGTGGACTCTTGGGGATCAAAGTCACGTTGCGTTAGATGAGGCAGCTGCGATGTTCATATATACGTGTACTAGCCATTCTGCCTATCCAGTTGGGCAATATATGTATAGATTAAGCTGCGCTCCATATCTTGCCCACTCCACGCTATCCTGCAGCCCAGTCCAAGAATACACGCTGCCTGCCCGCACCGCAGTGTATCACGCCTCCAGCGGCGAGGCCAACCTGTAGCTAATGCTCCAAAGGCCATGGGCTAGGGCTTCCCAGTACGCCCAGTCGCCCACGTCTTGCCGGCCGGTACGTACAGCCGGAAACAGCAGTTGTAAATTTTCTGGCCTACTTACAATTTTTTGCACCTAAAACCATTCCCTGGGCGCCCTGGAACTATCCTGAAAATTTGGAGACAATCACCCTAACCGTTTCCGAGTTATAAGCGAACAAACATATATACACACAAACACATACACGTACTGCCCTAGATAGGAACATGGGACAACCGGCAGGTGCCTGGTTAGCATTTGACCGGAGAGAGAACGTCCAGTCACCGATACAACTAAACGTCCAGTCACCGATACAACTAATACTGAGCTTCTTTAGATGTCGTGACGGATAAAATACGAGATGGGCCAAAAACCTGACTTATTTTTGAACGTTGCCGTCACATTTAGTTATTAGCTCAGAGGTTGCCAGCTCGATAGACCTATGTCTTTCCTGGCAACCTGCTTGATGCCTGTATTGTAATACTGTACACTGTACTTATTGTGTGGATTTATGACTCATTCAATTCTTTGACAGGTCGTATGTCTGGCTGTCCGGCGTATCTCGGAGTTGTCATTAACAATCGCCTGGAACTCGACGAACTGTTTCGCTATGACCTGCTCATTCTCTGTCCAGCGGACTTTAACCTCACCTTCAAGGTAACGCTCAGTACAAGCAGCCGATTCGGCTGAGGTACGTGTATTGATTGTCCGTCTGTAAATCATCTTATATTACTGTTTACTTGGTAAGTGGTTGCCTGTATGCTCAGCGACTGAATTATTGCCAGTTATCCTACATTGCCAGTTGAATTATTGTGTGAGCGAACGCCTCTTCTCGCTCTAGGAACCACAGGCCCCTATTGGAAGGCTCAAACTACTGAGGCAGCAATCCTATTTCGGGTTCGGTTATCGAGGGATGGCTATCCCGTTCTGCACTCCCTGGCCTTACACTTACTGCAATACTGTAGTAAAGAATACAACGATAACACAGGCGTAGATATCAGATAAACGTATTCTTATTTTCAAACGTAAATTAGGATAGCTCAAGAAAGTTAGAGCAATGTTCAATTATGACAGTTATAGAAATGATTTATATACTGTTCGTCGCAAATGTCCAATGTCCGTGAACAAACGACAACAGTTATCAGATAAGTACGAATCAGATATACATAGGCCTACTACGGAATAGGCACAATACGGACACTATTTATCACTACTCAATATACACAAATATCACTAAAGAACGCAAAACTCACTCAAATCACTACTACTCAAACGCACATACACTCACACAATCACGCTGAACTGTGTACGACACGACCGACTGAACTTGACCACCCAGGTCGATCTCAACTAGCAGTTCCGGGCCTATTCTACCCACGTTTGCTTCCTCTACTCTCTCGACTAGAAGTGACCCTTTATCCACTTAAAACGCCGCTGGCCTGAGATCCAGCGCTGCGCAAGCGCCAAAACGCTTGATAGCCAATCAGGGCTAGACACCTCAATAATCCCATGGGCACTCACCGTTCTGCCCATGATATTAAATAAGTAAGCCGCCTCGCTATCACTCTATGGGAAGGGAATCTCCACATATTGTGTTCAGCAAATATTTTAAAATGAATAAATAGAATGCGGTTATGACTGATGATTATCAAGGCCACGGCAAAGCTTAAAACGTTCCAGTCCATTAATTTTGTCCATGGTCACCCTAAACAGTCCATACTAAAAGTCCAAAAAACCATAATATAAAAGCACTTTTTAACCACAAAACAGCTTCATCCTTGCTTTGCCCCACGCCTATGGTTGGGGTCAGTTTAGGGATTGGGCTACAGTTAGTTTCGCATGGGGTCCTGATGCCCAGGAGATATTTTTCGGGGCGGGAAGCAAATATCCGTAATTTCTTAGAATAGACGGCTGTTGTCGTGGTTGCTGAAGGTACCAAACTGGGGTCAAGAACCGGACAAGACATTCGACATTCGTCTCACAGACGCAGTCGGCGACCACGACATCTACTTGACACGGCTTGTGTTCGAATCTTCGCTGTACAGCGCCATGTCACCGGAGTCGGCGCGGAATTCACTCGTGTCGAGGCGTGCTGGTGGTCAGGCGGCTGGTGCCGGGCTGCTCTCGGCGCTGCTGCTGGTCGGGGGAGGCCTCGTTGCCGTGATGTTGGTGTCGCTGGCCGTGGCTCACTTCTGTCAGTCAACCACGATCTCAGCGAAGCCGCCTACAGTCGTCTCAGAGAAGGATACTGTCGTGTATGATGTCAGTCGGGCTGAGGTTGTCACGTCAACCGCAGGTGCGCGCGTCGATAACGATTACAATTACACTACTATTACAGTATTAAAGTAAAGGTAAAAGGTAAAGGTAATACACTTGATATAGCGCCCCTTGGTGAAGGAACCTTACTGCAGAAGCGCTCAGGTATGGCACGCATTGTCGAAGGATTTCACAGTTTTACCTGCACGCCCACGCGGTTATCCACGAATGGAATAAGCCATGCCTGCCTTTGCCTTTCCAGCCGAAGGAGTGAACAGTCTGCCCAAGATCACTACGTGACAGCTATCACAGTTGTTAGCTGCTCAAGCCGTCACGCCTCATTGGGCAACCGGAGCACAGGGTATTAACTTGGCGGGATGGCTCGCTTAGTAGAGCACTGAACTTGTGGTATGACCAGTAGGTCACTGATTCGAATCCCGGCCAGATACTGCTGCGTATTAACCTCGGGCAAGTTTTTACACCTACTGATGCCTTTGTCACTTGTCAGCAAGCAGTATGGTACCGGTATAACGGTTGGGGATTGAACAGAACAGACACACAAAATGATGCACTATAGCCCGGTATCCGTGGTCTCGTGTTAAGCTGTTTGGCTGAGGGCTGTTGAAACGGAGATCAGCGCTGCCCAGTGCGCCGCGTGGCTCGGGGAGGTTTTTTTGTAGTACAGACAGCAATAGGGAGTATTAATTCGCGTGTTAGTCCGTCCGCTATCCCCTGTCTGTTCGTCATCACATTGTTTATACCAGCCGGGCGCGCTAGGCTGGCTGCCTTGCCGCCGCTATGGCGCGCTGCAAAGTGGCGCCACCTAGCGAATGCAGTTAAAACAAGCTACCAGCCACCCTTATTATCGTCAATCATCATTACTTCATTTATTCGCCGACGAGAAAAGGTAATATAATTGATAAATGAATTTTGAAGGACACCCAGATATTCCGAAGCTTTTAACTCTACGCCGAAAATGAAGTTGCTCAGTTAAGACGTAGACGTATTATTAGATTAGAGGGATTACGGGCGCAGGCAAATGCCTCTATGCCCGTATCACAAATACAAAACTTACGAAATATTGACATCCTGTATAACTGGTTCTCACTTCCAGTTCCGTGCATTTCAGCTTTATACACAACATCTTGGTATTGTCACTATTCATCAAGATAGGATATAAATTTATTAACAGTGTCGCATAACACAACATCGTCAGGTAAATTGTTCCAAATATTAACTACCCTGTTAGTAAAAAAGTATTTGCGCAAATGGTATTTTGATCTGTTTTTCTCCAGCCTAAGATCATTTCCCCTCGTGATGTAACTATGCTTCCTCGTAACTCGAGGGGTTACAGCTGTGTCATATTTTCCAGATAATATTTTATACTTTTCAATCATAGGCCTATCTCCTCTTACTTGTCTATTGTGCAACGTTGGCAATTATAATAGTTTGAGACGATCGATATATACCATATTTTTAATTCCGGGATTAGTTTTATAGCTCTTTCTTGTACTTTTTCTAACATATCAATATCACATTTTTATGGTTCCCTGGTAGCGTTATGCCTTCAATAAAAAAACTTACAGCTTTTATCGAAAAAATACAAAAAATATCCCTCAAAATCAAAGTCGAGGTCAAATGTCACCAACTTCTAAACACTTTTAGTGTTCACCGTGGTTTATATTCCTACCAAGTCACACCAATTTCTGATCAGTAGTTTTCGAGATTTTGTGCGGAGAGGCACACAGACGCACAGACACCGCTAAAACGATACCTGTTTTCAGCGTAGCTGGCACGCAGGTAAAGAACGCTTAACAAGACATACTACTATGCTCATACAAATACTTAAATCACCTGAGAAATTTGGAAAGACCAACCTCGTCAAAGCAAAATTGATAAACTTTGCTGAACACGGCTGATTGGTCTATTTATTGTGGGCACGGTATATGCAGGCGCATCGCGGCGCAGGACAGCAGGTTGCCGTAGTCGAACGGTCGTCATCGGGTTCTACTTTGCATTCTGGGGCATCTACTCCGTCTCCGTCACTTTCACCGCTGTGTCTGCCCTCCTCGCCGCCTTGACTTCGGGCACGGCCGGCGAGCTCAGCGACGCCGCGGTCGCTGTCCGCACGGCGGCCGGGTCTGTGGGAGCCGGGGCGGCGTCGGCGATGGACCGGTACGCTGAGAGCGAGTCACGGCGACTGCAGGAGGCGGTCGCGGACGCTCAGCGGGCGTGCAGTCGTGCCTACATCGACGAGCTGTTTGCCGGTGTAACGGCGGAGATAGAGCGTGCTATACAGTCAGCAGATAGCCAGTCTGTCAGCAGGATGGTGCGTGACAGAACAGAGCGTCTACTGCAAGTGTTCAGCAACAAGCTGAACTCACATGCCGCCATCTACCGCGCCAACGTCACTGCAGCCATATCAGGTAACAATTAAACTGTATCCGAGGGGAGCATAAACCTGCGCGCGGCCGTTTTTGCTGCCGTGACCTTGACCTTGGCCCTATGACCTTGAAACTGGATCGAGACGTAGATATACTCAAAACGTATTTCCACACCGAGAGCGTAGTTGCTAGGTAAAGCCATTCAAATGTTATAACTTAAATAAGTACGAAAATAGCTCTCAAAGTCAAAGGCAAAATGTCACCAACTTTCAACCACCGCTAGCGTTCACCATGGGACACATTCCTATCAAGTTACATCAATTTCTGATCAGTAATTTTCGAGATTTTGTGCGGACAGACAGACGCATACACAAACATACAGACACACACAGACAGACGCCGCCAAAACAATACCTGCTCGCAGCGATTATGAGACAGTACACATACCGCCTTTGATGTCCAGAAAGACGCTAGGCATACTGGACTGTGGAAGGGGCGGGGGCGTCGATCTCTCGTGGCGGCGTCGGGGTATTAAAGGTGTGGATAAGGGCCGAGCATAATATCCTGGACTGCTAAGTGACGACGTCGCAATGCATGCGGCGATGTTACAAGTTGACTCGCGTGAACTGACTGAGTCGATAACGAGCAGAAACCAACCAAACCTTCTGTCCCAGACAAGTGACTCACGTATTGTGAGTACATTTCTCAACCACATTGTGAGCAACTTCAACGCCACCACGACCCTATAAAACAATGCATTCCAAGCAATTTCGACTGAACTTGTTGCAGCTGGACAACTGGGCCGAGAGATGCGGGACGACGTCCGTTCGACCGGCAAGCATCCCAGAGATGTGTTCACGGACATGGTGGCGTCCATTCCGAAGAAGTTCATACATACGCACTGTTGCCGAACAAGTCGAAGGCAACGTACGTCGAACTGTTTGGCGCTCTACGAGACGCGTTGATAGCGGAATACGGCGACGTTGGCACGCACAAGACTTTCCAAAAACACTCAAAATCTCACGTGGGTCATCCCATTCACGGTTGGGTCCCATTTCCTCCAGACTATAAGCCCTAGTCCTGAGATTTGGCAGTCG
>Ga0126335_1002656_pt1 | contig 10810 bp, 12 predicted proteins | sample OlaspJWI45metaG_FD_108409 | JGI IMG/M metagenome (GOLD analysis project Ga0126335, IMG submission 108409) | Marine gutless worms symbiont microbial communities from Oahu, Hawaii - Olavius sp. 1 OAHU.JWI-45 metaG | ecosystem: Host-associated > Annelida > Digestive system > Unclassified | place... | reverse complement strand
TGTAAATTGAAGCTTTGGACGGCGGCCATCTTGAATTTATGCAAATTAACCACTTTCCCGGTGTCCAAAAGTTGGAGACTTTTTATATGTTCATCAGAGGGACCTAATAAACAAGTCAAAGCCAAAAAACCTTCTATTGCAATTTGTTCTAGGTCCAGTTAAATGATTGCTAGATTTACTGGACTAATATGGTTTCTCGGACCAGCAGCAGTCGATGACTCACGCGCATGGTGCCCTTCGTCGCCGCGTGAAAACTTATTAATAACGCGCAGCGCAGTGGTTTCTCGACACGCGCAGGTCGGCCGCGCGTGCGCGCAGCAATTTCTAGGCTTATATAAAGCAACGACGGTGTCAAACGTTGTCACGGAACCTCCTTATTGGAGGTGGGCCCCCTACCGGATTTGAACTGTCGGTTCTTTCCGGTTCTTAGACAAAGATTAAATTTGATGTCCATCTCTAAATTAAAATATTAAATTAAATTAAATGACGTCACTTCCGGGCTGGAATTCGCGTCTAAAACGGGAATCCAATAAAAAACATGGGGGCGTGGCTAGGGTTATGGGTCACTTAATTAATTAAAGTAGCTCAATTAATTAATTAATTAGCTTAATTAAATATTAAATTAAATTAAATTTAGATATTCTATGGTGACGTCACTTCCGGTTGGACATCAAGCTGGAATTCCAGTCTAAAACGGGAATCCGATCCAAAACAAAAAAATAATTTATTTACTTACTTATTTTTTTGCCCATCACTAACTGGATTTTCAATTTCAAATTAATCTGCTTTTATTTCTACTTCCGCCCCAAAAGCAACAATAATCTGCTACGCACATGACCTGCTATGTTCCCAAATAGGAACAGCGTCGTGTTTTGGTTACAACAAGTAATATATGTTGTACAATAATGATGTGTGTGAGTAATTTTAAAAGAACACTGCATCTTTACTTTGCAAATTGCTTGTTCCATCAGTCTTGTAAAATTTCAGTTCGCCTTGACCCGCTGATGAGGCAATTTAGGGCAAAATAAACCTTTTGACCAATTGTACAAACTGCTAGTAATTTAGCAAAACATATCAAAACGACTGTTAGACATAGATTATCATCGTTAAGTCAATGCTACATAATACTGTTTCTCGCAATGGTGATGCAGAGGGACCATGCATTTCTCACAGTACAACCGAACATTCTTCTGGCAGAGCCGACAGCGACCCTGTTGTTCACTAGGAAGATGATGATTTATGCCATCGTAACGTACATCAGCGACTGGGTGACTGGCTGGACCAGATGATGATGGCAGAACCTTGTTGGTGCTCTGAACAAGAGCTCGCATCACGTGGCGACAGAACTCCAGCTGATCAAACAACCCGCCAACTTCGACGTGTGCACGCCATGCTGCAACAACTACCATGTTCCGACCGTTGACGAAGAGCGGCCACCACCACTTTTTTGAGCGCATGAATGGTCGGTAGTTGGACAGGAATCTGTCTAGAAGGTCAACACCACCCATTTGATGATTATAGGCTGCAATGACAGCTGGCTGCTGAACATCAACTTTTGCTTTCTCTTTGATGCACTCCAACGTTTCACTATGGTAACGGGGTTTACTGAAGCGGAGTTTCTTGCGACAGTGACACACTTTGTGGCACAGACATGCGTGTCGCACTTGCTGTCAAAGAATCCACGTTCTTTTTTTCTTCATGACTTTGAAGTCCATTAGTGGACAGCCCTTCAGTCTGTTTTCACGAACAGTTACTGTTGCTCTTTGATTCATATCTCGTAGTGCAGCAAGAAGCACATACGACGCGAAGAAGTTATCAAAGTAAACCTCATGACATGCTGGATCTGTCACGCATCTGTCAACGTGGTCGCGTTTCTTCGCCAATTTTCGGTTTCTTTGTCTTTCTTTATCATCACTGGAAGCTGCAGGCTCTTCTTCATTGGAGTGGTAAAGACAAACACTGACTGAACCCAGCACTTCTTCTGGCATGTTCGTGGGCAACAAATCGTCTTCGTCAATTGCTTCTTTGTCGGATACCGAGTCAAAAACATCCGGTGGAAGAATGGCCACATCTGCTATCTTGTCCGACGAAGCAACGACATCGGCCACTTCCATTAAATTTTGAAACTGATGAACAATAAATAAACAAAATTTACATTGCATACATTAGCTTATGCATGACATATGTTGCGCAGGTCTAGTTTGTAGTTGACAATCATTGAACGGACTGACTGCTTGGTTCACAACGCTCCCTAGATTCCTTAGCTGGATTAAAGGGAAAAGAAAAAAGAGATGGATGGATGACATGGGATGAGAGACGGAGACAGGGAAAAGGTGGGGGAGGGCACAATGGCGTGCAGCGAAACGTCATACTTTTTTGCATCTTACCTCATTACATTGGGCTAGTGGTGATAATAGTGAATAGGTTTCGTTTATTCGCTGGTGACCATGACAGCTGCAGTGCAGCGTTGTGTTGATTTCTATGTAGACAAACTGTGATTGTTAAGAGGTTGCTGGATGGATATTCGAAGCAAGACCCTCCAGTCCTCGGTACGTAACGTAACTCAGCTCTTGTGGAGTGGCACTAATCAGCTGCTGCTGACGATTCAGACCAGTAACATGCTAACCCGCTTTGCATGACGGCTTGATTATTTACTAGACTTGATTTATGCGTTTGCTTTATTACTCCAATAGTATTGTAGCAATGCTTACTTAGGTGTTGGTGCATAGCTAGAGTTGTCTTCTTGTGCACTAACATCGTGGTTGGTTTATTTAGCCGTCGGCAACAAAGTTGTCAGAGGCTATATGTTTTACCGACGGGTTATTATTTAGTCAACCGCGTTTAATGTGACAAAACCGCCGATTGCCGCCGGGTAAAAATTATACCAACGCTTAGAACCGACCGACGTGTGTCACGGATAATCCATACAAGCCACTCCACCGTGACAGCTGCAGTGCAGCGTTCTGTTGATTTCTGTGTAGACAAACTGTGTTAAGAGGTTGCTGGACGATGCCTGTTTTTATGACGAGCGCTGTGGTTTAAAAACAGAGCAAAAATTAAAAATTCTAAAACAGCCGTATATAGCACCGATGTTTGGGCTCTTATCTGCCGCAGAAACCGTGCATCAAGGGCCCCCAACTCTGAGATCCACTAGGCTAATTGGGACCCCTAAAGTGCGACAATTGGAAAAACGCTTACATCGTTGTAACTCAGCCGCACGTGGACAGATTGCGTTCAAATTTCGCAAGATGGCACTCTGTGGCACCATGGAAGCTGCGGAATTGTCAAAACTCACTTAGGATCGGATCCAAGATGTCGGACAATGCCCAAATTTTTAACATACCATCGACCTCTACGGACCCCCGATATCTCTGGAACGGCTAAAGCTAGAGACTTCAGATTTTGTGTGCGCATCGACTACGAGGAATAATTTTGAGGCATGGAAAAACTAGGTTAAAGGGACACGACCCAGTGACCTAGATTTTAATTTTACGGACCCCTGTTAATATCTCTCGAACGGCTATAGCTATAGGGTTCACATTTTGCACATAGATAGATTGCAAGGAGTAGAAATAGAAAATAACTGATACAAAAGTAGGTCAAAGAAGGATATAATCTAGGTAACATTGACCTACTTTTAAATATTGAAATTTCGTCCACCTTTCCTAAATGGCTACAGCTACAGACTTCAAATTTGGTGTGCGCATCGACTACGAGGAGTAGTTATGATCGCATGCAAAAACTAGGTCAAAGGGGACGTGGCCTATTTTCGTTGACCTAGATTTTAAATTTTCGGAGCCCAATGGAACGATTAAAGCTGCGGAGTTCAAATTTATCGTGCAGATAGAGAGTAAGGAGTGGAAAATAAGCAGTACAAAATTAGGTCAAAGGGGACATAATCTAGGTCACAATGACCTACCTTTAGATTTTGGCATTTCTTCCATATTTCTGTATTGACTATAGCTACAGACTTCAGGTTTGGTGCGCACATTGCCCATAGGGAGTATTATCAACGAGTGCAAAACTAGGTCACGAAAGCTAGCTCACGTGGCTACATTTTAAGTTTGCGGATCGATATGACTAACTCTTAAACAGATAAGGCTACTGGCTTGAAATTGAGCACGTAGATACATTAATTAATAAATAACGGTTTGTACACGAATGCTGGATTGCACACAGAAGATTTGTGATTTAACAATGAACATTGTGAACGAGTGGGCCTACTATAATTACACATCCATTGTCATAATACAATTGTCTACGTGTATATAACGTGAACAAAAAGTGGCCAAAGTAATTTGACAAAGGCCACATAGAACCCTTCCCCTCTCTCGTCGTGCTTTTTATGTCCCACAAAGCTACACCCTAAGGAGGACGTTGATCCGTCCAGCTGGTTTTGTACAGCCACCAGCGTGACAATCAGGGTTTCAGTCGACGGGATCATTAACATGTAGGCTATCCCGTGCATCCTGTGAACAATGCTCATGAACAGCGAACAGGTATGCACATCAAAGCAGTATTGCGACCAACGAATTGAGCAGAGAACGTTATTGTGTTAATTACGGCAAAAACACAAAAGCCGTCCCTGAGTAGGCCTACATGCCTACCGTATGCCGGCATGTATAGGTCGACTCAGGGATGTGTGTGTGTGTTCTTGAGAAATGTAGCCTATACAGTACGTGTATATCGAACTTTCACAATGGTGCTGCGTCTGTACGCACTGGACTTATTTGAAAGTCGACACATTTTTTGCTGCAATATAGCAGTTTTCCAGTAACGGACATGAGCGCGATGGATTCCGTAATTATAATCGCATCTTAATTCCATTTTTATAAATTGCCTGTCTTCTTGAGAAATGTGGGCCTACGTATTAAACTTTCTGTTAGTATATCACACGTTTATTCATTTCACACGTATATGTTTTTCTGTGATACAATATACATGACATAAAAACAAGATCCATCACGTGTTAATAAGGAAGTCGTCTGGAATCGAGGCAGTAGGCCTAGTTGTTAATGCTTGCTGACGTGAATTCAGTCAATACGAACGATTGTCATGAATTAGACGTTTCGTGTTGCTGCGTACTGCGATTTAGGATGGCGGGTAAAATTGGGGCGCCCCGATCCGGCGGCTATAAGTGGCAAGACATCTTAACTGCCGCATTTTCATGTTTTTAGTCAGTCGTCTAACGTATGACCAGGCCGCCAATAGCCGCGGAGTAAATAGTAATCCGGTGCTTAGAACTTATGTGTGGCACGAATAATTCGTATAGACATCTCCACCAGTTCTCCCTTTTTTTCACAGCGGGTCAAAAAATGCGACATTTTGCCCCTTTTTTTGACCGCACTTACATTCTAAGCGCTGTGATTTAAAAACAGAGCAAAAATGCGAAAAATCTAACACAGTAGTGTACATGTATAGCACCGATGTCTGTACGCTTATCTGCGCAAACCGCGTGCAGCTACCCCCAACTCTGAGATCCGTTGTCCCAATTGGAGCTCCTAAGGTGCGACAATTGGATAAACAGTTAAATGGCTTTAACTCAGCCACACGTCGACAGATTGCGTTCAAATTTCACAACATGGTACTCTTTGGCACCATGGAAACTGCGGAATTGTCAAAACTCACATAGGGTCGAATCCAAGAAGCGGACGATGCCCAAATTTTTACATGTAATATACAAGTTCAGATGTCTTGTGAACGGCTAAAGCTAGGCTTCAAATTTGGTGTGCGCATCAACTACGAGGAGTAATTTTGACAGCATGCAAAAACTAGGTCAAAGAAGACATGGCCTAGTTTATGTGATATAGATTTCAAATTTACGGACCCCTGTTAATATCTCTCGAACAGCTAGATCTATAGGGTTCGAATATTGCACGTAGATAGATTGTAAGAAGCAGAAAATAAGCGGCACAAAAGTAGCTCAACGGGGATATAATCTAGGTCGCATCGACCCACTTTTAAATTTTGAAATTTCGTCCATGTTTCCGAGATGGCTACAGCTATAAACTTCAAATTCGGTATGCTCATCGACTACGAGGAGTAGTTTTGACCGCATGCAAAATCTATATCAATGGGGACGTGGCTCATTTTTGGTTTTACGGACCCATGTGAATATCCAGTTCGTCACGAATCAGAGGAATAATGAAAAATGTCTCAGAAAAACCGGACCCCTACGATTTCTTGGCATAACTTTGCCAAAACAAGCCAGTTGTGGATAATTTTAGCAGAGAAGATCAAGAATCTATTATCTACTAGTCAATGGACAGCCCATTTTTGGTTTTACGGACCCCTGTGAATATCTCTCGAACAGCTAAAGCTACAGGATGCAAATTTAGCAAGTATATAGACCGTAAAGAGTGAAAAATAAGCAGTCCAAAAGTAGGTCGAAAGGGGACACAATCTAGATCACAATGACCTACTGTTAAATTTTGGCATTTTTTTATATTTCTATAATGACTCATAACTCCGAAACGACTAAAGCTATAGCCTTCTTATTTAGCGTGTAGACAAATTCATGTCTGCGTTCGTCCGTGTGCTTTTCGTCCGCCTGAATTTTGTCCGCAAATACAGCGCAGCACTGGCCGTGGCACCACTTACTGAATGCAGTTAAAAACGAACTATACCGTCGTACTTTTCGTCCCGATACCAGCCAGGTAAAAATACTGGGTGGCGCATAAAAAAACGTATTGAATTCTATTCGTCGCTACGTTGCGCATCCTAAGTGGAGAATAAATTATATTGTCACTGGTGAAGTATTATGTTTCTCTTGCTTACTTGCACATTTCAGTAACATCCTTAGTGATCTCACTAATTTATTGAGATTAACGCAAACCGTCAGAATGATCGCGTTTATGTAAACTGACATTTTTCCTACCGACTGTATCACCAAAGAAATCGGTTTTGTAGAAAAATAAATGTAAGCAACTTAACAGTTTACAACGCTTTTAAGGCCGACGCTTGCAAACTCGCACAACTAAAACAGCAAATATCACAAAAGATGATATTACTTGTGCAGCACATAGCCAAAATGTCAACTGTGCTGCGGAGTAATATCATCTTTTGTGATGTATGCTAGTTTAGTTGTGGGAGTTTCCTATACGTCGTCCTTAAAAACAACTGTTTGGTTTTCTACATTTGTATTTGCGTTTTTTCTCTCTGTACACTAGCGTACACAAAATTGACGAAATACCTTAAAACACGACATATATATTAATACTACCGGTTTCGGAGAACATCGGCCGCCATGTTGGATTTTTCTTTCCGGTTTCGATTGTGACCATTCATTCGATATCATTCTGCGTTTGTATACTAAATTTCATCCAAATCGGGCAACCGAAGGCCGAGTTATGACGTCGTAGGCATTTTGGATATGATGTAAAAAATTATAGACCACACACGAAATGTCCGTGGTGGTCTTAACTTGACCTTCAAGTTTCGTATTGATCGGATTTATAGTTACTGAGATATTGCTATAGATATGCTCAGCTGTATTGTGTCTTTTTTGCTCGAATTTGCCTATTCACGTCCGTCCATGCGCAGTGTCAAGGTAAAATCTACTTCCAATCCATAAAGTAACCACATAGATTCAGGTTGATTCAGATTTTGACTCATTTTTGTGACCCGATTCGACTCGCCAGATTTCCGACCCGACTCGACCAACATGTGGTGACGCCAAAAGTTAGGTTTTAAAAGTAGGGCTGTATCAAAATTCGGCTCCGGCTCCGGCCAAAATCCGGCCTTTTTCCAAATCCGCTTAAAATTCGGCTTTGGCCAAAATTGTGGCCTGAATTTTAGATTCAACCGGTTTTCGTATTTTATTGTATACGTTTGCTATTTTAAGTAAGAAAATGATTGATAGTAAGAAAACAAGCTTCGTGTGGGATTACTTTAAGAAAAGACAGACGAGTGAGTAATTCGGCTGTTTCTTTGGTTTGTGACTGACGTGAGAGCATCGTGATAGTCACTTAATAAAGTCTCTGAGTGTGCTAGACTGCTAGTTAATGTTTCATAGTGCTATATGTGATATTTTAACAAACGTACATTTTCCGATCTGGCCGGATTTACACTAACAAATCCGGCCAGATCCGGCTCCGGTCGGATTTGGAAAAGCAAATCCGGTACATCTCTATTCAAAATATCCAACAGTGTTAGCGTAACATGCATGCACGAGAATGCATAGGCCTATAAGGCATTAATTAATGAAAGAAGGCAAAATTATGTAGGCCTACTGTGAACTCAATTAGACACTGTTTTGTGAATTAACGTGAACAAATGTGAATCACTATCAGCGAAAGATAATAATTTCTAGAATTTTCGACCCGACCCGACCTGACCCGCGGGACAACTGCTTTTTCACCCAGCAGGTAGTTTGTAGTTTTGTGCATGGACTGTTTTGTCGTATCAGTTTCGTTTCGCGCACTTTATCATTCGCTATAACTTCAACGTACCTGCATCAAAACGAGCAACATGTGACACATAAAAAGAAGAAACCTCAGAGCTATAAAACGCACATAGTAGTCCTCAAAATATTATCTGATTTAATTATTTAATTTTACTAACAATCCTACGTGTACGCGAAGGCACTGTGTTTTCTTCTGGAAGCTTTGGGTGGCTCTGAAAAGAGCCGGTTAGATATCGGAGGTGGCTCTGACAAGAGCCGGTTTGCTACAGCAGGTACTCGAAATGACGTCCCTTTGCCTTCACACACGCTGAGTCTGCGGCTTGTCTTCTTGGCTCACAATCAGATCATCAACAAGATCGATGTTTTCTTCCGTTCGAGCACTGCGTGGCCTGCCACTGCCGACAGGTCTGTCAACAGTACCAGTTTCTCTGAGCTTCTGAAACAACCTGTTGATGCTACGTTATTCCATCCTTTGTCAGGAAGTTCTGCAAGCAACCTGCTAGCATTGTATCCTTTCGACAGATGCAAACTTTTGATCAATATCTTCTCTTCGTCGCTGAACGTCATTGTATACACATACTGCAGTGACGTGTGAATGACGTAATATCAGCATATCAGATTTATAGTTAAAATTAAATAAGTAATAGTGAAACAACTTGAGGATGGCGATGTGCGTTTTGTAGCTCTGAGTGTCTTCTTTTTATGTGCCAAATTTTGTCCGTTTTGATGTAGGCATGTTAAAGTTACAGCAAATGATAAAGTGGGACGTTTTTTGGGACACGGTGTATAACGGCCCAGATGGCTCGATATCACTTTAGCACACAACGCAGAAGAAACTAGAAAATGTGGCAGTTAAGACGTATTGCTTTGTACTAGTCTGTTTTATATTTGATATTTGCAAATCAGGAATCGTTGGAAAAAAATGTGTTGAAAAATTATATGAAGCGGAGAACAAATCTAATGACATTGCTTTGGAAGCAACTGTTGAATTGCTAAAAAAAGTAATTGACATTGGACCAGACTTACAGAAAGAGGAAATCTCGAGCGTCATTAAATACATGACGAATAACAAATCGGAAGGAAGAGATGACTGAACTTTTGAAGTATCTTGGGAAGAAAGCAGAGATGCAGACTATTAACTGTTACCGATGATCGCGATGGCTGTCTGTCAGTCTGTCACGCAAATCAACTTGGATTTGCTGGGCAAAAACGGCTGAACGAATCAAGATCCTGTTTGGGGTGCACACTCTTCGGGGCCCAAGAAACATTGTATTAGACGGGGGTTTTGATCCCCTTACTGCGAGTGACAGGGGAAAGAATTTCTTAAGATCTCATGTCTCAATATCGGCTGAAGCAAGAGACTTAAAATTTTGTGTAACCAAAACTATGCAAAAGTAAGTCATACGAGGGTCGGGGCGGGGTTATGTGACCCACTTTTAAATTTTGAGATCCCTCATATCTCTGTAATGGCTGACGCTAGATAATGGAAATTTTGCTGTCGGCCCTAACAAAATCTACACAGAAGTAGGTAACAGGGGGTATAGGGGCGGGTTCGCGTAACCCACGTTTACATTTTTGGACACCCTACATATCTCAAGAACGGCTGAAGATAGACACCCGAAATGCTGTTTGCATGTTTTAGCCTAGGCCTGATTTGTTTGCGATTAGACGTCATATTGTTGGTGCAGAATTTGGTTAAAATCTGACGTTGTTTGCCGGAGTTATAAAAATGTATACAGTATACACTCGTTTTCCGGAACACACTGTAAGTCGTAGGTACAAGTTTAAGCATGACATTTTGTCTTACATGAACTGTGATTTTTTTTGTCTTTGTCTGTGATATTGTCACTCATTTAAACAAACGTCTTAAACCATGTGTCGTGAACCTATCTACGCATATACACTGTGGGGCATAAAAACACCAAAATATGTTTCACAATACCTTTCATAAAACTCGGCCGATTTTGAAGAAATTTGGCGGATTGCTACTTAAATAAATTTTCCACAAAGCAGTGCAAACAATTATCACCTGACCCGAGTACCAGCTTCGCACTATCGGGTGAAACTTGAAAGTCACTAATGCAAGTGTAACGTAGGCTATATTACATTACATTACATTACATTATATTAGAGTTATTTAGAGTGGCCTAAAGTACAAAAACTGCTAAACCACTACTATACACGGTGTGCAGAACTAGAAACCGAAAACAGTTAGGAAGGAAATGATCGGAAAAAGAGATAAGTTTTGAGGCGGTTTCGAAAAACAGTCAGCGTTGAAGCTGGGGTGACGTCGGGCGGCAGACTGTTCCAGAGGCGGCATCCGGCAACCGGAAATGCACGATCACCAACAGTGGACAGCCGTGTACGTCGGATCACTAGCTGCGAGGATGACGACGACCGGAGACG
>Ga0126335_1002655_pt1 | contig 10810 bp, 6 predicted proteins | sample OlaspJWI45metaG_FD_108409 | JGI IMG/M metagenome (GOLD analysis project Ga0126335, IMG submission 108409) | Marine gutless worms symbiont microbial communities from Oahu, Hawaii - Olavius sp. 1 OAHU.JWI-45 metaG | ecosystem: Host-associated > Annelida > Digestive system > Unclassified | place... | reverse complement strand
TTCAGTACCGACTGTAGACGACGTACCAGGTAAGCCGGAAGGCCAACCAGTACGGCGTTTCCGTAATCCAGCCTGGATAGCACCAGGGTGACCACCAGAGACTGGAACGTGGCTGGCGGCACCAAGCGGCGGATGTAACGTAGTTGGCGTAGTGCAGCAAAACATTGCGATACTGTTCTGGGAAGTATCTGGGAAGTCCACAGTTTGTCCATGGCTGTGAAAGCTATACCTTGTTTTTCCCAGTCTTGCTTCTACATTCTGGTCAGTGCCTCCAGTGGTACTTACTACACTTCCCAAATATGCGAACTCTTCCACTTCCTCAATTGGCCCTTTTGTCAACATAACTCTCTTTGGGCTGAAAGTCTTCACTGTCATAAGTTTGGTCTTGTTAATTCTTAAACTGCAGATAGTCATGAAAAATTTAATATTGAAAACAACTGTGCTATAAAACTTGCCCATAACATCTTGAAACTGTTGTCAATCTAATCAAAAATTAGACAGTACTTGCAGTTTGCACTATATCAAAATTGTATGCATACACAATACTACAATCAACAAAGTCAAGCTTTATAATGAAGTGCAATATGTTGCAGGTTCAACTCACTGGAAGTTGTGTGCATAATCACCATTAACAAATGGATAGTATGATGTCATGTAGCATTGTGCGTGAGACATGTCTGGCAATGCACAGTGCTCTGGTTGTGTCACTGAAGATTCTGCAGTCAAGTTCATAAAAGATTCTGGGACGAAACATCTAGCAGCTGGAGACAATTTCACACCCTGTACAGTAAATATCAACATAAAACATAGTAGGTTAAAACAATGTGCTGCATCCTCTTTCCTTTAAACTATTGTCTGTGAATTGCTGTTAATGCAGAACTGAAACATACTCATACCTGTGCCAGAATAAAACCAGTTAAACAACAGCATTACTGTGTTTATAACTGGTGTATGCAAAAATACCACTGGCCTCACCATCCCAATAAGTCTGGGATTAGATGTTTGTAGTTCATTCAGTTGTGAATGGACACGTAGATAGACAATAACTAGCAATTCAACAATCAAACATGATAGTCTACACTCTACATGTAGCTAATCAGTTTATTTGCACTGTTCGCAAGCAAAATATTGTACAAGCCGTATAACTGTACAGTATATGACTGTTATTTATTGTTATGTGTGCACAACTGGTAGAGGTACAGTACAGGTACAAATTATGAGCATGTGCGGCCCATGGACCAGTGAGGCGGGTTAAGTGCTATGGCCAATGGGTTGGCACGGTTTAGTGGTGATGTTAGTCTATTTACGCAAACAAGTGTTACGGAAACATGTTGTTTCAGTTTCAAGTTTCAACTTGGGACGTGTCATCTGCATTTCACGCTGTAACCACTGCAGTAGGCAACTGACAGATGAAAATGCTCATAAGCATAAACTATATGTAAAATCAGAACGGGTGTGAAACATTTACAAACGTAACTAGTCTCAATAACTGCATACCTGTGATTTATCCGCGGGTTTCTCTGTGTCTGCCATATTCACTCTTCGAGGAGACTAAGAAACACCGCTATAACACGCACGGTGACGCATCGTGGTTGTAGAACTTTTTACTAACTTTAAAACGTTCACCTTTCGACATATTTCTTTGTAGTGTTTCTCTTTTTCTATCTGCGCTCTATTATCACAAGAAACTAATACCGTTGTTGACAGATGGGTGTGGCAGTTTGTTTACATCCGTTGATATAGCAATCTGATAGCTGCAGGTGTCAGTAAGCAAGCAGAACAGAAAGACTCTTCGAAGGAACGCCTGGCGGCCAGCGTCAGGGTTAGAATTTGGTCTATGTGGTTAGAGAAAGACTTTACTTCCTACAAATGTGATTATTTATTTATTTAGATTCTATATTCGTGACTTAATTAAATGCTTACATAGTACCGGCATTGGTTGCAATGTGCGTGACATGTTTGTCAATCTGTCAGCATATGCAGATGATATGGTTTGTTAGCACCGTCGTGAACGGCGTTACAGTGTATGTTGAACACACTGCAGTCTGCTGCTCACATAATTAACATGTCATTGAATACTAGGAAAACTGTATGCATAATGTTCAAACCTAAATGCAAGCGTCTTGTGATCAGTGAGTCTTTTCCAGCTTTCGTGTTAGATGATCAAGAGTTAACATTTGTCAGCAGCTTCAAGTACTTAGGGCACATTATTGATAATTCATTAAACGATGACTTAGACATATCAAGAGAAATGAAATGTCTTTTCACCAGGACAAACATACCAATTAGAAGATTTGGTAAATGTTCTGTGGATGTCAAAAAGAAGTTATTCAGAACTTTTTGTTTGTGCTTCTATGATGTAGCCCTGTTGTGTAATTTCACTGTTTTTTGTTTTAACAAGTTTGCCTCCTGTTACTATAAATGTATGAAATCATTTTTGGGGTATAGAAAATATAGCAGCGTCACTAATATGTTGTTAAATTTAAGCTTGCCTAGCTTCAATTGCAATGCTAGAACAAATTTTAACCTGTGTGCTGCTAATATCATGAATAGGGTTATGCAGGCAGTTTAATTTTGTTAACCATCATTGTATAAACGTGCTATGCTGTTATGTATGGACATGCATTGTAGTTATGTTTGTGTACTTGTGTGTTTGTGTTTCTGTATGTCTGTCTCTCTGTCTACGGTCTGATACAAATACGTGAATGAATGAATGAATGAATTAGTAAAATCTGAAACATACTGACTGTAGGCCTACCACTCAAGCTCACAGTTAAAATGTAAAAATGAATAAAATTTGTGCATTACATTAAGAAATAAGTGTCATCATCAAATTCGTCACATTATCGTATTCAGTTTTTGTATTCGTGAGCAAGTAGAGTCTTATCCTCTCACTGGACGCATTACAGGACATTTGAGGACAATTTTTACCGGCCAGGTGATTCAACCAACAGCGTCAAAGCACTGAAGGAAGCGAGTTGGCTACCGAGATAGGCTTCAATCCCACCAGAACCACTCCACCGTGTTACAATATAAAGTGTAGGCAACCGCTTCTAGGCTAAGCACAGCGTAAGGGTCCCAGTGTGACAAAAACCCAGTTTTCATGATTACTGTAGGACAGAAGTCTTACTGAAGATGACACTTTGCAAGTACAGTCTACCTTTCTTAGTGTCCTCGATTTTACACTAAGTTCACAACTTCATATACAGCTGTATAATTGTATTGCAAGATGCTGACAGACAATGAAAATGTCAAGCAGTAAACAACAACAAAACGTGTGACAAACAACTATGCCAATACACGTAAAAACAAATTCAACACCTGACTAGAACAGTACATAGCACATTCCACTAAGCTGTAAAGACCAATTATACCTAAGTAAAACACAGACAACTGCATTGCATTATATGAGTATCAACAGCAGTGTTAACATCACAGACAATACACAGCGAGTGAAACAAAATTACCTCTACCACTACACACTTGGACAATCAGTATCACAAATACGAAGCAAAATTATTTACTGGAAAAGAATGTAACATACTACAGTTAGAACATCTTTGATATACAATACTACATGTGCTTATCTGTGGACAAAAATCATCTGTGAAAACAATACATATGAAACAACGTAATAATATCTCTACAATGTCACTAAAATGAAATTCTACATTCTTCATAGTAAAAATATAAATGCACTTATACTAACTAAGTGATATCACAATTGATGGATTAAAATTATTGATTGAAAAAAATTATTGATTGAAAAAAATCTGGTAAAAATCTGGACTTTCTACTATAGGCCTACTTTCTATAAAAATGACAACAAAGTAAACAAAGCGACACTAAACTTACAATCGAAATTTCAGTGCATCACGTTTCTCTCTGCAATAAACAATTAGCGCACATGGCATGAGATCATTAGATAAAACAAAGAAATATAAAAAGTCTCATTTTTTTAAATCATGACAAAGCACACGAGAGGAGTCGTGTTAGTAGGGTGTTACATTGTGACCCACTCAAACAATACCAGGTAATTTCAGAGATAAGTTTTCCAAGCAATCAGTTGCTCAGGTACTGACAACATGACAGTGACAGCCTAGTATCACTTCACAGTTACTAACAAACAACTTCAGTTGAAACTGGCTGCTGGTGCCTATCTTCATATCAAAAAGGAAAAGGACAACATAAGCAAAGTGACCTAACTCAGTCAGCAGTGCCCTCTCACAGCTCTGCAACATGCCATATCTCCTTCTTCCAAGGTGCTGAGCCGGCAGTGCTCTGAGCAAACATTCAGTGTTATGGACGGCAGACCTTGCCTCTTCCATAACCTGCCATTACCTTCCCAGCCAAAGCTGGTCCTCACTTACTGACCCCAGAGGGATAGAAGGCTGAGTAATATACTTGGCTTGGTTATATACTTACATGGTTTTTACCTGTGCAGACAGTCACCCATCCACATACTAACTGGACCTGATGCTGATTACCTTTGTGCATCAAGACCAATGTGCTAACCACTCAGCAACACCGCCAACTAATCTCCCTATTGCTGGCAGTAATACTGCACTTGTCAGCCTAAATGCTGTCACACAGCAACTGACAACTCAATGAGCTGTCATCATCTGACACGTCGTGTCAGCACTGAGTTGTGCAGCTGTATTCAATTAGCAGCAGCGGCTTCGCCTGATGTACATCAAACACAAGGTAGTGCTCCTTTCTTGATGGGTGATGATCGTTACTGCCTTTACTCATCACCTGTCATATTACACCATCACAGCTGCAGTGAACATTACAACTATTTTATCAGTAGGCCTGTAGCTAGACTTTTATAGAAAGATGGGGGTTATATGTAAAGCCCAAAGGGACAAAGCTCGAGGCCTAAAGTGCATGGCACGGTGGAATTTTGGGGAGAGGCACCTGGGTCACGGACAACACTGTAAGCTCTGTCAGTACTTTCTGCATCCAGGATGGCCCCTCACACTATAGAAATGTTACTTTTTTCTCACAGAATAGTACTAATACCACACTGTAAGAAACACCTTGCAAAACAACAGTTTTCACTACGTAATTTCCATATAATCAAAAACAGAGGGAGCAAATGAAAGATCAGAGATCTATAATACAAAATGCGACTTTCTGTCTGCAAAAATTCGATTGGTCAAGAGGTGTGTGGCAGCGCAGGCACTCAATGCCGTAAATAAACAGACCCAAGTGGCAGCGCCGGAAGGCTCATCACTGCAAAACATGTAACTTGCGTTTACCCAGCAGTGTCAGCCCATTAGTGAATCTTTGTGAGGGTGGGTTCGTTTGTGTGAACCCCAAGATGTCGATGCCACACAGACTAAGTGCACAAAAAGCTTTAATAAGAGGCCAAAGCAATTTGGCAAATGCTGTACTGAATGACCCTTGCACAGTGAAGCCAAGTTAATTGAGCCGTGTGACAAACTGACAGACAGACAACCATACACATCGGTAACAATAGTCTGCATCTCGTGCATTCGATGCAGCCTAATAATCTTCACTATCGAGATATGTTGAGTTCTCCGCTAGCTCCTTTTGTACCAGTTTCTGGCGATGAAGTTAATCGTAGGTGGCACTTATATTGGCTAGTTATCGCGAGTGTGAGCTAAGCCACATGATTATTGTAACAATAAAGATATCATAGACTAGAGAATGCAGTTACTGACAATAATAGAATCATGAGTAGCTCGTGATGTTGACTGCAAGCAGTCCTTATTTAGCACTGACAAGACACTTCCAAGACCAACTTCAGCAAGCAAGACATGACCAACACCCTACAAATGCAATATTGGCTCGTTACAGACACATCATACAACTCATGTACATTGGCGTCGTCAGCTATAGGGCACATGTCCCTCCTCAACTTTTCCAGCAGTGGTTTTTGATCGATCTTCAATCCCTTTTACAAGAGACTAGAAGTTTATGGTACAGCTTCGTCATAGACTACGTTAAATTTCAGATTACTTTGTGTATTGCCAATTGATGCACATATTACTTAAATTTAAATGTAGTTTTGCAGCTTTTTTGCAGGGACGTACTCCAAGGATCTATAGGAACCTAGGAGGCCGAAGCCCAAATCCAAAATTGCAATAAAAATCACTTTAAATATATACGAAATCACTCAACTCGAAAGCACTAAAAACAGGGGCTGCACTCTGAACTCTGCTGGGGGAACTTGCAATGCTCCCCTAGACCTGGTCAGCTGAGGAGGGGCATTATGGTAGGCCTACCCCCTCAATTTGCCGTTTCATGCCCCTCCTTGCACTAAATCCTGGCAACACCACTGCTCATGCATGGTAACAAACAGCACAACTTAGAACTTACACCAGTTTATTTCACAGAGTCTCCATAGGATATGAAATTATAATCTGTTGGATGTGATTTTAATGAAATTATTTGCATCTTAATGGCACACTGTGAAAGTATACTACACGAGAATAATACAGAACTATTGAGACAAACTCGAACCAATCACTAACTCCCGTAATGATGACAGTAAAGTAACTTAAAATCACAAAGTCAGCATCATGAGACAGCATTTACATTGACTGTGCATGGCTCTATACATGGACGTTTGCTGAAGAACAGTGCTTTACCATAGTCGGTGGTGCACATGTCTACAACAGACAATGTTAGTAATATTAGTAAAGTAAATTAAAAGCCTTTCCTTCGGCATGACTGGCATACACTGGGTTTTTGGAGCCACACTTAGCACTGAGGCCTGCATGACAGTAAACAAAATGTAGGTGACTAAAATCTGAATGCAGAAGGCATGAGAACTAAATGCCAACAGAAATGGTTACAAGGAACAGTTTCCTATTTCCATTGGACTTAAGCACCTGTGAAAGGGTCGTGCATAAATTCTGATGAAGGCCTCTGATAAAGACAGAAATGTTAAGGTAAAATATGCAATTGTGCGTGAAGTATGTTTGATGCTTTTTTCTTCAATAACAGAATGACCATCACAACCAGAAAAAGACTTCACAGAATTATAACATCCAAAGTTGAACCTGATATTGTAAAGCCGTTGTCCATGATGTGCCTCAGTTGTTTAACATGAGTGCACCAATCATTACCATGAACCAACGAGTGACATAGGTACAGCCGTGCAACAACACTTGGTTCATGCATTCGACTCAGTCGCTGCTGGACTGCTGACTCAATATCTAGTGGAAGTGATGCCTGCCATAGCAGTACAATCAGCAAATGAAATTAATTAAGTTGTCAATAAAGTTCAATGCAACTGCAACATCAACTGCAGATAATATAGACCAACAATGACAGTAACCTAATGTAGTATAACAACAGACAACTTTAATACTACACATCATACTATGCATTTGTCAACAGCTTGCTGCTCCAAACAGGAAACAAAAGGCTAAAGTGATTTAGCAAAGGCTGCACCGAATAACCTTGCACAGTGAAGCCATCTCAAGTTGGCTTCACTGTGGAGGGCCATTCATTGCATTTGTGACACCCTGTGACCATCGCTAACAACAGCCTGCATCTCATGCATTCGATGCAGCTTAAAAACAACAAAAAATGTATGTGCAAAGTCTAAGCAATGCCACACGGGCTTTAATAACTTAACAGCTCCCAATAAAAAACATTAAATAAAACGATCAGCTGTTAAGATGTACAGTCTGAGCCAAACAGTCTGTCACAGTCTGCCATTGCATCAGCATCAGCAGCACTTGCCTTATGTGCAGACACAATGCTGCAATGTGCCAATGTAGAAGAGAACTCCGTCTCAACTGCAAAGACGAATGCTCTTGTCACTGTATCCACATCAGCATCATCAACTGCAGATGCCGTCGCAATGGTTCTTGTAGAACATTTCTGAAGTTGTGACAGCAGCTGCTCACCCGTCTCCTCACAATCTGAATCTTCAGTTCACATTCACATTTTCATCAGTAGTGCATAATTTGCAGACCCACAGGAATAGATCACGACTCAACAAAAAAGACTGAGTACTCAAATTTCAGTAAGTTACCACATTCACCAAAGCTTCCCAAATTCCTAAATAAAAAAGTAAAATTTTAAAAATCAGTTAACTTATAAGAATTGAAATAGCAGCTTTTGGTACAAACTTACCACTAGATACATTTGCTGCTGCAAGAGCAAGTTTTGAAGATGCCAAACGATAATCGAGAAATTCTTTTTCTGTCAAACATCAACAAATCAGCTGAGTTATTACGACAAAACTAACTGCAAATACAAACAATGCAGAGAAGTTTATTCAGCAAATTAACAAATACAACTGACAAAAGTATGTCCAACATTTTGACAAAAGCAATAAAAGATATAAAACGTTACAACAGCCATGCTGGAACACAACACAAGATGCCAAACTGATGCAACAAACCTATGAGACATTTTTCCTGTTGCAGCTGTTCACACGAAGCAGTCAATGTTGATATCATTTGCTGCTGAGAACTGACAAGATTGCGTAATGTCACAATCTCGTGTCGAAGTCGATTAACGCAACTCACTTCTGCACGGTATGCATCAATGCTTTTCTGTCTCCTGCACAAAGAAAACAGCAACTAGTATATAATCTGTGGCAAAGTATGTAGTAACAGCACAATAAGCTAAACATAAGCTTCCAATGGTAAGTGTGAGATGAACCAGAGATAATTATTAGGCTGCAGTGAATGCATGCAATGCATGAGATGCAGCCTATTGTTACCAATGTGTGCGGTGTCTGTCCGTCCGTCCGTCTGTCATGCGGCGCAACTTTGCTTCACTGTGCAAAAAAGGCTGAACAGATCAAGATGCTGTTTGGGGTGAACACTTCTGGGGGCCCATGGAACACTGTGTTACACGGGGGTCCTGATCCCCCACAGACAGGGGGAGGGAGACCAACTTTTAAATGCTGGGACCCGCCTTGCATCCACAAAACGGCTGAAGCTAGAGACTTGAAATTTTGCGTGAATATAGACTGGTGGGAGCACTAATGAAAACTATACAAAAGTAGGCCATAGAGGCCAGGGACACGTGACCTAATTCTCAATTTTGGAAATCCCCCATACCTCCAAAATGGCTTACGCTACAGACTTGAAATTTTGCTTGCAAACAGAGTGATGAGGGCCCTAACAAAAACTATGCAAAAGTAATTTTGAATTTTGGGACCCCCTCATATCTCTGGAATGGCTGAAGCTACAGAATTGACATTTAGTGTGCCTATAGATGGCTAATAACCCTAATAAAAACTATGCAACAGCAGCTCATATGCAGGTCCGTGCCTGGGTCACGTGACCTACTTTCAACTTCTACGATGCCCTACATATCTTACGAATGGCTATAGTTACAGTCCAACGCGTGCAGTGTGTGCAGTGCATTCGATGCAGCCTTTACCAAATTACTTTGGCCTCTTGTTATAAGTGTTTTGCAAATTACTGTATCTGTATGACAATCAGCCAACACACAAGCAGCTGCAGTGATTTAGTGATAGCCACATTAAATGTGGCACCATCTGGTGAATGCAAATGAGTCAGATTATACACAGTACAACTGGCAACATTTCCCTCACTCCCCTTTCCCATGGAGAATCATGACCCACATCTAACGCAGCATTCCTTGGGCCCCCAAGAGTCTCCACCGCAAACAGGACCTTGATCCATTCAGCCATTTTTGCAGTACACAAGTGCGTGACAGACAGACTGATACACCACACCACAGAAACATCAGTCAAAATAGTCCACATCTCATGCATTCGATGCAGCCAAAGAACTAATAAATGCAGTACAACATGTGCTGAGACTCACCAGCGTTGTAGCTCACTGTCCATCATAGCAATGTCAAGCTCAGCAACAGCCAGTGTGCTGCCAGAGTCCGCTGCAAACACACAGCTACAACTGCCAGTCAACTGCCCTACTGCTCTGTGCATGTCAATGGCACTCTCTCAACAGCTGCCAGTCTGAAAATTACAATTAATCAAATTCCACATCTATCCAACTATCAGTTGTCTAACAAAGTCCAGCAAAACTAATCAAAATTTACAAGTATTAATATTTTAACTGAATTCTGGCAAAACTGATTAAATGTTTCTCAACTAAGTTAATAATACGAGCATGTGAAACCCAGTGAAAGTTTCTACTAAAAATGTTACCACGCATGTTATCATAGGTCATTTCTGAGATGATATTCCCAGCCAATCAGTTGACTGTCGCAAAATGCAATCACATTATCTAACTGTAATTAATATACAATAAAAAACACATAAACAATACATCAAAAACTTCAAACACATTCACATACAAAACCTAACACAATAAAACTAAGCCTGTTTTTAGAGTAAGTCTATTCAACAATGCATGGAACCTGCAAAGAGCTGCAAGCATAACAACTGATTCAATTACATGAGCCTACCGGTGAAGGGTGGAAGGAAAGACATGAGAGTGCACTGCGTGTACTGTTCAGCCAGATCACTGAATCACATACGTACAACTGTATATTAACAACTTTGCCTTACTGGATTGTCTCATAAATAACATGAGACATAACCCAACCACTACTTACTTACTCCACGAACAGATGAAAAGCTACAAAGACCTGACAGATCATTTAACTAGATGGAAGTGGATGGAAAGCCGTTGACAATATGCCTCTGCCTATGCCCACAGTCCGTTGTTGCATATGTTACCCAGAAAAGTAAGTTATCTGCGGGTTCTGTTCGGGGAGTGTTGGGTCTGCTGTCAGAGATATAAAAAGAAGAAAAGTTCTGTGGAGTTACCTAAGGGGGTACTCAGCAGAGTAGGAGAGTTCGGGGGTTACCCTGTGGTCTGTA
>Ga0126335_1002654_pt1 | contig 10813 bp, 13 predicted proteins | sample OlaspJWI45metaG_FD_108409 | JGI IMG/M metagenome (GOLD analysis project Ga0126335, IMG submission 108409) | Marine gutless worms symbiont microbial communities from Oahu, Hawaii - Olavius sp. 1 OAHU.JWI-45 metaG | ecosystem: Host-associated > Annelida > Digestive system > Unclassified | place... | reverse complement strand
TGGACGCTGCCAAGACGTTCCTTGAATCGCTCCAAGCCTACACATCACCCGGCAAATTGAAGAATTTCCGCTACAGCATGGACGAAGTAAAAGCCCATGAAAAAGCGGTAAAAGCGCTGGATGCTCTGCGAGAATTTGTCATGGACCACAGCCCGACGGCCTCATGGCTTTCAACGGCCGAGGGTGTACTACCGCCGGAGCATGACTGGGTGGATCGCATGAAAACCACCCGGCAGGATGTGCTGGAAATACTCAAGCAGACTGACCTGACAGAGCTGGCGAACCAGTCCCAGAGTATCGGAGCAAAGCTTCAGCAGCTCAAAAAAGACTACATCGTCGTCTACATCGGACTGCATACCAAGGCCCGGCTGGGCGTAAACGACGACAAACGCAAAGCAGCACTTGCAAACGCTCCTGAAACTGGCAGGTATTGATCTGATGCCGAGGCAGCAACTCACGGACTATCAGAACCGGCTGGCAGGCTCCTCGGCGAACTGTTAGTCTTGCCCGACGATATGCAGGCCAAGCAGTGGGGCGCCATGACCGGCCTCGATCCGAGCCAGTACCAGTCCGGCTCCAGCGTCAACAAAAAACCTCGCCGGTCCAAGGCCGGCAACCGCTACCTGCGCATCGCCCTCTATAGGCCTGCTCTCAGCGCCGCTCGCCACGACCCCAACACCACCTACTACCAGCATCTCATCACGACCCGAGGGCTCAAGAAGTTACGGGCCGTCTGTCCCGTCATGCGCAAGCTCCTGCACGCCATCCATGCCACGCTCAAGAACCGAACGCCCTTCAAGAGCAGCCGTTTCTATACCCCAACCGAAACGGTTTCCTGATAAATATAATTTATGTGTAAAAGTGATTCTTTGTGGATCAGGACGCAAACTGGACTTGCATTGGAACGGAGTATCTACACCGGACTTTGGCCTACGACACTTTTCAGGCAGCCTCTAAGAAGCTCACCCGGCGGACCCTGGGATCGAGCATATGGATTGAGCGCCCGAGCTCGTTCCGATTCCCGCTAACTCTTGTCTCAAGCACCATAGGCTCAGCCGGATACTACTCTTTCCGGCCAATAGGCTCTGCCGGGCAAACTCGGTAGCCAATCCCTCGGGGGCTGGGATTTCCGCCCGGATGACGAGGATCCGGAGACCGGATCATGGGGCACTCCGTTACTCGAGAATGCTGTAAAGGGTCGTGCGCCGACACGCGGCGCGTTACCGTGCCCGTGACAAGATTCAACTATGCTCCTTGATGTAATTGATCGCTTCCTGGACGGTCGTGATCTTTTCGGCATCTTCATCCGGGATCTCCGTCTCGAACTCCTCTTCCAAGGCCATCACTAACTCGACGGTGTCCAGAGAGTCCGCGCCCAGATCGTCCACGAAGGAGGCCTCGGGAACTACCTCCTCTTCTTTGACCCCCAACTGCTCGACCACGATCTTCTTCACTCGTTCTTCGACGCTGCTCATTGTGTGTTCTTCCTCCAGATGGATAGATGGCCCTGACCCCAGGGCACGCGGTATTCTATTCACAATCGGTTCAGGATGAAAGGCGCATATCTACCCTTGAAAAGCAGGAATCATCTCGCCTTATCGTGGGGCATGCTATGCCGGTGTTCCGGCGTATTGCCGTGGCGGCAGTGGCGTTTCATGCAGCCGATGACATAGTGCAGGAGCGTGGCCCCGACGGCAAGGAAGACGCCGATGCTCCCGGCGATGAGTTCCGTCCTCCCGACCTCGGAGTAGGTTGAGTGTCAACCAGGTGAGATAGGCACTGACACCGGCGACGAAGAAGACCACGAAGAAGGGCAAGACGGACGAGTTGCATTTCCGGCAAAGTTTCATCGAGCGGAACCTGTTCGTTCTTTCATCGTTGCCATTTTATACCCCTTTAGGTCTTGTCGCGGAGGTTTCCGATGGAAGTCGATTCTATCCCTCGCCGTCTGCTCGCCGGCGTCTTCGATCAAGCCCTGGAGGCGGTGCGGGGGCGGTCGGTAGTGCGGCGGGCCTTGACGACACGGACAATCGAGGGGCCGGTGACCCTCATCGCCGTGGGCAAAGCGGCCCAGTCCATGACCGAGGGGGCCTGGGACGCCCTGGACGGACAGATCCGTGGTGGGTTGGTGATCTCCAAGCCGGGTCACCTGGTCCCCGAGCAGCTGGCACGCTTCGGTCTCGAAGGCGTCGTCGGTGGACACCCGGTTCCGACCGACGGCAGCCTGGATGCGGGACGGCGTCTGTATCAGGTGTTGGACGGACGGGGTGAGGAGACCTTGCTGTTTCTGATTTCCGGCGGTGCCTCCAGTCTCGTGGAGGTGCCGACCGCCGGGCTCGGTCTTAAGGAGTTGGCACGCATCAACGCATGGCTCCTGGGCAGCGGGTTGCCGATCGAGGCCATGAACCTCATCCGAAAGTCGGTCTCCCACATCAAGGGCGGTGGACTCCTGACCAGGCTCGGAGGGCACAATCCGCGGGTATTGGCCATTTCGGACGTGCCGGGAGACGATCCGGGTGTCATCGGCTCCGGGCTGCTGGTTCCCGAATCCCGGCTTGAGTCGCGGCTGGCGGCACTGGAGCTGCCGGGCTGGTTAAGGACCTGGACCGAGCAGGCGTTAGCCGAGCGGGCCGGTATCCCGGGGCAAGGTCCCGAGATCGAGCTGGTAGCAACCCTGGACATCGCCATGGATGCCGCCGCGGCCGCCGCTCGGGATACAGGGCTCGAGGTCCATCTGCATCGGGAATTACTGGAAGGCAATGCCGCCGAGCGGGGGAGGGTGCTGGCCCGGCAGCTGCTCGACGGACCGACCGGGTTACATATCTGGGGTGGCGAGACCACCGTGCGCCTGCCCGAGCGTCCAGGGCGCGGTGGGCGCAATCAGCAACTGGCCCTGTCCGCGGCGACCCGGTTGGCCGGACGGGATGACTGCTGCCTGCTCAGCGGCGGCACCGACGGCACCGACGGCCCTACCGATGACGCCGGTGGTCTGGTGGACGGCGGCACCCTATACCGGGCCAGGCAGGCCGGATTCGACGCCGATGTCACACTGGCCACGGCGGATGCGGGTACTTTGCTGGCCGCCGTCGGTGACCTGATCCACACCGGCACCACCGGCACCAACGTGATGGATCTGGTGTTGGGTCTCAAGGTTGCCTAAAAACCAATGGTAGTGGCTGATGTGACGACCGAAAAACGCAAGTAAAGGTTTCTTGTCACTCATGTTACAGTTGCTCGGATGCGAAATCCGCCAACCGCGAGCGCTCGCCGCGGATCAGGGTGATGTGTCCTACGTGCGCCCAATCCTTGAAGCGGTCGACCACATAGGTGAGTCCGGAGGTGGTCTCCGTGAGGTAGGGGGTATCGATCTGGGAGATGTTGCCCAAGCAGACGATCTTGGTGCCGGGTCCGGCCCGGGTAATCAGTGTCTTCATCTGCTTGGCCGTGAGGTTCTGGGCCTCGTCCAGAATGATGTATTTGCGCAGGAAGGTGCGCCCTCGCATGAAGTTGAGGGAGGAGATACGGATGCGATTGCGTAGCAAATCATTGGTTGCCACCCGGCCCCACTCACCGCCCTCCGTCTGGGTGAGTACCTCCAGGTTGTCCATCAGGGCCCCCATCCAGGGGGTCATTTTGAGCGCGAAATTTTGCTCCCGGTTGCGCGCGGTGATGCCCTATACATTGTGCCGCGGCGAGTGGAAATCCTCGGCCAGCTCGATGATGGCCTCGGTGGGGGAGCGTTTCTCCCGAACGATGGCCTCGAAACTCTCATCTGTCTCGAAATAAAGGCACTGGCTCGGATACCAGTCGGCGATGTTCGGTCCATTGATCTTGTAGAAGGTGCGACCGGCCTCTTGCCAGGACTCCACGGCTTTGTCGTAGCAGGTCCAGAAGCCCTCCGGCAGCTCTTCCTGCCCCGTATAGAGCAGCGAGACGTCGTCCAGCACCTGATCGTTGGAATAGTCTTCCGCCGAGATACCCAGAACCGCTGCCTTGATCCTCAGGTTGATGTCCTCGGAGACGATGATGACCGTGTGGTCGCGGTGGATCTTCTGGAGAGCCTGGGCGGTGCCCAGGATGTGGTTGTCGAGGTTGCCGCCCGGCAGTGACTCCGGGAGGTCGAGATCCAGTGGCGCGGTCTGGAAGAAGATGCGCCCGTCGGCTGCGATCATCCGGGACCCGCTGTTCTCGGTAACGGGCGCAAGGGGCAGTCCGGCGGCGATTTTTTCCTGGTCGGCACCGCTCATGAGTCCGTCGAGAAAGCGGCTGACCTGGCGTACGTTGCGGGCTGTCTCCGACATCCCTTTTTTGCCCTTGTCGAGCTCCTCGAGCACGGCCATGGGCAGATAAATATCATGCTCATGGAAACGGAATATGGCTGTGGGATCGTGCATCAGAACGTTGGTATCGAGGACGAAGAGGCGGGGTCGGTCATCATCGCGTTTGATCATTTCCGACCCCCTTGTGTGTCGGTACCGATCATGGCTCGAAACGCGGAAAAGCTTCCCACGATTTTCAGACTTTCAAAATTGAAAAGCCCGATCGATGCCGGGCCTTTTCTCAGAATTTGAAGGCAGAAGAACGATCAATCGTCCTCATGCAGGTCTGCCATCAAGTCATCGACACTATTGAAGCACTTACCCTTTCCGGCTTCCAGCTCGGCAATAGCCTTGCTCGTGGTAGCACTGGGTACTCTTGCTTCATGCACATCGAAGGTGTCCTCCTTGGTGCCGATTCGGGCACTGACGTAGGTGGCGGCAGTATCGGCAATCTCCATAATGATTCTCCAAACCGATGTCGAGTGGTTCATCCGGGCAGCAAAACTCAAGATCAGTGTGGCACCGTGAATATTCACGGTCAGGGTTCATCCACGCGGGCGGGGGGAACACCCCCTAGGCAGTTGACATTTAGAAGGTCCGCACAGCGGACCCTACAGTTAATCAAATAGTTAGCATAGGGTCCGTGGTGCGGACCGCTTGGGTGTTGCAGCCATTTAATATATGAAAAACAATCGGTTAAGGTTAAATGTCAACACGACCTAGCAGTCTGTCAACTGGATATTGATGTATATAGTCGTTTGAGATTGATAAAAAAATCATGGTCTTATCGATAATAAATTTACATTATTAGTTTACTGACAGACTACTAGTTCCTCGGTGGCTGCGAGGACCTCTTGCACGTGGCCCTTGACTTTCACCTTCCGCCACTGTCGCTGTAGCACGCCTGCCTTGTCGATCAGGAAGGTACTGCGTTCTATCCCTAAGTACTCCTTGCCGAACATCTTCTTGGGCTTGATGACGTCGAACAGCTTGCACAGGGTTTCGTCCTGATCGGAGACCAGATCGAACGGAAAGGCGTGTTTAGCCTTGAAGTTCTCCTGGGCCTTGAGTCCGTCCCGGGATGCGCCCAGGATCCTGGTGAAGGTCGCCGCGAAGGCAGCGGCGGCGTCTCTGAAGTCCTGCCCCTCCGTCGTGCAACCAGGTGTGCTTGCCTTGGGATAGAAGAAGAGCACCAGGTTTTGGCCGCGAAAATCTGATAGCTTCAGCCGCTTCTCGCCGGTGGTTGTCAGTGCGATGTCGGGTACCTGGTCGCCGATGTTGAGGTTCATAGGTGAATCTCCTAACGCCAGTATAAGGGCACCTTGGAAAATAGGTATTTTCACCAATCAAACCACTCTAAGCCATTGATTTTTTATAGGTACCGTAGACGAAAACCGTATTTTTCAAAGTGCCCATAATTCGGAATTTCTTTTCTTCTCGAATATCGCCTTACCCCTTCAGCGGTTCGAGCACCGCATCCAGATTCAGCCCGTCACAGTAATCCGTGAATTCCTCGCGGAGCGTTGCGATGTGCATGTCCGTGGGAATGCCGATGGTGATGTGCACAGCGAACATCGGTGTTCCGGTATGGGCGGCGGCATAGGTGCTGGTCGTCAGGTCTTCGATATTGATGCCGCGCTCCGAGAAGAACCCGGCTAGGTTGTTGACGATACCCGGATGGTCCATGGAGATGACGTCCACTGCATAGGGCAACAAGTCGGCTGCGGCGGTTCGCTCCCCGGTACGCTTGGAGATGATGGTCATGCCCAGTTGCCGCTCGAGCTCCGGCAATGCGTTCTCGATTTTGGCCAGGGTGTTCCACTTGCCCTGCACCAGAAGGATAGCCGCGAACTCTCCGCCCAGGACGGTCATGCGGCTGTCCTCGATGTTGCAACCGTGCTCGAGGATAGTCTTGGACAAGGTGTTCACGATGCCGGGGTGATCCTCCCCCAGGGCGGAGAGCACGAGGTAGGTCTTCTGTGTGGGCATGGTCTTGAATCCCAGTGGTTAAGTCGGAGTTGAGTTTAGCATGGGCTCGGGCGCGCCTCGAAGTCCGCAGCCGGGGAACGCGGCTTCCGACCGCCGGTAACTGGAAGCAGGAAAAGTCGATCCACTAAGCTATAGTCTTCACATGATTTATACGCGCTTGGTCTACGATCAGGTTGTGTTACCGGAATCACGGCAAGATAATACGCCTTGATTTTCACATCCCGGAGTCGCGTTATTATGTTTCGCGGTAGCATCGTTGCCCTGATCACGCCTATGCATGAAGATGGCCGGGTCGACGAGGATTCCCTCCGTCGGCTGGTCGATTTCCACGTGGAGGCCGGCACCGCCGCAATCGTTGCCGCCGGTACGACGGGGGAATCCGCGACCCTGGATGAGCAGGAGCATTGCGCACTGGTGCGCAGCGTCGTGGAGTTCGCCGCGGGTCGCATCCCGGTGATCGCGGGTACCGGTGCCAATTCCACCACCGAGGCCATCACGCTGACCAGTTGCGCGCAGCGGGCCGGGGCGGCCGCGGCCCTGTTGGTCACACCCTATTATAATAAGCCGACCCAGGAGGGGCTGTATCTGCATTTCAAGGCTATCGCCGAGGCGGTGGAGATCCCACAAATCCTGTACAACGTACCGGGCCGGACGGCCTGTGATCTGCTACCCGAGACCGCGGCGCGCTTGTCCCGGATCCCGGCTGTCGTGGGTATCAAAGAGGCAACCGGAGACCTGGATCGGCTCGCCCGCTTGAAGTCTCTGTGCGCGGAGGATTTCGACCTGCTGAGCGGTGACGATGCAACTGCCTGCGCCTTCATCCTGCAAGGCGGTCATGGGGATATCTCGGTGACCGCCAATGTCGCCCCCCGGCTCATGCAGCAGATGTGTACCGCGGCCCTGTCCGGTCGGCGTGACGAGGCGCTGGCGCTCAACGCCCGTCTCGATCCTCTGCACCGGGGCCTGTTCGTGCAGTCCAACCCGATACCCGTAAAATGGGCGGTAGCTGAAATGGGGCTATCGTCGCGGGGGATCAGATTGCCCCTGACCTGGCTGACGGAAGATGCACGGTCGACCGTACGGGCCACCATGGAGCAGGCAGGGGTCATTTAGAGGAGCGACAATATAACGATCATGTGGCGTCGTCGTGTTTGATTTGACGACGCATAAGTTGTATCATGTTACTACTATATGGGAGTATCGTCGGGGGTCAGTTTTAGTAGTCTGTCAACTGGCTATTGATAGATATAGTTGTTTGAGATTAATACAAAAATCATGGTCTTATCGATAATAAATTTACACCGTTAGTTTACTGACAGACTACTAGTTGAGGGTGAGTGATTGGTTTTGTGGTCCTGAATATCCATGATTTGCGCCATGCAAAATGCTATCGCCCTGGCAGCTGTCATGATCGGTGTACTGCTGCTGTCGGCATGTGGTAGTACATCCGATGGGGGCGGTTACCTGCCCGACCAGCGCCTGCAATACAAGAAGCAACGCGAGGCGGCGGAGAATCTGGAGCTGCCGCCGGATCTGACCGCCGGCAGCTTCGACGATGCCATGGACGTTCCGCCGCTCGGTGGAACCACTACCTATTCCGAGTATGTGGGCGGGCAGTCGGCGCGGCGCCGAAGCGCGGGTAGTGCCCAAGTCCTGCCGGAGGTGAAAGACGTTAAGCTGCGCCGTGAGGGGAATAATCGCTGGCTCGAGATCGATGGGTCCCCGCAACAGGTGTGGCCGAAAATAATCGGCTTCTGGCGTTCTCAGGGCATCCTGCTGGTGGAGCAAGACCCGTCCACCGGCGTCGTGAAGACCGATTGGTTGGAGAATCAGGCCGAGGTCCGTCAGGACTTCGTTACCAAGCTACTGCGTAAGGTAGTGGATGGGCTCTATTCCACCTCCATACGCGATCAGTATCGGATCCGTATCGAGCCGGGTCTGCGTGCCGGAACCACGGATCTGTACCTGACCCACCGGGCCATGGAGGAACACCTGCGCACCAGTGTGGCAGGCGAGCAGGCATCTTCCGTCTGGGAGCCGGCCCCTACGGATCCGGGCAAGGAAGCAACGATGCTGCGTCGACTCATGGTCTTCCTCGGTGCCTCCAAGCAACCCGAAAGCGAGCTGGTTGAGGCTAAGCAGCAGACGACCGAGAGCCCGAAATCACGACTTGCCAAGGGCCCCGGCGGGGAGAGCCTGTTAGTCGTTTCCGATGAGTACCGGCGTGCCTGGCGTCTGACCGGAGTGGCCTTGGATCGAGTCGGTTTCGCGGTGGAAGACCGGGACCGTATGCGCGGGATCTACTATGTCCGATATGATGATCCGGCGCAGGGTGAGAAAAAGAAGGGTTGGGGATCGAAGCTCGCCTTCTGGCGTCGCGATGACAAAAAAGAAGTCGCCCAGTACCAGGTCAAACTCATGGACGATGGTGCTCAGACGCGCGTCGTCGTGCGTGACCAGGTCGGTCAGCCTGCATCTTCCGCTACCGCAGAACGTATCTTGCAACTGTTGAGCGAGCAGATCCGCTGATTCGACTGCGCTCTCACCATAACCTTCCCCCTGCCGGGAGGTCCCTTCCAACATTAAGAGACGACATTACCGTCTTGACGCCTTGCCCGCATTCCCCTTTAATGTAGGCATCCTCCCCATTTGTGGTCGCTCCGATGATAGCATCGTTAAGGGTGATCCCCTCAGCCCAGGTAGCTCAGTCGGTAGAGCAGGGGACTGAAAATCCCCGTGTCGGCAGTTCGATTCTGTCCCTGGGCACCAATGCAATGAAAGCTGACCGATAGTGGTGTTTTTCAGCGGAGTCTATGGGTTACAGCCGTCGGGAAGACTATGTCGAGCGGTTTCGAGAGCTGTTTGAACGGGCTATCATGGACCAGCTGCGAACGGAGCGCGCCGGTATTTCCATAAGCGGGGGAATGGATTCGACTAGTATTGCCGACTTCGCTTATCGATTAATGAGGGTAACCGGTTCATCGGTTGATTTTCGGACCTATACGATCATCTTCAAACAGCTTATCTCCGGCGCGGAAGGCGACTATGCCGCACAAGTGACCGAAAAGGCGGGGTTCCCGATTGAATATTTCGTGGCGGAAGACTACATGCAGCAGGTCCCCAAGGCACACCCGGAATTCACCTATCCCGAACCCTGGGTGATTCCGGACCAGACGCCTGAGGTGGAAATTACGCGCCGCGTAGCCGGATACGGCAGGGTACTGCTATCCGGGATCGGCGGAGACCCGGCACTTACGCTACACTGGTCGCACTGGAGCCGTTTACTGCGCAGTTACCAGCTTTCGCGTTTGGCACAGGATACGCTGGAATACATCCGCGCTTTTCACCGTCCGCCGGGTTTCGGGTTGCGTACCCACGTGAGAAACTGGCTGAGAAAACGGCGGGAACCGCCTGTTTATCCGGACTGAGTTAATCCGGACTATGCGGAACGAATAGGCTTGAAAGCACGCCACCGAGAGCTTGTGGCTGCGGCGGAATTCCCACCTCTGAGAAGCCATTACGGCATGTCGGTTGCCCCCATGTGGTCCTATCTATTCTCAGCTTCAGCTCCGGGATTCTCCAGTGTTCCCCTTAAAGTCCGCTATCCGTTTTTCGATCTGCGCTTAGTCTCGTACCTGCAGTCCGTACCGCGCCAATCCCGTGGTTGCGACAAAAATTCCTGCTGCGGCAGGCTACACAGGGCGTATTACCGGAATCTGTACGACTCCGCCCAAAAACGGTATTGGGGGGTAATCCGGGTTATAATTTGATGCAACAGTGTTGGCCAGGCCGACTACGACTCCTTATGTCAATGGGGAATACCTATTGCAAAGACTGCGGGCCAAGGACTTTAGTGCGGTCAGTTATGGGAAAGTTTACCCGACTTTGGTGTTGGCCTACTGGTTGAGTGTTAAGGTGATTGCCGGAAAAATAGACCAGGATACGTTAGAGTGGATTTTCTCTGAGCAGAGTCAGTATTTTATCATAGAGATTTTCTTCTCGGTGATTAAATCTGAACTCACATTCTTTTTCAACCTCACCAGAGAAGGGCGATGAAGCGTCACAAACTTGGGCCATTCTAATTCGTAATTTCAGCTGATTAATCGTAGGGCGGCTTACATCACTCAACTGAGCGATTAAGGTGTGAACGCCTAAAATACCTATTTTTTCCTTGCATAACATAACCTTAGCATGCAGGTGCAGACGCTAAAGTTATCTAGACCCTACTTTATATTACATCAGTAGTTCACTGGCACAGTACTAGATAGTGTCGTCATAAGATATTGGCCCATAATATCAAGCATCGAATTTGTACCGCCGCGACAAATAAATCGGTATTTTTTGCATAACGTGTCGCAATTCCCCGCCACCGCTTGAGATGTAAAAAGGCATTTTCTAGCACATGTCTCAGTCGATACAGATAACGGTCATGATCTCTCTGTTCTTTGCGGTTGCGCTTTGATGGAATCACCGTCTCTATTTCTCGTGCTTTACAATGATCCAGG
>Ga0126335_1002653_pt1 | contig 10814 bp, 12 predicted proteins | sample OlaspJWI45metaG_FD_108409 | JGI IMG/M metagenome (GOLD analysis project Ga0126335, IMG submission 108409) | Marine gutless worms symbiont microbial communities from Oahu, Hawaii - Olavius sp. 1 OAHU.JWI-45 metaG | ecosystem: Host-associated > Annelida > Digestive system > Unclassified | place... | reverse complement strand
CTAGCATGCTAGCAACAAAGAAAACAATTGATGCTGCCACAATCGCCGGGCCTGCAGGCAAATCAGCAAACCACGAAAGCGCCAGCCCCAACCAGACATCTAGCACACCGATAACCGATGCGATGATCGCCATTTGTTGAGGCGTGGATACCAGTCTGCGCGCCGTCGCGGGGGGTATAATCAACATGGAAATAATCAACAACACGCCTACGATGCGCATGCCTAATGCCACCACGCAAGCCAACATCAACACAAAAATTAATTCTGTACGGTGTATATTGATGCCCTCTACTGCAGCCAGATCCGCGTTGACTGTAGTGGATAACAAAGGGCGCCATTGATAAATCATTAAGAGAATAACCGCTACACTTAACAGCGCCATTATTGTCACGTCCGTGCGATCGATACTTAAAATATCACCAAACAGGTATGACATCACATCGATCCGCAGGGTTGCCATCATGGCAACGATTAACAGGCCGATTGCCAACGAGCCATGGGCAACAATACCCAGCAAAGTATCGCTGGCCAATAAATGACGACGTTGTAACGTCAGCAATCCCAATGCCAATAACAAACTCATGATCAATACGACAGGCCACGGATCCTCTACCAATGACACTCCAAGCCGGTAGCTAATAGAAACGCTTTCCGCTGACAAGCTGAGTAGGAAACTACCCAGTAACAGGGCCAGGGCCACACCAAGTAAAGCAGAATGTGCTATCGCAGCGCCGAAGTATGCCATGCGTCGCCAGACAACAAAGCATCCTAGCGGCCCAGCCATGATAGCAATCAAGGTACCAACAATTAGCGCATTAATCAGAAAATCAGGCATGGTCATCCTGCTCATGTCCTTCACCTAGCGTGTCGCTGTGAAGGTCATGGCTATGATCATGATGGTGTTTATAAACGGCTAGCGTCTCTGCAACTTGCGCACCAAATAACGAAATAAATTCCGGGTGAACGGCAACACTTTCCGGCTGACCACTACAACATACATGATGGTTAAGACAGATCACCCGGTCAGTGGCTGCCATGACCACGTGAATATCATGTGACACCAGAATCACGCCACAACCATAACGATCCCTAAGATCGGGGATCAAGTGATACAAATCACCCTGGCCAGCAACATCAACCCCGGCCATCGGCTCATCCAGTATTAATACATCCGGTTGCCGCAACATGGCCCGGGCTAACAATAATCGCTGGTATTCACCACCGGACAATGCTGGCAGTTGCCGATCCTCCAGTCCGCCGATACCCACCTCTTCCAACACCTTTGATGCATCCATGGTCGGCGCCGCATGCGTCAATTTTAAAAAGTCCATTACTGACATCGGTAATGTACTATCCGGATGGGCATGCTGAGGGCAATAACCGATGCGTAACCCCGGCCTCCTGTTTACGCTTCCGCTATCGGGCTCAATCAAGCCACTCAACACCTTGACCAGGGTTGACTTACCAGAACCGTTCAGGCCCACCAGTGTCACGATCTCACCAGCCTGTAAACTGAGATCAATATCCGTTAGCACCTTCGTACTACCCAATGATACACATAACCCATGCGCCTCAATTAATGGTGCCGGCACCTCGAAATCGCTTTTTGTGCTTGAAACAGACATGCGCGCATTATACCTTTGCGCGCCACCTCTAATAAGCAAGTTTCATGATTCGCCTGATACTTTTGTTGTTTATCCTATTACCGTTGAACGGTTATGCAGAAGAACAACCCCGAATACTGGTCACCATCAAGCCCTTGCATTCGCTGGTGGCCAATCTCCTGTCTGGTATTTCCCAACCTGAATTATTGCTGGACGGGCGTTTATCTCCGCATAGCTACCAGCTTCGGCCCAGTGATGCCTTAAAGCTGGCGAAGGCCGATGTCATTATCTGGGTGGGTCCGACATTGGAAGACTTCATGCAAAAACAGCTTCGACAAAATAAAGAGAAAACCATCATTCAACTCTTTAATGACGACCATACGCATGATCCACATGCACATATTCAGGCAGACCCGCATCGCTGGTTAGACCCACAACTCGCCATCATTGACGTTCAACATATTGCCGAGCGTTTGACTTCACAGTACCCACACCTGAGTAAAAAAGTCTCGCTGAACATGGCAAAGCTTATTCAACGTTTAAAAATACTGGACCAAACTCTCACCGATAAGCTCAGCGACAATAAAACGTTATCTGCCTTGCTGTACCATGATGCGTGGCAATTTTTTACCCGCCGATACCAACTTAATGTGCATGGCATTATCAACCCAACTGCTCACGGGCAACCTGGCGCACGACATCTCGCAGCCATAGCAGAGATTCTTAAGACCCGAGATACCCGTTGCCTGTTAATCGAACCGCAATTCAAGCCTCGTTATATCAATACACTAAAAAACAAGTACCAGTTAAAAACCCTGAACGTTGACCCCCTTGGCGCCAATCAGCCTGCCGGCCCCAGTGCCTATTTCAATATGATGCATAATAATACTGATGTCTTTGCCCAATGCCTGTAAGTAAAAAAGTCATTCTCGAGCACCAGTCAGATCTTAGACTGTGCACACTCTGTCCCGACATGATCGGGCCTGTCATTACAGGAGAACCTTCTACTTCAAAAATTATCCAGATAGGTCAGGCCCCTGGCATTCATGAAGGGCGAGTCGGCAAACCGTTTAGCTGGACAGCAGGCAAAACGCTTTTTAAATGGTATGAGAGCATTGGCATAGAAGAAGAAACTTTTAGAAAAAACGTTTACATGGCCGCCGTCTGCCGTTGCTTTCCGGGCAAGAATCCCAAAGGAGGAGACCGCATGCCATCACTCAATGAAATTGATCATTGCCGGCCATGGTTTGAAAAAGAACTGGAACTCCTGAAACCTCGGCTCATTATCCCCGTTGGCAAACTGGCTATTCAGCAATTGCTGGAATTCAACAAGTTAACCGAAGTCATTGGCAAACAGTTCAAGATACAAACCACAGCTGGCCAAACCGACTGTATTCCCTTACCCCATCCATCGGGCGCTTCTACCTGGCACCGTATGGAGCCAGGCAAGACGCTACTACAAGATGCCTTGCATCTGATTGAGTCACATCCCGCTATGAGAAAGTTGATCAATAGTACGTAAGAATAATACTTACGCTTGTCTCCTAATACCTGGCCCGCCCCATGTTGTTCTCAAACACCCTAGTATTTGTTATTTTAAATGAATCAATTCACTACTCTGGGGTATTGAAATGAAGACTTCGATCATTGCGCTTATCGCAAGCATTGCCTACATCACTTCACCGACATGTTTTGCTGAGTCGGATAACAAGTCCGGTTTTGGCTTTGGCATGGGCTCGGGTACGCCGACACGCAACGGCAATAATTACGACTGGGGTTTTGGTCCGGCAGATGAGTACGACAGACGCGGGGATGGGATTGAACGCAGCTCTGCCACTGGCGGCATGTCATGGGGCAATGGTCGTAACCGCTATCGCAACAGCCCATCTTTCTTCAGTTTCGGTCCCCGTCGCGGCTACTATGGACCTCCGCACGGTTATTATCAGGACTGGAGAGGCTATCCACCCGCTAGACAGCCGTATCCATACTGGCAACAGTATCAACAGCCTGCATCCGATGAAAAGTAGTTATTTGTCCAGGACATAGCCCGCCGAAAGTCTTCAGGGCACCTCAATAGAGATAAGCCCCGGTAGCAACCCCTGATTACGTTATACCTGGTATTGAATAATCTGATTGCCGACAGCTTCATCATCTGATTTAAACCTTACACGCAAGTAATTTGGCGTATAACCTGAATACTGAAACCGACCATCTCCTGTTATCTCAACGTTATCTTCTATCAATACCTGATATGTCCTGCCTGCTTGTTGTTGAGTAAAGTCTTCTTTCATTTTTTCTGCCAGGTCATGCAGCTGCCTGGACCTCAGCTTCATCACTACTGGATCCACCGGGTCTGCAAGCGTTGCCGCTTTGGTTCCATCCCTTGGTGAAAAGGTAAAGATATGCGTATGACCAAAACCTATCGATTCGATAAAATCATAACCTTCCTCCCATTCATCATCAGACTCTCCGGGAAAGCCGATAATAATATCGGTGGTCACATTAAAATCTGGAATATCTCTACGAGCCACAGCTATTAAATCTGCATAGTCGTTCGTGTTACAGCGCCGCGACATGCGTTTTAAAACACTGTTGGAGCCACTTTGTAATGGCAGGTGAAGATGCGGCATGATTCTTTCATCTGCAAATAAACCAAAAAAACCTTCGTGCAAATCCCATGGTTCCAGCGAACCAAAACGTATCCGGGGTACATCGGTCTCCTTCAACACGGACTGTGTCAGCGAATAGAGGTCAGAATTAATATCTGAACCATAACCACCCAGGTGCACACCGGTTAATACAATCTCCTTTACACCCTGCTCAACATGTTGATTGATCTGTTCAATAATTTTATCAACGGGTGTACTACGTTCTTCACCACGGGCAATCGTGACAATGCAATAGGTACAACGCCAGCGGCAGCCATCCTGCACCTTGATAAAGGCACGTGATCTGCCACGTTGAAACAAGGCGGTTTCCGCCGGGCGTTGCGCAAGCACCGGCATGGTTTTTAAGTCAAGTTCATCGCGTACCCGTTCAACCAGCCGATCTTTGTCCTGGTTGGACACCACCAGATCAACACCTTCCATTTCTGCAGTTTTTTGTTGCTCCAGTGTGGCATAGCAGCCGCTAACGACTAGCCTGGCCTGTGGGTTCCTGCGCTGAGCACGCCGAATAAGCTGACGAGATTTCCGACCAGCCTCTCCGGTAACGGCACAGGTGTTCACTACCAGCAAATCGGCATCATCGACATTGCTGGTGATGACATCGCCATGCCGCTGAAAATCTCCCGCCCACTGCTGTAACTCGGCTTCATTTAGCCGACAGCCAAGCACCTGTAAATTAACGCGCATTTTTTCTGATGAAAATCGAATTTAAGCGGGGTGGGATGGTCTATTCTATAAGCATACAGGCAGAGAGGACAGATCCATGATGAGTAAATACCTGGCGATGCTACTGGCATCGCTCTTTCTGGTGGTATGCCCACAAGCTTTCGCGGAAGCCACCTACGAAGAAACCCCTTACAGTGATGAGCAAAAAGTCGTGTTTGACTTCTTTCTGGATCACCCGCAAAAAACGGCTTCTGCCTTGTTCTGGCTACGCTCCTATATGAATCCATTATTGGATGATCCCTATGGATACGCGCCAGAGTTAATGGATATCAAGGTAATCATCCATGGTACTGAAATCGTCACCGTGGCCAAAAAGAATTATGAAAAATACCGCGATATTGTTGAACGAATGAAATACTACGAAGCGCTGGGAGTCGAATTTCGCGTTTGCGCGCTGGCTGCGAACGATTACGGCTACACTGCTGAAGATTTTCAGGATTTTATTGTCATGGCACCCTCTGCCATCATAGAACTGGGCCATTGGCAGCAGGAAGGCTACGCCCTGATTCGCCCGGTTGTATATACTAGAATCCAGTCAATTGAGGAAATCCGTTAACCTTAAGGCCTTGCCATTTTAGCAAATTGGGTTAATACTTAAGGCAATTTATTAAGAGTCTGGCTTAATTGTGTGCTTTATCAGTCAAAAACTAACACTGACAGTTGTTCTTGTCGCTTTCCTGGCGTCATTCTCCATGCCTGCAGCCGCCTTTGACCCGATGGGTTTTATTGTCAACAAGGTAATGGAATACATTATCGAAGAGGCCAGCAAACCTAAAAAGCCAGAGATCAATTACCCTATTTCCAATCGTAATATCCCCATCGACAGTAAAGAAGGCGTGCTGGAACCGCCCAGGAATGGCAACCAGCTGGAAATTGATGGCGATGACTATATCCTGGCGTTCAATTCCAGAATCCGCGATGAAGGCAATCGTATCGTGCAAACGGGCATGATCCAGCAGGAAAAACGAATTCGCTACACATTAAACAACCAAAATCAGGTCACCAAGATCTGGTTGCTGGCACCCAACGAAAGGTAATACTGCTTAGAGGGGATTTTTCCCGATCTGGCAGTCTGCTGTAACTATCAACAGTTAGAGCGACAGACATTCATACTCAAATAGCCATCATAGGCCTGCCCGGATTCAATCCAGTGCTCTATCGCAGGCTTGATATCTTCGTTATCAACCGACCTGGCGAGCTCACAAAAAACACCGTAAGCGTGCCTCGGGTCTTCACGATCTAAGGCTATCACCGTACCCTGTTCGACAAACAGGGTTTTCTCCGCGCGCTTGCCAGGTGTTGCTGTAAATACCTGGTAACCATGTTGTTCGCACAGATCCTTAACCTGCTGATCAAAACCCGTCCAGCTCAATGGATGCGACTGATAATATGCATCAATAATCTTTGCAGTATTCGCTTTCAGCAGTCGTCTGAGTTCAGCCGCATCAGGTGCATCATAGTCATCCGCAGCAACCAGCACATTTGGTGAATCCGGGTTACCGATAGACAGGCTTGCATCATCTACCAGCAGCAGGGCCTGGCCTTTTTGAACAGCTAACAGACTGGGGTCACTTAACTGGTCCAGTAAAACAGTCAAAAGTGCTTCATTCATAACTTAAGGAAACTCGCCAAATATTCTTAATGCGCTTCATCCCAATTTTTCCCCGTACCGGTATCCACTACCAGTGGCAACGATAATTCCGCCGCATCACACATCAACTGGTTAATAGTTTGGCTCATCTCATCGACAGCCTTTTCACCCACTTCAAAGACCAGTTCGTCATGTACCTGCATGATCATCTTTACCGGTGGCTGTTTTGATTCAATCCACTCATGCACGCTAATCATGGCGCGTTTGATAATGTCTGCTGCCGTTCCCTGCATGGGCGCATTAATTGCCGTGCGCTCCGCAGCCTGTCGGCGCATACCATTACGGGCATTGATTTCGGGCAGATAAAGTCGCCGGCCAAAAATCGTTTCAACATAACCATCTTCGGCTGCCTGTTTTCGGATACGATCCATAAATTCCAGCACACCCGGATACTTTTCGAAATAGGCATTGACGTAGTCCTGTGCCTCATTGCGACCGATATTTAACTGCTTTGCCAGCCCGAATGCCGACATGCCATAAATCAGTCCAAAATTTATCGCCTTGGCCGCACGACGTTCCTCGGTTCCTACATCATCCAACGCCAACCCAAAGACTTCGGCAGCCGTGGCACGATGCACATCCTCACCGCGCTGGAACGCGCCTACCAGCCCTTCATCCTGTGACAGGTGTGCCATGATACGCAGTTCGATTTGCGAATAGTCTGCTGCCAATAACACGCTCCCTTGCGGAGCAATAAAAGCCTGACGAATCCGGCGGCCTTCTTCTGTACGAATAGGAATATTTTGTAAATTGGGTGATGTCGAAGATAAACGACCCGTTGCCGCCACCGCCTGATGATAAGACGTATGCACACGGCCTGTATCCTTATCTATCTGCAACGGCAGTTTATCCGTATAGGTTGATTTAAGCTTACTCAAACTCCTGAATTCCAGTACCAGCCGGGGCAGCTCATAATCATTCGCTAACTCCTGCAATACTTCTTCCGCCGTCGATGGTTGACCCTTGGGTGTTTTTTTAATCACAGGCAGGTTGAGCTCTTCAAAGAGGATTTGCTGTAACTGCTTGGGCGACCCGAGGTTAAACGTTTGCTTGGCCTCATCGTGTGTGCCTGCTGCTCCAGTGTCAGCATCCGCTCCGATAATTCCTGGCTTTGCAGGTGTAATAAATCACTGTCCACCAGCACACCGGTACGCTCCATACTGGAAAGTACCGGGATCAAAGGAATCTCAATTTCCTGTAGCACTTTGCCAAGTTTTTCATCTTCTGCAAGTTTTGCGGATAAGGTGTGATGAAGTCGGAGCGTTATATCCGCATCCTCTGCCGCATAGGGAGATGCACTCTCCAGCGGTACCTCATTAAAGGTAAGCTGCTTGGCGCCCTTACCGGCGACATCCTCGTAATGCACGGTGTCCACGCCCAGGTATTTTTTTGCCAGTGAATCCATATCATGGCGAGTGGCTACTGAGTTCAACACGTAGGACTCCAGCATCGTGTCATGCTTAACGCCTTTCATCTGGATGCCGTAATTTCCCAGTACATCCATATCATATTTCATGTGCTGGCCTACCTTGCTCTGCTGACTATCCTCCAGCAAAGGTTTTAGCTCACCAAGCACCCAGTCGCGCTCCAGTTGTTGAGGTGCGCCCGGGTAATCGTGACCCACTGGTACGTAAGCAGCTTCACCTTCCTGAACCGCGAATGACACCCCCACGATCTGCGCCTGCATATAATCCAGGTTGTCTGTTTCGGTATCAAAGGCAAACACATCTGCCGCCTTTAAACGCTTCAACCACGCAGTAAAATCCTGCCTGTTCACGATGGTCTGATAGTCCAGCTCCCGCTCAGGTGATGGAGGCTGGTCTCTCGCCGGTGTTTCCTCTCCGCTGGTAAACTGACTGATACCACCACTGAACTCAAATCGTTCTACCAGTGATTGCAGGGTAGATAGATCCAGCTCAGATTGAACCAGTGACTCCGGTGTTTCACTTAACTCGACATCGGTTTTTATTGTCACCAGTTCATGTGACACTGGCAATAATTGCAGTGAGTCTCGTAGATACTCGCCAACTTTACCCTTGAAGTCATCTGCACTGGCCATGATGGCGTCGAGCGATTGATACTGATCCAGCCATTTAACCGCTGTCTTGGGTCCAACTTTGGGTACGCCCGGCACGTTGTCCGAAGTATCACCAATGAGTGCCAGATAATCGATGATTTGATCAGGGCGCACACCAAATTTTTCTTTGACACCGGCCTCATCCATATGAGTATTTGACATGGTATTAATCAGACTGACGCGGTCATTCACCAGCTGCGCCATATCTTTATCACCAGTAGAGATGATGGTGCGCATCCCATGGGCCGTTGCCTGCACCGCTAACGTACCGATCACATCATCCGCTTCAACACCAGAGACCATTAGCAAAGGCAGCCCCATGGCGCGGACAAAATCATGAATAGGTTCAATCTGTGAGCGCAGATCATCCGGCATCGGCGGTCGATGGGCCTTGTACTCCGGGTATATGTCATCACGGAAGGTTTTCCCCTTGGCATCAAAAACAATACCCACATAATCCGGCCGCCATTCCTGTAATGTTTTCTGCAACATATTGATCACGCCACGAATGGCTCCGGTGGGTTCACCACGTGAACTCATTAATGGCGGCAGGGCGTGATAGGCACGAAAAAGATAGGATGAACCATCAACCAGCAGTAAACGTTTTTGATTTTGATCAGTCATATAATATCTAGCAGTGTATGATGGTCAGGAGCCTGTCGTACAGGTTCCAAAAAGAACGGCATTGTAACCGAATCGAGACAACGGGATGAACGATGTAACTGACAATAAAGATCTGCGTAGACGACCAGTGGATGACCGCATACTGACCCGCGAGTCATGGAAGGTATTCCAAATCATGGCTGAATTCGTCGAGGGTTTTGAAAGGCTTTCCAGTATCGCACCTTCAGTGAGTGTGTTTGGCTCCGCCCGTACACAACCCGACAACGAGTATTACAAACTGGCTGAAGCAATATCCCGGGAATTATCCGATGCTGGTTTCTCCGTCGTTAGCGGCGGTGGTCCTGGAATAATGGAGGCCGCCAATAAAGGCGCCCATGCCGGCAAATCATCCAGTATTGGTTTAAATATTATCCTGCCGCACGAACAGGTCGGGAATGTCTACCAGGATATTGCGCTAAATTTTCGCCATTTCTTTTCTCGCAAGGTCATGTTTGTAAAATATGCTTCTGCCTATGTCGTTTTACCCGGTGGTTTCGGTACACTGGATGAATTGGCAGAAATCCTGACATTGATACAAACGGGTAAAACCCGCCGGATACCTATTATTCTGGTTGGGTCCAAATTCTGGGAAGGATTAATCGAATGGTTTAAGGATTCGATGGTCAAAGAGGGTACAATTAACGCTGAGGATCTCAACATGTTCAAGATTATTGACGAACCGAAAGGTGTCGTCGATGCGATATTCAAGCATTACGAACATCGTAAATTTGAGCCCTCCGCTGAAGAAACTGAAAAAATGTTACATCTGTAATTTAGTCAAGGACTACGTCATGCACAGCAAATATATCGCCACACTAGGGTTAATCGGCTTTCTGGCCGCCGGCACGGCATTCGCCCAAAGACCCGCTAACCTTCAGCCAGTACCTGAACCACCGCCAGCACCTGACCAGCTACAAAGTGGTGAAGCCATCCCACTGGGTGAACCACAGATCACTATCTATCAACGAGGAACCGACCTGGTCCGTGAATATCGTCTTAACGGCCACCTCTATGCGGTAAAGATCATACCTGAAGGCGGTGTTCCCTATTACCTTGTCGACACTGACGGTGATGGCTACATGGAAGGCCGGTTTTTTGATGACCTGAACTCACAAATTATTGCACCGCAATGGGTTTTACATCGCTGGTAATGATGCTGGGGTTCATCTAAACCCTTTCAACATGTAGCCAGACCTCGACTATTGCGTCGCGGCCTTGGCAAAATTGGCCAGTGCCTGAGTCGCCTTACCCAGCGGCTTTTCGCATCCTGATATCTGATGTCGAGTCTTTAAATAAGCGGGTTCGTTATAACCCAGCATCACCTGGCCCCGCTCATCCTGGTAGATCAATGCCTTCATCGGCAAATCGATTCCCGTCGTTTGCGAACATCCCATCAAGGCTGAACCGAGTTTAGGATTGCCAAAAAT
>Ga0126335_1002652_pt1 | contig 10816 bp, 7 predicted proteins | sample OlaspJWI45metaG_FD_108409 | JGI IMG/M metagenome (GOLD analysis project Ga0126335, IMG submission 108409) | Marine gutless worms symbiont microbial communities from Oahu, Hawaii - Olavius sp. 1 OAHU.JWI-45 metaG | ecosystem: Host-associated > Annelida > Digestive system > Unclassified | place... | reverse complement strand
CCCCACCAACCCCCCACACCAACAGCCCTGTCAACCCTCCTCAACCCTCTCCGCCAAAAAGTGTAATTTTCTGACCCCCTACCATGACCCCCAACTTTCTTCATTCACACACAATCCCCGAGGCGCCCTGGAGCCACCCTGAAAATTTGGACACAATCGCCTCACCCGTTCCCGAGATTTTAGCGGACATTTTTTTGTTTTTTTTTCAACCTCCGTGGCCTCGTCTGATGAGTGATGATGGTCTGGAGTAAAGAGGGAATATAAACACAGCTGCTCTAGTTACTATAGTACTGTGCAAAGCTCTTGTTGCACGATGTTATAGGCAGCTTACAGGTCCAGCAGATTGGGTTTTTGTCACACTGGGACCCTTACGCTGTGATTAGCCTAGAGGTGGTGGCTTACAGTTCATATTGTAACATGGTGGAGTGATTCTGCTGGGATTGAAGCTTATCTCAGTGGTCATCTGGCTTCCTTCAGTGCTTTGACGCTGTTGGTTGGGTCATCTGGCCTGTAAAAATTGTCCTTGAAATGACCTACAATATGTCGAGTGGGACGTTAAGCTTCTACACACTCACACTTTTATCGGACAAACAGACAGACACACCAAGCGCCATATAGGCCTATATCGAAGCGATTCGCGCGGTGTCATGTGACGGTGAGCAGCGTTTTGCAAAAATGTTTGACCGCAACTGCTGCAAAATCATAGCGTCAGAGTCACGGCCTGTTATTCGTTAGCTGCTAAATCACTGGTTTTCATTATTGATAATTGATATTGATCATTCAGTAAGCTGATTGGCTATTTATGGTAGCTTTAATGCCCGAAAATACCACGGTTCGACCTCGACCATGGTTGTTCGACCACAAGTTGAACCATGGTTCACTTCTACAGTTATTACCGTTACATCGTGGTAGCCGTACCATGGTCGAGCAGTGGCTCATCCATGGTTCAACCACGTTTGTTGTCAGCGTTGTTAACAATACAATACATTGATTGCAATAATTATTAATTGTAATACCAATAGCAATACTTGTCATGCAATACTTTTAGGAATGCTTTTTAGCAATACTTTCTAGCGAACAGCAAGACCCGTCTTCAGAAATTAAGAATTTGAAAAATTGTTGGTTAAAACTGTTTGCGGGTTTGTTGTAATTCGTATCGTTAATAACTGCAAAAATGATATTTAAACAAATTGTTGAACAAAACAACTAATTAAACTGTGTCCGATGGGAGCATAAACATGCACGCTGCCGCTGTTTTGCGACCGTGACCTTCAGATTAACCCACTGACAATTGAAACTCGGAAGTTGACAAGATATTCTAAAGGCGTACTCTGACACCGAAAATGAAGCTGGTAGCATAAGGCATTCAAAACTTAGAGCTTTAATTGAAAAATACGAAAATATGTCTCACGGTCAACGGTTAAAAGCCAAAAGCTCTGAATTACTTCGAGGGTTATCGTAAAAAGTAAGGTGACTAACGTCAGAGGGTCCTCAGTGCTCCGCAGTTTAACTGCGGTTTCGGGTTATAGGACTGTTACGCCAGTTTTCTCGCGTATTTCGACTTTAAAGCACTTACGCCTACGTAGACGGGAGTTTCCGTTCGACGGAAGAGCGTACTTAACATGACCTCTGGCGATTAAAATGAAATCAAGTGAACTAGCACAAAAGCCTACTATTGTTGGCGTTTTTTGCAAATTTTGCCGCACTTAAAAAACTTTTTCCCGAAATCTAAATGTGCGCACCATCCTCGTACTAGACGCCACCTTTACGTCGAATTTAACGGTCTTAGGCCTTCTCAGTCCTGAGGTATCGTGTGGAGAAAAACAGTCACGCAGTCAGCCAGACACCAGCTTCTTTCGCGATCCGTGAACCTCCGCCCTCAGGAACAGCTGTTCCGATCAAGCCCCAGCAATTTCCGACCAGTCGTCTTTGAGTTGCATGCTATCGCTTTTTCACTGGCGTGACCTTGACCTCTTTGAACCCCAGACCTTGAAACTGAACCGTGACCCAGATATTCTGAAGATGTATCTCCAAACTGAAAATGAAGTTGCTAGGTCAAGCCATTCAAAATATATAGCCCGAGTTGAAAAAATACGAAAGTAGCTCTTAAGGTCAAAGGTCAAGTTCAAATGTCATCAACTTCGAACGTTTACCATGGGGCATAGTCCTACCAAGTTACATCAATTTCTGATCAGTCGTTCTCCAGATTTTAAGCGGACAGACAGACAAACGCCGCCAAAGCAATGCCTGCTCGCAGCATGCGCGCAAGTAGGCCTAACAATGAATGTCAAAAAACACCATCATCATGTCTTCTGATGATGCTCAAGCTGGATAGTGGCCATTTGCTATAGACTAGGTTTGCTGCTATAAGCTTTCCCTTTTGAATTGCTTACAACTTTCCCTTTCCTGGCAAAAACATGGTACAACCACGTCCACACCATAGTTATACCATAAATGTAAAAAATGCGTGTTGGGGTTTTCTTATTTTGCTCACGTCTTTTTACGTTTTTAACGTTTTCAAATTTTGTTTGAAACTTTTTTACATCTCTAGTCATACCATGGTAAACACGGTTCAACCATGATTTTTCATCAAGGCACGCGTAGGCTACATTCTCATTCACGCCAAGAGCTGTACCATGGTGTGAACAAGTATATTTTATTTTATTTTATTTTATTTTATTTTATTTTATTATAGTATCGTACACAAAGTACAGCATACAAGAAACACAAAAACAAAGCACAAATACACAAATTACAATAGCAAACTACAAAAATTACAATATTAATCTGCAGCTACAAACTTTATAATTTCATAAATTTCATCTCTGTCCAAGATGCACTCATCGTCTGAACCATACCAATCCCGACATCTTATCAATTCAAGAATAAATTAACACAATCTCTCACATGACTCACCCATAGCCCTGCAACAGTACTGCCGTATTAATCTATCCATATTAACAACTCCTAATAGAAAATCTGAAGTTTTAAAATTATACCTAGCAGAGCAGAATGTGACATTCATGCCCATTACTAACATTCCACCAGAAAAAGTTATGCTATATGTAATAACACGAATCAGTGCTGAGCTATGATGAAGATATTTTGCAACAAAACTAAGAGATCGCATACACAACTCATCCAACATCGACATGCCATCAGAGAGACCAATAACAATATTACAATGTAAATCACACAGCAAATTCTATATTCGTCTCAGTCCCTTCCTCCATTCGGTCCACAATTTGTTTACACATTTATCACCTGCAGGAATCTGGTTTTGTGTTACGAGCCGCGTATAAGAGCTGGTTGGGCCAGTGTGGGAACCGTGAAGTTCGTGACCACTGGTGTGTGGAGTATGTTGCCAGCCCGTGGTGGCAGGCAGAGGTGGCCAAGGTCTGCCATAGGAGCAGACCTGGCCCCATCTGTGAGCTGCACGGATGATGCACGCAGGCCGGAAATGCCTGTGACTGGCGGCCCACTCAGGCTTAGGGTTCTGTCAAAACTTCTAATGACTGTCGCAGGTGACGGGATAGGATCTGGCTGGAGAGGCACGCCGTTACCACTTGGCTGGATGGGCGGAAACCCTGACCTAGTAGAGTCTGGTCTGCGCCGGCCACATCAGTCTCCGGCGCTCCCGTGGCTCCTACAAGCAATTGGTGGTGGAGCTGACTGGTCGGACTACATGCTGTAGGTGATTCTCCCCGGACACGGCAGTAACCCGCGTCGGAGTGAATAACCTGGTTCCGTCGTGGTGACGGGATCCTCATGGGAGGCAGACGATTTGCAGCACGCCTTTGAGCATGTTGAGGGACTATGCAACCAATGACAGCAGCCTTGTATCTTCCAGTCTTGTGGTAGGGGCTTACAATTACATGATTTAACAAAACCTTTCGATTTTCAAGTTACACCAACTGACATTACACACTGTTGCGGTGTAATTAATATGATAAGCATACGTTTTTCGGGTTACAGCGATTGTTTATTAGGCCTACGTCAAACAGCAGCGCCAGATTACAAAAAAGACACCAATTACAATATAATATTATGAGTTAACAGTCAACCTAAGACAAACTAGATGAAACTTAAGCGTAATAAATGTCCAGGACCAGAAAAAATAAATTTACTGGTACTTCCTTGTGTTGTGTTTTTGCTTACTTATCCATCGAGTTGCATGTTTGAAGAATCTTTTAATACTAGTCTGTGGAAACAGACTGGAAGACTTATTCAACAAAGCGAAGGATCCTGATAACTATAGACTCGGGTCATTGACATCGGCAGTCTAGGACGCAAGCTAAGGAAATAATTTCATTATGATACAGTTACTTTCTGAGAAGAGGGAGCATTGCCAAATCCAAATCAACATGGATCTAAGGAGATCATTCTTAGCGAACTTGCTGGTCACCTTGGAAGAATAGACAAAACTTTAGAGGAAAGTTATGGCATCGATGTCATATACTTTGACTCAGAAAAACATTCAACTCAGTACCACATAAAGTCACATAAATTATTGAAAAACTAGAGCTACGGAGTGCACAGTAAAACGATCGGATGGCGTGAAAGCTCGTTAATGAACATGGAGATAAAAGTCAGAAAAAGAGGAAGTTTTTAAAAATAGAGTTAAGTCACTATTGTGGTGTACCACATGGATAGGTCTTAGAATCGATGCCATTCTAACTACACATGATCGAGTGTCCTGACAACCTGGATTAGGAACAGTATGACGATGTTTGCTAACGACACCATGATCTAGGATAATTCGGAAGGCGTAGAATAGAAGTTAGAATTTTGTTTTTCAATCAGATCTTCACAATATAGTAGCTTGGTCAGGAATTTTGCAACATCGTTTTAAAACCGAAAATGAAAAACAATGCACACTGCATGACATACCCACAATACCTTCTACAACATGTCAGATAATACAGTTGAAAACTTGTTGGAAAAGGGATTTGTTCCAACAACGCAGTGCCCCTTCCAAAAATGTGAACGAATTCCATTAACAGAATATGATCTAACTACAGTCAAGAACAAACTGATGAAACTTGCCTGTAACTACAATAAGCTTAAATTTCCAGGACCCGCAAACGAAATACACACAATAGTAAGCTTATTTAGAAAAAATGCCGGCAATAGTCGTAACTACAGATCTGTGTCATTGACGTCAGTAGTAGCCTTATATGTGCAACTTAATAGGAGTCTACATTAGAGATGATGTGGTTACTTTTTGGAAAGAGTGAACGGGAGGATTTTTGAAGAGAAGATCACACTGAACGAATTTCCTGGAGACCTTTGAGGAATGGACCAAGGCTTTAAGCAAAGATTATGCCATTCTGTCGTCGTCGTCATGTACTTGGACTAGAGAAAAGCATTTGATTCCGCGCCTCACAAGCGACGAACAGGAAACCACACAGCAAGACGGTCAGTTGGATCGGCATGTTTTAAGGAGCATGAAGATAAGGTGAGAGTCACAGTAAGAAGAAGTTTAAATAGCAGTAGGAGCGGCGTTTCACAGGGATCGAAATCTGGCCTATGCTATTCTTGGGAATGATATCACGTCTTACGTGTAACCTAGCACCCAGTGTACACAGCGAGCATGACATCGGTCTGCATTTCTGCAATTATACCGGGCGTAACCCGGGCTGGGCCGGAGGCCCGGCCGGCTCACGGCCATAGTAAACTCGCCTGTGTGTGCGCGAGCGCGCGTACTGTGTGACGTGCTGTAGGTTTCCGCTGACTAGTGGGGAATTTATAAAAGTGACGGAAGTGTGTCACGAAAATGCGTCACGAAAAAGCGTAACGAAATTACCACAAAAAACGATGTTGCGCGAGTTTGCGAAGGCCTCTGAAGCTGAAATTTGGACACGCGTTCGTCGTCGGTATTTCACGTCTTCTGCTGGTATCCGTTTTAAAAATGAGCCAGGATTGACAGAGTTAGATGCTGTCGAAGGTCGGCGAAATAGAATGTCCAGGCGGATTCGACGATCTGAATCTGCAAATCGTGGTCTTGGGCTCGTCGACAAATGGCCTACGCTCGCTTCTGTCGCCACGAAGGAATAAGATAAACTTAATGATATCGACTCTCTTCGCTAGCTCTAAATTCGTTACGAATCGCAATCATTTTCAAGTCATTGCCGAGTCTCGGCCGACTGGCCATCTCCACTACGACGGCATGGCAAATGGCGGCCACCTCTTCAGTCCAGTAGACAAAGACGAATTGGACTTGCCGGAATCTGCAATGCTCTTATATGCCTAAGAGTCAACCACCTGAATGACACGGAATACAACCATAGCCTTGCACGGTATTCCAGCGCGTTGATTCATGTGTCCTCTCATCTCTACGTCCCTTCGAATGGGCTCCGCTTTCCGGGCGAGCGCCCGGAGTTTAGGTTCCCTAATGGGTTATGTACTACGCGTAAGAAACTTTCCAGAGATTCAGAGGCTTTCAACGTATTTAAAAAACTTAATAAAACATATTCTACCTCACATGTGTTGGTAATGGCCCGCCATTCGGGCTTAGGGTTATGGTCAGATTTACGGTTAGGTTCAAGCTTATAAAATTAGTGTTTAGAGTTAGGTCTCAGGTTGGTTAGGGTTAAAATAACGGTGATCGGATTAATGCCAGTCTCAAATTTTTTAATGCTAATTTCTGCAACAGTTGCCAGTGGACTACGAGGACATCAATATATTACTTAAAATATTAAAACTTATTTAATTACGTTAAAATGTAAAAAAAATTAACCCTAACGCTATACCGAACCTTAAGTCTTGGTCTTAATCTTGAAGCTCCTTATTTTGTACGACAATATGAGCAATACTTAGAAAATAGCAAATCATGTGTTAAATACCAAGGCCTGTATGACAATTATTCGGCAGCAAACGAGCCTCTGATTAATGATGCTCGATGATTGTCATTAGTAAAGTAAAGTACAGTAAAACGTGAATTTATATAGCGCATATCATTTTAAAAAACCTCTAATGCGCTGAAAAAACCTCTATGTAAATTACTTTCTATGTAAATTGGTGACCAAGCCAGGATAGTCTATCAGATGCATACACTTGAGTGGCACGCCGTGACATATACAAACTGTTGCATCCGCTGCCAGATAAGAACTTGGGTCATCTCTGAAGTGCTCTCCACTTGCCACCTCTGCCCTCGTGGAGAACATTTTCAGCAACAGGGGTTTGCTGATGGGGCATATGAATGAGTGACAAGATGGTTCCCAGTCGGTTTTTTTGTATTTCAGTGATTAGTAGGGACCTATCAAAGTCTATGCTTATGCACAGTGTACGTGGCTGAGAAAAAACCAAATACAAACATTTTTCACAGTGTAAATGCACACACAAGGAAGCCGTTGGCTTAAAAATAAGAAAAATATTCGTGCTATGTTTGCATACGTATCCTCGTAGCAGTTACTCAGAAATGCTGTTTGGGTAGCGTCACACGTTAATAAGTGAGTGACCGTGACTATATACAGTATAAAATGGTTAAACATAATGTACATTAGGCCCTATGTACAACTAAATGTAATCACCAATGATCACTCTAAGTCAGCTAATTAAGGTTGTATAGCCATTTATTGGGCTCTATGGTGCGCGATCTATACGCATGTGGTGTTTTCCTGTGTATGAAGTCCGCTTGGTTGTTCTTAGTGGAGTAGGAAAGCGAAGTGCTCTGGCAGGTGGTTATAACTCTGTGGGGGTGAGTTGCAGCTGTGGATTACTTTAAACTAAGCTGTTTTGACAAGCATGGTGGCTGATATCCCTGGCAGGTAATGGGGTGACAACCCGTTAGCGGTGGGCTGTGCCTTTTCTCTGCGGACTACCCGATAGTGATCAGCAGAGGTATAAGGAAAGGAAGGAAAACGCCGAAGCTACCCTGGTTAGTGGCGCCAATCCCTAAGGAGTTAACGTACCCGCTGGGTACCTGGTACCTATTTTGGCTAAAAGCCAGTAGCTCCCCTAGGTAGGGACACAATGCCGTAGGCAGGTCAACCAAGCCCGCCGGGTACCTGTAGAGGAACGACTGACCAGAAATAGCTCGCCAAGGCAGGGTCGCAAAGCCCTGGATAGTGGACCAATCCTGTCGGGTACCCGCTGAGCAAGTTACCCGAACCTGCTGGTTACCAATGTGAGAATACAAATGGCCAACGCCTCTTAGCTCCCCATAGCATGGTTGCTACTCCCTGGGAGGGTACCCAATCACTCCGGGTGCCACAGGATTTTATCCAAGTACCTTGCCGGTCTCCCCTAGTCCTCTGAAGACGGTATGAGACTGGTGGAGTTGCCGGCTGTGATTGCTGCTGGGATGTTTGATGTTCCTCTGGTTGTGGCGTAGCAGCACAGGTCGGTGTTGGAGCGTGAGGACGTGCGCGTGGCCTAGAGGGTGTAATTGGAGCTGGCACGATTGTGCACGGTGCTAGCTTGTCGACGTGCGTTACAATATCTGTGACAATGTCGGTGATGTGGAAAGGACCTTCCCAAAGTCTTTGCAGCTTGCGCCAGCGTTTGCGAACAAGCGGACGCGGAAGATATAACCACACCAATTGTCCTACAGTAAAGGTGGTTGCTTTTGTCTGGCATCAAAGTATGATTTTTTTGTGTTTTAGCAGTGGTCTGGGTTGCAGTTCTTACGCGTTGGTGTGCCTTTTGCATGTTGCTGCGGAATGTTTAATTGAAAGAACACGAGCTGGTCGGGAGTGGCTGCAATTAGTATTGCTGGGCAAATTACTTCCAGACCTAGCATGGCCAAGTTTGGGGAGATGCCAGTGACTCTGTGTAGCGTCATGCGATAATCGGCAAGAACTGCGGGAATTTTATCTGGCCATTCTTCGGGGTTGTCTTCGATAACCGCGCGTAGCATTGCCAGGACAGTGCAGTTCATGCGTTCTGTTTGACCGTCTGACCTCGGATGGAAGGGCGTTGTCCTGGTTTTTCTTATGCTCGCCATTTTTGTAAGTTCAGCAACTAGATTTGACTCAAACTTCCCTGATCCGAATGCAACTGTATGGGGAAACCGAATCGCGCAAAGAAGTCTTCATACATGGCGTTTGCTTCCTCGTCCTGGAGAGTATAGGCTTCGGCCCATTTGGTGAAGTAATCTGCAGCTACTAGCAGATGTTTGCATCCGGGAGCAGATGCAATCACTTACTGAAGCTGGCGCTGTGCTCTTAAAGGGGGTGGCTTTGCTGTCTGGCATGCATCACAAGAGCGGCACGAAGCAGTGACATCCTTTGACATGCGAGGCCAGTAAAAGTTTAGCCTTATCTGGCCTAATGTTTTGTCAACACCTAGGTGCGCTGCAAGTGGTTCTGCGTGTGCTTGCTTGAAGATTCGCCAGCGAAGCTCTTGTGGTAGAACTAGTTGCGGCTGCGAACTGTCTGCTTGACGGACCAGAACATGCGTGCGAATTGACTAGTTGTGGCATTCTGCCCACAGTTTGCGTGCTGCTGGCGACATTTGCCGTAGCTCGTCAAGTGTTAGCTCTGACGCGGTCTGTACTTGCTGTTTGATGTAGCCTATATCGCCGACTTCCGGTCTGCTCTGTCGTCGTCTGTTCTATGTCAACCTAACGGCTGGCTTGGCTTGGACGCCGACGCAATGGCGTCACGTTACGACACCGAGCTAACTGTCATGCTGGATCGTGCTGTACCGGCACGCACAGTTACCCGTCGGCCACGTCCTTCAGATCCGTAGTTTGATGCGGAGTGTCGCGCCGCAAAGCGATTGACACGAAGACTTGAGCGCGCAGCAATCGCCACCGCGAAGAAACCGGACGCCGCTGTCGCCGTGAACGCCAATCAAGTCTGGCAAACTCAGCGACGGTCATACCGCGTTTTGCGGAATCAAAAGCGCGACACATTCTGGCCAGACACGGTCACAGCTAACCAGTCCTAACCGCGTCTACTATGGCGGTCAGTCGATCTGCTGTTAGGACGAGGCCGGGCACCAGTGAGTGACGCCATCAGTGTCGATGAGTTTCACAGATTTTTCACTGACAAAGTTGAGGCGGTGTGCGCTGCTACTGCTGATGGTTTACCACCGACCTTCACAGCAGCACCTGTTGCCTCTTCGTTCACCGGCTTTCATAAGGTCACTGTTAATGACGTTATTTCCGCCATCTGCCGGCTGCCGGATAAGAGTTGCGTCGCCGACACACTTCCAACACCTCAGCTAAAGCTCGTTGCTGATCTGATTGATCCGTTTCTGACGCAGCTATTCAACCGCTACTTTGTCAACAGCCACTGTACCGACAGTGTTCAAGTCGGCGCTCATCACGCCATTGATCAAGAAGCCAGACCTCGACTCTGCCGATCCACGGTCTTACAGGCCGATTTCCAATTTATCGGTGGTGTCCAAGCTTCTCGAGCGTATCGTTTTACGGCAGCTCTACAGCTACTTGTCTGCGGCAGACCTTCTGCCATGCCTGCAGTCTGCATATCGGACACATCACTCTACCGAGACGGCCGTGCTGAAAGTACTGACGGACATTCTGTATGCAGTCGATGACGGGGCGATGACGGGGACCTGTCTGTCCTCGCCTTGCTCGACCTGTCCGCAGCATTTGATACCGTCGACCATGACATCCTGCTGACTCGGCTTAAGGTCTCCTTCGGTATCAGTGGTGCTGCGTTAAACTGGTTTCAGTCCTACCTGACGAGCAGGGTGGAGTGTGTGCGACGTGGTTCGGCTCGGTTGACACATAGAACCGTGTGGTTTGGCGTGCCACAGGGGTCTGTCCTGGGCCCCCTACTGTTCATCTTATACACTGCTGGCTTGATCGATCTCATTGAGGGATATGGTCTTAACCCTCATCTAT
>Ga0126335_1002651_pt1 | contig 10817 bp, 8 predicted proteins | sample OlaspJWI45metaG_FD_108409 | JGI IMG/M metagenome (GOLD analysis project Ga0126335, IMG submission 108409) | Marine gutless worms symbiont microbial communities from Oahu, Hawaii - Olavius sp. 1 OAHU.JWI-45 metaG | ecosystem: Host-associated > Annelida > Digestive system > Unclassified | place... | reverse complement strand
TCAAAAATAAAAACACAGACATACAAAAACATGAGTAATATGCAATTGGTAACACACTAGTAACACTTTAGAAACTCAGAAAAATTAGCGCCTTTCAGCGACCGTTTATTCTATGCAAAATTGTAGAATATAGATATAAAATTTTGATATTATTTTAAAACCGAGGCAGCAGTAGCACGTAGATAAAATTAACGCATCAGTGATGTGTTGAGGGTCGACATGGGAAAGGTGTGATCTACGTGTGGGCGTCCGGTAACGGAGGTTTCCGAGCTGACAACTGTGATTGTGACGGCTACACGAACAGCATCTACACTCTGTCGATCAGCAGCGCGTCGCAGCAGCTCAAGTCGCCGTGGTACGCCGAGCACTGTGCGTCAACCATGGCAACGACGTACTCCAGCGGCGCCATTGCCGACAACAAAATCGTACGTCGCCTCTACCATAGTAGCCTATCTGTTACAACAAAACCGATAAATGACTGAATTGCTCTACTTTTGATGTTCGGTGCCAGAATTTGTGAGAAGTTAAACATTGGTTTTATCTGAAACAAACCGATTGACTGATTGCTTGATTGATTGACTGATAAATGATTGACAGATTAGTAAATGGAATTCTTTGCTGATCCGTTGAATACTGTCGTAAGGAGGCTTGTATTCCTTACTGTTGTGTGAGGATTCCCGGATCATCAGACTTGCGTGTGTGTGTGGTCAGCGAATGAACACATTGCTCCGAGAACTCGTTGCATTCATTTAATAATACAGCAACCAATTCACTGACAGTTTCATGGTCTATTCTAATTCTCCCACTGACAGTCAGACACGACTGCCTGAATACATCTGACTGACTACCAACGACCGACTGACAGACCGACTCTGTATATAAAGTAGCAGCAGCAGCTTTGCCTAAAGACTGCCTACAAACATTACTGTCAACCAATAGACAATCAGAAACATAAAGTGACATCAGAGATTTGTTGTCTAACCAATCATAACATTTGCTTACAATGTCTGTTAATATCACGGCACGCGCGTCCTACCAAACAAGCCTTACCACAATACCACAATGTTTAACATAAGTTATATATTGCACTCGACAGCCGGTTAGCGAAATTTATACATGCATAAAGTAACCTTCTACCCAAACTATATGGTGGTCAGAAATCGAAATAGTGTCCTGCGTAGTTAGTGCAAATAGCACCTCAAGATTTTACTTGTCTATCGCACCACTTAGTCGCTGCACAAGTGTCTAACCCCGCAATATAAAACAAGGGGTCTCCCCGATAAGATGAAACGATAGCTGACCCGAAAGCCCTCAAAGTTCGTTTGACCGAGAATGTCTGGGTCTTGCTTGTCCGGGCGGCTTAGAGGAGATTGTGTGAGGAGGAGATTAGCGCAGGTCGCGTCTGTCCGGGGGCTTCAACGGGGTGTGGTGTTTGTCTGGGGGTTTAGCACGGGTGCGTCTGTTTGGGCTAAATAGCGCCGGAGGCGGGGGCGTTTGTGGCGGGGGTTTACCCCAGAGGGGCGTTGTCTAGGTGATCCCTCGTCTCTGTCGTCGTGCAAAATTTTAGCGAAATCGGACAATCCGCGGCCAAGTTGAAGCGATTTAACTAATTAACGATTGCTGCCGTCCGCCGTCTTGGATGCTAGAAAAACAATTCAACACGCTGGAGGACCCCATTTTCTACCTACACACCAAATTTGGCGAAGACATATTGATCGGTGGCGGAGATATGCCCCCAAAACTGAATTCGAAACACACCTCTGGCGGCGGAATTCCACTTCCGGTTGCAATTTTGACAAGTGTTTTGCTAAGGGGGCGTCCGATGTGTGTTCATACAAAATTTCAGCCAAACGACATACAGACCGACGACTGCTCCCAGTGGTACATTAACAAGGTCTATTTAGTCTCAATGGGCGAAGTGCCGACCCGGAAACACCCAAAATGGCGGAAACGTACTTCCGATCGCAAATCTGATGGTAGATTCTGAACCGGGAAGCCTGGATTTCTATTCGAGTCACCTAACCATACGTCTATCTCGCTTTCGCTTAGTTTATGAGATATTCGCGTGTGACACACGGACGGACGGGACAGACAACGCGGACCATTACTATAGCAGGCCCCCACATTGTGGCGGGCCAGCTAATAATGCAGTTTGCGTTGCTACTTAGACGACGACGGATCTACACAACACGTGCACGAGCGCTCATTCAGGAACGTCTGCCTCTGCACCGCTCGCTGCAGGAATTGTCGCTCTGCTACTGCAGCTCAAGTCAGCCTCAAACTTGTACTGTCAACTTTCAACTAAATTATCATCACAGCGCAACTATTACATTGCAGGCATTTTCATTTTTCAATGGTGTAAATTGGTAAACGTTGCGTGAAATAATGCGGCTTACCGTACGAGTTAATTTGCACAAAACTGCGTTGTCTACTTTGATTAATTGTGTTTTAAGCAAAATTCTTAGTAGTATAGGCCTACATATGTTATTGTTTTAACACCAGCCGTGACCAGCGTTTATTCATTTTTTACATGTAACTTCAACGTTGGTAAAAAAGCCGCTGCTTTCGTGCATCCATGACCGCAGACATGGTTAGTGGCGGCAGGGCGTCAGACTTCTGTTTGCGTTGGTATGAAGTTTCCTAGGTTATTAACTTATTTTGTTTTACATTATGTGCGATTGCAGTGGTCAGTTGACGTGGCGCGACGTTCAGCATCTAGTGGCCTGGACCTCAGAACCAACTCCACTCAGTGATAATCCAGGCTGGAGTATGAATGCGGCCGGCTACTGGGTTAACAAGAGGTTCGGCTTTGGACTGCTCAACGCTGCCGGACTGGCTGACGCGGCAGACCCCGCCGACTACAAGACAGTGCCAAACAAGGTGGTCTGCCATTCCGGCGAAACTGACAAGCAACTTCCAAAGTAAGCCAGCAAACACGACAATGTTCAGTTAGTTAAATATTGTAAATTAATTGTTACTTCGCTGCGAAAAATGTCCCTAAAAGTATCTGTATAGTGATAATCTAAGAAATGTCTACAGTAATGTAGCAGTGGCCATATCGTAGTGGTGCAATCTAGCGAATGAGTAAGAACAGTCGCCCGTGTGACAGACAGACTGACTGACAGACGCCCACGCTATGGAATCATCGATCGCAATAGTCCACATCGCATGCATTCGATACAGCCTAATAATACGACAGCAGTATCGTCGTACCACAGAAATCGTCGTAAGTCTACAGAGTGGTCCAAAAAAGTGAGAACCAGTCTCGTTTTGCCTTTAATTTTGTCAGATCTTAACCGATTTGCCAAATAATTCTTTCACTGTGTAAAAGAGGAAGAAATTTCCAACGCGAATCACGTTAATATATTTCGCCAGATCTCAAACACGTTGATGCAATACCTAGTAAAATTTATTATACGTTTAATTATGACGCAAGTCTGAAAAAAAATAAAATAAAATGCATCGATTTTGCATGTAGGCCTACAGAATACAATTTATCTAGCTTAGTTAGGCCTACTTATACGCTGACTTACTCATTACCTCATATTCTGGTTCCTGTTGGATATTCCTTAAAGTAGCAGATATTTCATTTTAACAAGCCTAAATATTGACAGCTGCTCCCCTGCACACTGAGCATGCGTCACTGTACCACTTTTCGAGCAGGCAACGCCCTTTCACTCTACCAAATCTAACTTTTCAGAACGGTGTCATCCAGCAGCGAGTTTATCAGTCACAGTTGTATAACGCCAATGAACTGAAGTACGCGTATGGGGTGGAACAGTGGGACTGACTAAAGCATTATTGACAGTGCTGTTGATGAGTGGCATTGGCGTGTTTAAGCGTGACAGTATCGATATCTATTCAGCCATATGACATAAAACATTTAATTTTTAACGCACACATGATGATACGCCTTTGAGTAGCATGTTTTGTAATACAGCATGAAAATGGATTTCTGACATTCCCCAAGGTATGCAGCAACATATTTAATGAGTGGCGAGACGTGTTACGTGATTGTTGTTGGACATTATTTACTCTTTTCAACAGTGAAAGAATTTTGAAAATCGGTTAAGATATGACGAAGTTAAGCAAAAAGTGCCCAGTTCTCACTTTTTTGGACCACTCTGTACAAGCATCATCGTCGTGGTCGTCATCATCATCGTCAACATTATCATAACTTAATCGTTATTATTTTGCAGTATAATTAATTCCGGTTGTCGCTGTCGGTAGAGTGATGACAAGCGGTCGCGAGGTAGTCGTGACCCTAAAGTCGACCGGGTGCAAAGGTCAAGACAACGAGGTCAACTACTTGGAGCACGCAATTCTCAGGATTGACATGACATACAGCAGACGAGGCGACCTGCAGATTCTGCTAACGTCGCCAGCAGGTGCGTGCCCATAGGCCTAGTGTTCAGTGTATTACGTAACAGAAAGCAACATTGGTGTTTGCTAAATAATGGCAACAGTAAACCGTCAGGTAAATGCAGACGTCTAATATTACGTCCTATCGAGGCATCTTTGTGGACATTGACATCACAGGCAACATGCAGGGTACCAACTTTTTAATCATTTTTCAACTTATTCAAATTCTGTACGAAATAAACAATAATAATTACATATGTAACTTTGAAAGCCAGACAATGATAGTAAGTATACGGTTATCCTAACAGATCTAAAGAAACTTAGCATAACTATACGATCTTTGAGGGTCTTCAACTGAATAGTTTGCTTGAAACGATGCAGCTATTTACTGTTTAGTTGCAATAAAATAAGTGTAGCCACTAGCTGCCTGTGACTGACGGCACCTGTTTGATCGATGTACCGCAGGAACTGAAACAGAGTTACTATCAAGAAGGCCAAGTGATCGTTCTGAGAAGGGTTTTGACGACTGGTCGTTCATGTCGGTGCACACGTGGGGTGAACATCCGGCTGGAGAGTGGAAACTCACCATCAGAGATACGGTATAACACCCACAAAACAGGATCCCATGCACCACAGATATGTACGCATGAATGCATAGTCGCAGAACAAAGGGGCTATCGCCCTTAACATGCTGAAAATGCTATATATACAGCATCTTTGCATTGGCAGCCAATCGACACTCTTTCGTCTGGACTCCGGATATGCCACTAAGAATGAACAATGACATCGTGTTGTAGGCCTATACATCGTGTTCCAACAAAAGCAAGCCACTTTTGAGTTTTAAAAATAAAGTGGTCCAAATACTTAAACTTAGTAGCATCTACGTGATGCCGCTGTTCACGTTCCAGAGCGACCACAACAACAAAGGTATCGTGGTGGCGCTGCGACTGGAGCTTCACGGAACGCAGGAGATGCCGGATCACGTACAGCGAGCGGGCGGACGTCGACACTACAACTATCAGTACAACGACATCCAGAACACCAGAGCCGTGAGTTACCTACATCAGCTAGCACCTCATGATACACAAAATGACGTTCATTGCATCTTAGCATAAAATTTTGTAGGAATCCATCAAGATTTTCATTTTTGACAAACTCCCTGTCGTAAACTGCAGTTTCTTAATGTAATATGTATGGTATTCGGTTGTGTTATTATAATAGACCAGTTTTAACTGAAAGTATTCAAAGTTGATGGCTGAATTTCTGAGAAAATCTGGTCTCTTTCTTCTGTGAACCGGCTGCATGGAAGGACTGGGTCTAGTCACATGAAAAACAGTCAAAAAGCAATAGACCAGTTTATTCTTGGAGATTCTGCAATCAATATTTACCACCATATCCTGTCAGCCCGGTTTTCCTATTGTAACTTTTACTTGTTCCACTGGAGAGTACGTATCGTAAGACTAAGTCACATTGGCAAATTAAGTCAAATGTATGACAGCAGTTTGTAAAATATAAACCTTACACGGAACCAGTTTCAGCAGATATTCCAACAAGTTCATATACAAATTACATGTACGCAATATAAATAGCACTGTTTCAACTATGCGTTCAGTCGCTGAGCTGTTGGTACGTCCTACAGCAACTTCAGCAAGCCTTACCCTAGAAAATTCATTCTCACCCTCAGATAAATCTTCAGGAAGTACAGCTCACTGAGCTCAAGTTTGTACATCAGTCATCAGGTCAAGGTCAAGGCTGCATAAAAGCCAAAACTGTGGGTGGTCCGCCTTAAACAGAAAGGCGATTTTGTCAGTTTATGGCAACCATGAAAAAACTAGCATACATGAAACAAGGCATGAGCATTACAACACTGTGTGTCACTGGTATTTGTGTAAAATTCATGTGTATGTATTGCAGAATCATGAAAACGACTACAGCTACTGGCAAAGTCGGCAGTCACCGAAAGATAACAGATTGCAAGAGATGAATGATGGCGACAAGAGTCCAGACAGATCAACACTTGACAATGGTGACCAAGAACTTACATCATTCAACGAGATATACACATATCCACTGGCAATGGATTACTACGATTTCGACATAGATCAGCAACAGTTTATCACCTGAAATGATTGTTATAGCAGATGTCAGCAATGCTGGCTTGAATCAGAACTAGCAAATTAGTTGTGTTCAGTGTAATATATCAGCAGATCTGTGACTAAATGGCAGAGTTGCTTCCATAATGGTCACATTTTGTAGCAATGTTATGTTATCAACCACATCTACCGCGAGTTTTTCTAAACGAAATACATGAAATAAACAAGCAGCCACAGCTGATGTAATTTCAATGTTTTTCTCTCGACAAGTGCTGATCCTGAAACCAGTTGCCACAAATGTTTTATGCATCTTAACAGAGGCCTTTCAGTCCATTTTACTATTTATATCAATATTATGTCTGACATTCTACACAGAAATGTGTAGCGTGCTGCAGAGTTACCTACAGAGCACTGGTATTGGACTAGGTTGTTGGCCAGTCAGCTCCAGCCACTATAATGTGTGCAAGTATTGTAATGGAAGACCGATAAATTTAAAATAAAATATATATTGATAAATTAATTAATGTCTATAACTGTTTATTGTCTTTCAGTATTAATGTTACAGCAGTTACTTCCCCTATTTAGGTCCTTAGGGTGTAGGTGATGGTTTGACCGCAAAGTCCACCCCAGACAAACTAAAAGGAACAACTAAAACGACGTCAGGCCGGCAAGACCCGGTAGCATGTTGATCATTTTCGAATATATATTGTTTCTGAGTCGATATTTGAACAATAGTTGTCGTCACTTTCAGTCCGCAATCAGCACTTCACAAACGTATCGATAATATTCATCACGGACATGTCGACAATTCATAACATAGCAATCCAGTGTTTATCAACGTTTGTATGCATCTGAACTTCCATTCTACGTCAATTTTTCAAATAATTTGTCGAATTATCAAACGCAAATTCAAAACAAAACCCATTAGATCCCATCCACAGAATATCTCCTCTCTTTCACTTCCAGTGTAAAAAGTAAATGTCGGAGTGGACCTACCCCAAACACCATCACGGATACACTACAAACTACAATACATTAAGTTGTCATTTTGTACAACAAACACAAAGAAATAATTTTTCGGTTTCAATAGCTTAATGATACTGGTCTTGTCAACTACGCAGGGCTGAAGCACATCCAGTATAGCAGCTGTCTTAGGACAACACATAAAAGTCTAAGGCAAAATGAAGGCAAGGTGTGCAAATAGCAACAATAATAAATTAGCTAAAGCACTGTCGACATTACTTACTATACAGATGTCTTCTGCACACATACAACTAAATGGAGCTATCTCACAAAATATTGCCATGCACCTTCTTACCAATCTAGTGCAGATATGTGCTAACAGTGACAATGTGCTGGATGTATAAAGTACTGTGTATTGAAATAACAGTCCAAGTCTCCAGTCATCACAAGCTAAACATTCAGGTACAGTGAAGTTATCCCTGATATATCTATATATACTGCAAAAGCTGTTGGCTCTCTGCTAATTAAACGAAAGATCAACAAGAGTTGTGGAGTGATGCGAGTTTGAACGATGGCTGATGTTTGCCGGCGATGGAGCTACCAGCAATGAACCATCCTCACCTACAAAAAGGAGCAGAGATTACTGCACAATAACAACATTCACTATCAAATATTAGAAATTGCACAGCAGATGCAAACTGTAGTTCATATTTGTATACGGTTACATCCGTGTGCATAAAGAGTCTCTAGCTTTCCAAGACCATTCCATCCAATGTTCAAATATAACAATAGATGGCACTGCATGACAGCACTGTTGTGCCATTGGCAATGCAGGTTTAAAGGTATATGGAGAAAAGTTGAATCACAATAACTCAGCCGTACATTGAGCGATTTCCTTGAAATTTTGCACGATAATACATAGGAAGATCCCCGAAAGATGACACATGTATCACGTATGTAAGTACATCAACAGCTGGCTAATCCCCATTTAGACTTCTTCAAGTATTAGGATAGTGAGCACCACGTAAAACAAGGAAATGAAGAGTCCCTCAACCTGAGGTTGCAGCCTGGCATGGCAGTTCAATTTTAGAACCACAGTCAGAGTTGAAGTCCCACAAAAAATAAGACTCTCCATCCCAGATTTCAAGACAACAATGTTACTAACACCTGATGTCTTCACTGCGGCTTGTACTGAGTTTCATGTGAACGTCGAAGGTTGTCGGGTTGACAACAGGAGAGACACAGATGTCATCAGCTCGATGTAGCACATCAGTCAATGGAGACATTGGTATTGTGTGATAGGAAGTATGACTCATATTCAGCAATGACGAATCTGACATGTCACAAATACCACAAAAGCAAACCAGAGATAATTCTTCACAATGTTTGGTTTAATAGTCAATACACTACACAATGTACATACAGCAGCAACATAAAGTAAGTTAAGTAAGTAAAATGTGGACTTATATAGTGCATAATCATGTACACCTTTAATGTGCTGTACACACTAATACTGGTTGAAGAAGAATGTCTTCAGTAACTGCCGGAAAGTGGGCTCAGCTGAGTAAAAGCTAATGCTGATGTCAGACCAACCGGAAATCAACGTCAAAAACTGACACCAGATTCTGGTGTGTGTGACACGCCAACAGACACCCGATTTTTCACCGGTACCAAAAACCGGCAGCGAATAGAACACTGCTCTATTCTGTGCCAGAAATCGGCCTCAACGCACGTTTGTGATTGGCTGACGCAAATGTTTACATCGAAGCATCACTGTTGCCACAGCAGCAGGTCGCCAATCGCGGACTTTATTTTAAGTATGTAAATAAATCGTGTTCATTACATACACTGACTGGTTGATTTGGGTGATGGCATAGTGGGATATAATATCATATTTGTATATAATGTATATTACGTAAACTCTCATTTCTAACTAGAGCAATAATCAACATTGTAAAACAAACTTGGTAAAATCAGATGGTAGGCAGGAAACCTTTTTAAACTATTTGTGATAGGCCTACATAACATGCACCGAAGCCTGCAGGACTAAAGCTCAGACAACGGTGCACAGCATTAGTTGGAAAGCTGTTGCTGTGGCAACACTTTGATGTAAACGTTCCCAGTTATGTTTTTCTGCTTGTGTTATAACAGCAAAAATTAAAGTCATGCTGAATTTAATCTAAAAGCAATTATATATTATTTGACGACACTTGGACAATTTTATGTCAGTTGGGGGAATGAGAGTTTTGGTTCACGCAGCGCAGTCTGCCATCTTAATTTTGAAGCCGAATTCCGGCGCAGGACTCAAGTGAAACGAAAAATCGGCGACGATTTTGGGGACCGGTCTTGGGACGCCAATTTCTGGCCGGTCTGACAGCAGCATGAATGTCCCACTTAACACATTATTGGTCATTTTAGGACGGTTTATACAGGCCAGATGACCCAACCAACAGCGTTAGTGTAATGAAGGAAGCCAATTGGTCATTAAGATCAGACCACCATAAACCTGTCAATCACACAGATACTACTATGAGCTAAAAACAGAATACTGTTGGCAAGGCAATAACTAGGCATCTCAGCACAATGGCCAAACTAAGGTAAAAGTAAACCAGACAGGCAATGACCACATTTCAAACATGGGACAGACCTTTTTGCTGTGAGCTAGTATGTTGTAGCATACATGTACTGTCCACAGAAATGTTCTGAAGACCACATCGAATGTCGTCGAAGCTATCGTTACACAGATCATCCCCAATGAAGGCTACAGTCACTCTGTCAGATTGACAAACATCGTCAGCTAACTGTTGTACAATAGTTGGGCCAACTATTGTAGGCTCTGGCATTCGCATTGCAGCATTACCACTCTCACTAACTATTGTGGCTGCTTTGCTGATGTCTGATGCTGCCATGCTTTGCATTGCTACACCATTTGGTGTTAAACGTTCATCATATGAAACTGTCTCAGGCACAACTCTGCTGCCAGATACATCTGCTGATACCTTATCTGCAGTAGAGCCCTCACGCAAGTTCCTATATCTTGCTATTATACTGTCTAGATTGTCTGTATCAGGAACAGTCGACACTGCAGAATATTCAAGTGGTTTAGTAGCTATGGAATGAATAGAATCCACAACTGCAGAACTCTGTGCATCACCTGATCGTTCACCAGGAACTGACTGAACATCACAGAGACTGGAGTTTTTACCCACCGCATTACAAATAACTGCGTCAACTGCTTCATGCACAGGAAAACTAACAGAACTGTTGTGCTTAGATTGAACTGCTGACTCATCAGGAAATTCACAGGAGCCATTCAAAAATTCTGTTACCACTGATGTTTTATAGTCAGCATCACAAATGGCAGAACGTCTAGCATGACGATGTCTGGGAAGCTGAGTG
>Ga0126335_1002650_pt1 | contig 10818 bp, 8 predicted proteins | sample OlaspJWI45metaG_FD_108409 | JGI IMG/M metagenome (GOLD analysis project Ga0126335, IMG submission 108409) | Marine gutless worms symbiont microbial communities from Oahu, Hawaii - Olavius sp. 1 OAHU.JWI-45 metaG | ecosystem: Host-associated > Annelida > Digestive system > Unclassified | place... | reverse complement strand
GTTTGCAGATGGTCAATCTCCTCTTGACACGTGTCCGTATTAACTGCTGGCACAATGAGATAAGTGTCATCTGCATATTTAAAGATGCAATTACGCTCATGGACTGGGTGCAAGTCAGCCGCATTGACAACATAGGATGCTGGTCCTAACACAGAACCTTGGATAACGCTGGCACAGATGACGGCGACTCCTGATATAGTTTGAGCGTACTTGGTGCAATGTGCATGGTTTTCGAAAAAATCAACTGCCCAATTGTAAACGCTGCCCGGTGATGCTAGCTGGGCCAGTTTGCTCATCAGAGACGCGTGCCGGACTGTGTCGAACGCTTTCGAGAAATCATTTAGGCTTATATTGTATTTTATTTCGTAGATTTTTAATCTCCAAAATTAATATAGTTTTGCAGTTGACAAAGTTGTCATTAAAGAAAGTTACTACTAATACTTATTTCACATCACACTTTAAGCATTCTGTTACGCGACGTTGCTGATTATGGCGCCTGTACAGGAGGACGTGGATGAGCGTCCGTTCGTGTCTCGAGTGATCAACAAACTAGCGCACTACGAGGGCGGAATAGTACCCAACGTAGAGCAAGAATCGCCAGCAGACGACACACCGGCTGTCAAAGTCGAGTCGCCTGAGGTCGTGGCCACTGGCGGGGGCGGGGCTACGGTCAAGAAGAAGAAAAAGAAAAAGAAGGCGGCGCCGAAAAAGGTAAGTGTGGCCCACCCTGGCCATTGACGTACGTGATTGGTCACTGAAACGTGACGTCATGGTCACGTGACTTACGTTTGTTCGTGTTCTTACTAAAAGACGAGACAGCTTCAATGTCAGTGTGTGGATTTATCTAACGCATAATCGTTAAAAAACCTTTAATGCACTGTCTGCGTCAGTATGAAGCAAACGAAAACCTCTTCAGATGTCGTCTGAACGCATCCTTGCCGACGGGCTCCTCTCTCGTGTAGTCTGGCAGCGAGTTCCACACCACACCAGCGGACATGCAGCCGCAGAGAAAGCAAAATGTGAAGCAAAAACGATATACGTGAACGTAACACTTACGTGAAAGTACATTAGTTTTATCAGACATGCGAAGTGTTTTCTTTTCAAAAAGCATTTTGCTGCAGGAATATTCTGACAAAAAAACAGCAATCAAAACCAAACGAATTGTTGCATAAAACTAAAAGAATAAGAATAATTTTTAACGACTTCGGCGACTTTTTGTTCCATAGTACACTACCTACATACCTACTACACGCCAATGCAACAGTCAAAAGTCAATTACGACTATCAGAAAGCGGTCGCTCCAGTCTGTCTCGTCTATTGCACACCGAGGGACTGACCGACCGTTGCTCGAAGACAGAGAAAAGACCGGAAGTAAATTGAATATACGTCTGGCTGCGTCGATTACGCTTGACAGGGCAGCACATTGTGTGGGAGAGTAATGATTTGGGTTGCATTACTGATTACTTCTGGACCAGTGTGACAGATGTAACTATCTGTGTACGTACGTCTGGATTCCCTCGGTGGATGACTTTAACCCACACGTGTTCCGCTGTCACGATTGCTGAGTTACAACGTTATACCACACTTACGACGAGATTGTGAAGCGACTGCCCGGACCAAGAGGCAAGACACAAGACACGAGATTAATCAACACAGCCGTCATACGCATCAAATAGCGAAATATAAATTGTGAACAAGTAATACAAAAAATCGGTAGACAGACACGCCAAGATATTAAGCGATAATAACAAGCATATGTAAACAATAAGACTGTACCACTGACTGTCAGACTGGCGCCAGACAGCCGGTGCATATATATTCATTTGTCGATGGGTTCTTAGTGGGTGGTCTCGAACTCAGACAGACCAGTCTTCTCTTCTGGAGGTCTTTTTTTCGCCAGCGAATGGTGATAGGCTAGCTCTGTCAAACGTTGTTTGGTGTCGACGTGTGCATCGTCGTCGCTTAATGGGAGTTAAGTCGTGTACTTTACAGCGCTCATTATTTTCCATCTCTTGAGGGGTCTTTGGTGTTGCCGCCGCTTAATGAGTGTTTCGTACATTTTTATTACTCTCTCACACACACACCTAGGCGGTCAAGGCTCTTTCGCGAACGCGAACTGTGTTTGACGTCATACGCCATCCTGTGACGTCAAAGGCTAGAGATGTTCCTTGTGCTGTAATTATATAAACGTATTGGCCAGTGATTATTCTAGCACCTCAAGATTTGGGGAATGAATAAATCCGGGGAGGCAAAGCGCCAAAGTCGCCGAGGGGTGTGGGGTGTGGTATGGCAAGGAGTGTGGTGGGGTGTGGGGTGGAGAGGGAGTGCCCCTCCCCAGAAAAAAAAATTTATTTTGGGTGTAAAAGTGGCGACTTTGTTGCATTCTGGGCTCAGTTTAATAAATTAGCTGCTTGTTTTGCTGCTAAAATGAGTACTTTTAGGTTTGGAAATTATATCCTATATGTTTCATGGAAGCTAAGTTTTTGAAACGTTACAAACCATACAAAGCAGTATTTCGGCTGTGTCACTAATACGTTAAAATGTTTACAATGAAACAAGGCAACATATGCATTATGCACCTCTTAAAGTTAAACCCTTGTGGCACCCTGCAATACAATGTAACATAAACCGTGAATTAACACAATACATCCTAATCAAAAACATAAAATTCAGCACCAGGAAAACAGGAAATCACATAGAAATACAATTATTGCTAATTACAATTTATTTATTATTACTAATATGTTAAATTTTTAATATTATTACACGTTGTTCAGCCTAAACTGTAATTAATGCTTTTCAACTCGTAATAACAGTAGCAGCTTATCACACAAGAAAAATTTACATAACTCAATAACATACAGCAATTCACTGCAGCACACCTATTCCAAAAGTGGCGGAAGCCTTGGGTGCTGGCAGGGTTTACAGTCCCACGACATAAAAAAACTACCAGTGTTACACACAAAGTCAAACTGTACCAGCTAAAGCTTTGTACATAGGCCCTATACAGAAGAAACTGTTAAGAAAAAGGAGACCTAACCAACAGCAGGGGAGCTGAACTAACCGCTCACGTCACACTACATTTTGAATACTCCACAACGTGACAGCGCAGACACACTTCTGTTAATATCTGCTCCTTAAGCCCAGTCAACATCAACAATGAGCTAATAATAATAATAATAAACAGATTTGTATAGCGCCGTAAGGTCGTAACTTCAGAGGCGCTGGGGGCAGACAGCGTGTCAGTGGGCGGAGAAAGAAGAAAAAGCCTGGGAGAAGAGGAATGTCTTTAGCCTTGACTTAAAAGCTGCGTAATGTGAACAAGAAACCTGACAATGCTGGCCTCGATATTGGCTAAGCAAATACAGAACGAAGATCAGCAGTGAAACATTCAAATTTGCAAATAGCACGGTATACTAAAATTTACCACCCCGTGCAACACAAAATGGCAAAAGGCAAAAATAATATGTATCGCATAGAACAAATCCAACACATATACAAATAATACTGAGAAACCTAAAAACAATCCAATTATTCGACGTCACACAGCAATAAAACAGCATGCAGCATGACAAAATTTCCGGGGGAAATAGAAATTTCCGTGGGGGGGCGTGAATTTTCTCCAGGAACCATGCCTGGAATAATTACTGGTTATGGATATGTATATATGGGCTGTCTAGCTAGTTTTGCTAGTTTCTTCGCTGCCCAACCTTGATAGTCAAGTTGACGAATGTATGTGGGCTTTGCCGTAGTTGGGCGGAGCTCTGCCAGTTGTGGTTATCAAATGACCATCTATGGTTGCCTGTTGTCTTCTCGAGCTGGGCGGCTTTGAGTTAGTTGTATGTAAAGCGATGCACGCCTAGAAATAGAGAGATAAGACCTCGGACTTTGATAGTGTGAACGTGAAACATATTCAGTAGTTGTGTGAAGTCGTAAAAGTCAGAAAATGCTGAGACGAGTATTCTGAGTTCAATGCCTCATTAGCGAACTTTCACTGTAAGAAGACTACAAGTCGACAGTCGACGAAGCTGTCGCAAACAGATTGCTTTACATTTATCTGCGTAGACACGTGACACACAGACGATAGGATTCCACCCCGACATCGACGAAGGACGAAAAAAGACTCTCAAGGTCAAATGTCACCTACTTTCAACCTCTTTTAGCGTTCACCTTAGTTCATATTCTTACCAAGCTACATAAATTTCTGATCAGAGATTTTATGCAGAACACACAGACGCCGCCATAAACAATACCTATTCTCAGCATAGCTGGCGCGCCTGACAGATATGCCGCATCGCGTCAGTTGCCGCTGGTGGACGGATGTACATCTTCGTTCGCCGTTTCCGTGCGTGTTTGTTGCGTGCGTGATTAAACGACGCACGTCGACGTACAATCGATTGACCTGACATGATGGCGCTATCTCATTGATGCTGTGCTATCCTTGCTCCCACGCATTTTACCCGCACGCCGTAGTTCGGTTGGCAAAACAGGTATTGATTTCGGCGATGTTTGTCCGTCTGTGTGTCTGTGTATGCGATGCGGACTACCGCGATCGATGATCCCGGGCGTCTGTCAGTCAGTCTGTCTGTTACGCATCTTCGTGCGGCTTCGCTGTGCAATCACGGCTGAACGGATCAAGGTTTACGTGGGGTGGAGACTCTTTTGGACCCAGGAAACATGAACCATTGTACTAGACGGGGGTCCCCATCCCCCAGGAAAGGTAAGTGCATTCGATGCGGCCTTTGCCAAATTACTTTGGCCATTTGTTATTAACATTGACGTTTTGGTCACTATCGTAGGCCTTCGTCAAAAGAAGCAGCTTGTTCGGTTCATCTTCCAAACAAAAGTAAAGGGAAAGATTAAAGCGCGGACACTTTATATAGCGCCTCTTTGAGAGAACCTGAGCCCAGAAGCGCTGAGTTTTGGCACGCGTTGTCAATAGATCACACAATTTAACCTGCCACCCACGCGTTTATCCGCGAATGGGATGAACCATACCCGCCTCAGCCTTCTTAACCGAAGCTGGTCCTCGTTAACCTACCCCGGAGGGATGGAAGGCTGAGTCAACCGCCAAACCGCCAGCTTAACCGGCGTAACGAAATTCTGTCGTATTATACTATTAATATGAACAATTTGCATGATGCTGTGTTGACAGTTGGGGACGGTCCTGGGCGTTTATTTCCCATGCATTCAGAACATCTTTGGCGTTCTGCTGTTCATCCGTCTTGTCTGGATTGTCGGCACAGCTGGCTGGCTCGAATCGTTTATCATCGCTTTTATGTGCTGTGCCTGTGTTAGTTTTCGCTCTTCATTAATTATTAATTAATGGATTAATAGCGTAATTAGAACTAGATACTGACTTTCGTAAAACCGAACGATAGTTTTATTGCCAATTGGTCATTCTACAAAATTTCTGTGGTTAAAGGTCAAATAGCTGAAAAAATAATGTAATCCTATTGGTAAAACGTGTGTCCTGCGTAACGAATGAAGTTTCATTTTCTAGAAATCGTTTCTGTCTGGGCAGCCCTGGTTTTTGTTCGTTTAAGACACTGGATAAAAATACCGGGACTCTGGGACTGTCTTGCTACCAGAGCTGTCAACGAAGTAATGTAAAACAGTTCATTTGGCCGATTAGCATTGCTTGTTTTTAATTCATAGTATTCGTTACATTTTCGAGTATTTATTAAACTGAAATAGCAAATCCAATTTCCGTGACCCTTTAATATTTAGTTAGTTTTTCGTTCTCGTGCAGTGTCTCCAAAAACTGCACTCACTCGTATCGGTAACTGCAAGGTTCAAAGCATGTTTAAGGCTTGATTGGAACTGTTAAACAAAAGCAAGCAACATTGTTGCAGACTCATTCTCCAGATGGCGCTTTGACCGCCGACGAGCGCTATATTTGCGTTGGCCAGATATCTTGTCATGCTGTGCAGACAATGACGACGTCGATGTCAATGAGTGCCATAGCAACAAACGGCGTCGTCGCTGGTGGCGGATCCTACTTCATGATTTCTCGAGCTCTGGGTCCTGAGTTTGGCGGCGCCGTCGGAATTCTCTTCTACCTCGGCACGACCGTAGCCGCATCGATGTACATTATTGGAGCTGTCGAGATATTCCTCGTACGTGAGCTGTTGTCTCTTCGATGTTAGCTGTAGCGACGACAGCGACTTGTTAAGATGTAACTATTGCAACCGATGATTCCGGCGTCTGTTATCCTGTCTGTCACGCAGGCGGGCTATGCGCAAACGGCAATAAAACGTGTATACGAAATAAAATAAAGTTTCATTTTCTTAGAAATCGTCGAAGTTTTTGTTCGTTTAAGACATGGAGACATTAGCACAGCTGCTCTAGTTACTATAGCACAGTGCAATACTCTTGTTGCACGATGGTCTAGGCAGCTTATAGGTCCAGCAGATTGGGTTTTTGGCACACTGGGACCCTTACACTGTGATTATCCTAGAGGCGGTTGCCTACAGTTCATATTGTAACACGGTGGAGTGGTTCTGGTGGGTTTGAAGCCTATCTCAGTGGCCAACTGGCTTCCTTCAGTGCCTTGACGCTGTTGGTTGGGTCATCTGGCCTGTAAAAATTGTCCCAGAAATGACTTATAAAGTGTCGAGTGAAACGTTAAGCTTCTACTCATTCACTCTGTAGAGCATATGAAACACTAGCATAGGGCCTCCGTGACAGTTTACGCTGTAAGGTTACTTACGGAGTAACTTACTTACTTACCAGTATAAAAAACTAACGGCTTTGTGTGTACTCTGCCGTCAGTTGATACAGCGCCTCTTAGTAGAGAAAGCCCGATGCAAAAGCGCTCAGGTATGGCACACGTTGTCGAGGGACTTCACAGTTTTACTTGCACACCCACTCGTTGCTCCACGAACTGAATGATCCATACCTACCTGCCTTTGCCTTCCAAGCCGAAGCTGGTCCCCATTTACCGTCCCGGAGGGATGGAAGACTGAGTTGGCCCAGTGTGTTTGTTGACAGCAATACATGACGCCGCCGTCTCTGGCGTTGTTTGGACCCATCAACATCCCGGCTAACGCGTACAACTGTTACCGGGTGTACGGTAGCATCCTGCTGCTGCTGATGTTCATCTGTGTCTTCATTGGCGTCAAGTTCGTCAGCAAGTTCTCGCCCATCGCGCTGTTCTGTGTCATCTTCTCAATACTCTGCGTCTACATCGGCATCTTTATCTCAAACCCTGACCGAGGACCCAGGTACGTGCACCTGCGCGTCAGCTATGCTGGAAGCAGGTATTGTGTTTGGCGGTGTCTGTCTGTGTATCAAGTCAAGATTAGACTGTGTCCGATTGAAACTCATCCGCTTTTTTGCTGTCGTGACTTTGATATTAACTACATGACCTTGAAACTCGAAGGTGACATAGATATTCTGAAAATGTACCTTTACACCGAAAATTTCTAGGTTCTAGTGATCGACGAAATATGTATGGCTATTACACAAGTACGAAAATAGCTCTCGAAGTCAAATGTCAAAGTCAAATTTCACCAACTTCCAACCACTTCTAGCGTTCACCATGTGGCATATTCCTACCAAGTTACATCAACATCTGATTAGTAGTTTTCGAGATTTTGTGCGGACAGACACACAGACAGACAGAGGCCGCCAGAAACAATACCTGTTCGCAGCATAGCTGGCACGCAGGTAAATATCAAGTGCAAGACGATGAGCCAACTAAAATTGTTTTTGTCAGCTGGAAAACTCTTCCAACTTCCAGACCTTTTTGGCCGTTCTACCCTCGACTCGGTTTCGCTTGTGGGTCTGCAGACTTCTCTATACGCATGCGACAGAGCTGAAAACTAAACGCTCGTCGGCTGAGCGCTAATTTAAGTTTTCATATTTCGTCGGCGCAGTTTCCGGCGCAGTTTAAAGTGTCATAAAAAATCCGTTTGTCCGTCGCACAGCGGCCGCGTGCGTCCGGCAGTAGACATTAGCGTAGATCAATGACGGCAGGCGTGGTGCGCCGCTCGAGACTCTGGACTTGTATGCACTGTGCATGAGACAGAGACGAAAATGTCAAAGGCGACTGGGTGGCGCTACAGCCGAGTTGAATGTATGACATTCATCCCCTGGATAATCTCCCCCAGACTATAGAAAAAAATAAGTAAGTAAGCAAATGCGCGGCAGCATCACACCGACAATATACAGACAATATAAATGAAAAAGTAAGTAAAAACAAACTACAGCCTACACTAAAACATATACTGAACAGTACTCTAATAAACGCCATAAAAATAAAAACACACGAAATACAGAAATCAATAAAAGTTCAAGTTCTCCTTAGTCTATTCACATTAGATTCTTTATTTTGTTAACTTTCATGTTAATTAATCATTGGATAATAACAGTTGTAATCGTTACAAAAACAGTACATGTAATGAATAAAAGTTAAAGTACTCTTTAGTGTATGCACTGTCAACTGTCCACATTAGGTTTTTTTATTTTGCTAACTTTCATATTAATAGATGTTATCAAGTATCTAGATAATAACATATTAATGTATATGGTCTAATAATATTCGCAATAACTCTTACTATCCTGTTGTCACATATTAGAGCTGTTTTTCAAAACAGAATAATAATAATAATAATAATAATAATAACGTCTCTTTATTGCAATTGCAGACAAACGCTGCAACAGATACACATAATATCTGCCACGCAGGGCAGTACGTACACACAGTTCAGCATGGTAATGTAAGCAGCCATACATGGACTACAGCCATACAGGGGGCGCTAGGTTTACTCAATGCCGCGAAAGTTCCCGGTTTTTACACCGGTACTCATTTCATTTTGCCTACCCCGGAGGGATGACCAGGTTGAGTTGGCTTGGGTGGCTGGTTAAAACCGAGAGGGTGGGAACGGGGTTCGAACCCATCCCATCCCAGTACTAACCGGGCCCGATGTAGGTTAACCACGTTAATCGTGACCAACGCGCTACCGCTACACCAAACCGCCACCATCTCACATTGGTCAGCCATAAAGAACATGGGGAGTGTCCTAGAACACAGCTGAAAGCGTGACACACTTTCTCGCCAACAACAGCCAGAGATTCTCCTAAAATAAGTATTCCACACAACGTTAAAACGGTGGTAATCAGAACTATCCGGATACACGACATAGTGGACGAACAGTAAGTTCTAAATTCAGAGTAGTTAACTCATTTTTCTATATTTTTAATTTCTCTATATTATATTGCGCTCCAAAGCCGGCCGAGCCGTCTTAATCCAACGCCGGAGACTTTAAGATAACAAATGGCCCGGATTCCTTGAGATTCAGTCATGGAAGAAAGACAGAGAGAGAGAGAGAGAGAGAGAGAGAGAGAGAGAGAGAGAAAGAAGGCCGTGGAGTGTCTAGGGCCTGGAAAATGGTGCGTGGAAAAAGTGTCTAGAGGGCTTTTGTACGAAACGCCAAAGTTTGTTGTGAGTGTGAATATTTTCGGGAGGCGAAAGTCCTGTCACCGCCGTCTGGGTCCGCGAAAACCGAGACGTGTTAAGCTCGCTCCACCAAGTCCAATAAGTCACTCCGCTTTCTCATCCTTCAATCCTGCGTCCATACAATGAGCCAATAACGCCACGCGACAAACGGTAAGGATCGTCGATTCGTGGGGGGCCATGAGACCCCAATAATGTTGGATTGCTGGGCCTGCCGGCGGTTGCATGGGCGGAGTAATATCTTGGACCGCTTGCTTATTTAATTTTTCTATTAGGCCGCAGCGAGTGCATCAGATGCGGACTATTGCAACACATGTTTACGTAGCGTGGGCGTCTGTCACGCGGCTTCGCTGCACAAACAAGGTTGAACGGATCGAGGTTTCGTTTGAAGTTGAGAATCTTATGGGTCTAAAAAACATAACACGGGAGTCCCGATTTGCTAACGGATACGATGCGGCCTTGGCCAAGTTACTTTGACCAGTTGCTACCAAAGCTTTTAGGGTACACTTGTACAGTATTTCGTTTTATTTGAATGGATGTAAGCCGTACGGCAAATGAAATTAAACTGTGTCCGAGGGGAGCACAAACCTGCGCGCTGCCGCTTTTTTTGCAACCGTGACCTTGAGGTTAAGCCCATGACCTTGAAACTAGAAAGCAACGTTGATGTTTTCTACCTTTGCAGTAAAAATGAACTTGCCAGCTTAAGACATTCAAAACTTAAAGATTGAACTAAAAATACGAAAATATACGTAAACATGTAAATATTCACACCCACAACAAACGCTGAAAATATGTCAAAAGGTCAAATGTCAAAAGCTTCAAATCACTTTTAGCGCTACCGTAACACACATTCCGATTAATTCTCCGCAATTTCCACCCAGTGGTTTAATTTTGAGTTACACGCTACCGCTTTTTCGCTGCCATGACGGTGACTTCGGACCCGTGACCTTCAACTCAAATGTGGCCTAGATATTCTGAAGATGTGTCCGTGTCTACAACTGGTTGGCGGACTATGTCACCGGTCACTCACACTGCACGAAGTACGGCGGCTCCACTTCCTCGTTGTGCCAGATCTCAGCCAGCATTGTACAGGGCTCGGCAATAGGCCTGGTGTCGTACGTCGTCAACGCTTCAGACCTGAGGGCGGCGACCCCGGAAAATGAACTGCGCAAGTATGCAGATGATACGTACGTCATCATCTCAGCAGCTAACGAGCGCTCTCGTTGCTTTGAGCTCGACCACATACAGCACTTGGCTAAGACCAACAACCTCATGCTTAACCGCCACAAGTCTAAAGAAATTATTGTTACCCTCAGTCGCCGCAGTAAGCGAACTACCAACCCGCCGCCATGTTTGCC